>Ga0307377_10001044_pt1 | contig 36479 bp, 58 predicted proteins | sample TR3MG_FD_202535 | JGI IMG/M metagenome (GOLD analysis project Ga0307377, IMG submission 202535) | Soil microbial communities from Risofladan, Vaasa, Finland - TR-3 | ecosystem: Environmental > Terrestrial > Soil > Coastal area > Acid sulfate soil | place: Finland: Risofladan, Vaasa | collected... | reverse complement strand
GGTGAGGGTCGGACCTGCCGCGTCAGCGTCCCGGTACCAGGCGTTGTTGAGGTCGTCGTTGGCGTTGACGTGAATCCCGCTGATCTGAACAGCGACCTCAGCGATGTAGACGCTGCTTATGGCGGCAGGTTCCGTCAGGGTTCCGAGTAGCGTCCCCCCGTCCGACTCGTATATCTTGACGTTGTCGTTAGCCGAATCGAACTCGATGTGAAGTGCGGCTACCTTCGCCCAGGTCCAGCCACCGGACGGGACAGCAAGCTCCGTCTTGTCCAGGTGGTCTACAAGGCCGTCGAACCAGTGACGTGCGACGACACGGACGATCTCGGGTCCGGTGGTAGGGGCAGTGGTCCCTGTCCCTTTGAGAATCCCCGAGTTGGTGGCGTCGGCTGCCACCGTGGAGGTGGTGCCGTCGAAGGCGTTGGCTTCTGACGTCCACCCTCCGCCGACGTCAGTGGGGCCAGCGTCGGACGCATCGAAGTAGTGAATCAGGTTCTGGTTCCAAACGGCCACGATTCACCGCCTCCCACTATCGAGACGGGGCCGGTGCCATGCGCGACACCGACCCCGTACCCTGCTCCGCTCCGCTGATTGCTATGCGCCCAGGAAGTCGATGTTCCAGGTCACCTCGAGGGAGTCCCCGGCCTGCTTGTCGATGGTCGCAGCGAACACGTACCTGGCAACAGTGTCGCCAGCGACGGACGCTACGTCGGTGAGTGGCGTCTCGTTCGTCAACACGACAGACCCGATGGCCGAATCGGTGATGTCGCCTGCGATCCAGGTGCAGACGTAGGTGGTTCTCCAGCCGAGACCGGCACCCTTCGTCGCCTCTGTCGCTGTCGTGTCGAGCGCCTCCTGAGACCCTGTCAGGTAGCCGGTCGCCTGATACGACCCTGCCCCGGCCTTGGATGCGGCAGTGACCGCCGTCGCCAGTTTCATGCCGGTGACGATCTCAACCGAGTCGAGGATCGTGCGGGTGGCGAGCATGTCGTCGCCGTAGTCGGTGACGAGGTTGTCACCCTTCTCCGTGTACTTCACGTTCCCGTCGGGACCACGGAGCACGACTTCGACGTTGCCGCCAAAGAGGTTCTTCGACGTGATCTCACGGCCACGGTCCATCCGGACGGCCACCTCGTCGGTGACCTTGTTCTTGTCTGTCTGCATTGGTGCCTCCTCAGGCGCTCTTGTCTTCGTCCGGCTTGACTTCTTTCGTTGCTCGAGGCCGCCTCGGGTTGCCCTTCGCGGTCACGAGATGCTGCCACTCCTTCGGCACCTCGTGGCCTTCGCGAGCCAGCCACGACGCCGCGGCAGGACTCTCCAAGACAGCGAGGTCTTTGGCGGCGTTCAGGAAGAGGTCTTTGGCGGCGATCATGCGTCGATCTTACCGAACGCGGGCTTCGCCTGAGTGCCGGTGTTCTCGTACATGTCGTCGTTCGTGAAGTCGTAGACGAAGCCGCCCGCGGGGATGGACCCCTCGTAGGAGCCGTCCACGTCATCGACTCCCGCTGTCGTGTTCCCGAGCACCGTGTCGTCGAAGACGTTGGAGAGGTGCGTGAAGCCCTGCCCCGTCTCCTCCGTCGCGATCAGGTCACCGGCCACGCCAGTCGTCTTGGCCGTGAGCGTGCAGACGTCGCCTGCGAACGCCGAGGCGCCGACGGTCGGGTGGATGAGTGTCCCGGCGAAATACTCGACGCCTTCCGTGCCGGAGGCGTTGATGGCTGCCACGATGTTGACCTTCGTCGCTGCCTCGCCTGCGCCGATGGCGATGTCATACGCCGCAGCCGGAGTGTCCAGCAGCGTGTAGACCGTCGTGTCGAGCGTGAACTCGTCGCCGTCCGAGACTGGTTCCGCGATCGTCAGGGTGCCCTGCGACGCCACGCCGTCTACGCCATCGACCGGGGCGCCACGAATCGACAGGGGCTTCACGGCCCCGGCGCCGATGATGACGTTGCCGCCGGTGATGACTTGGCCGGTTGCCATGGTGTTGATTCCCATGCGTCTCCTCCTCTGGAGAGTCGGCGGGCCGGGGCTTCTGAAAGGAGAGCTACCCGGCCCGCCTGGACCTCCTGCTAGATGCTGGTGACGGTGCAGAACGCGTACGGACGGTACACCTGGAAGGCGACCCTCACGTCAGCACGGACCGCCTGCTTGCCTTTGATGAAGTAGTCCGAATGGGAGTCCGAGACCTTGACTTCGACGCCACGCTTGTAGGCGAGATCGCAGTAGTCGAAGTCTCCGACCAGTCCGGTGTTCTCCGTCAGACGGGACTCCTGCGCGACCGGGAGGCCCCAGATCGTCGCGGGTCCTGCCTCTGAGGGGGAACCCCAGATGTAGATGCCGTCCGTGGTGCGGAGCAGCCTGACGTCCTGCCAGTCGTTCGGGTTCATCACGATCAGGTTTGGCATGCCGTAGCCGCCGACCCTGACCTTGGTGAGTGCCTTGTGAATGGCGTCCGGGACCGGATCGGTGCCCTTGGCTTGCGTCTGGATGGCACGGTCCAAGATGCCCGACAGGTTCGGGGCGGTGCCGTCACCGACCAGGACTTGCAGCGCCATCCGCTCCGTCAACCCCTTCCGCATATTGCGGTCCAGGTATGAGGACGTCTGTGACACGTCCTCCAACTGTTCGTCTGTGACCGGAATGAAGTGCGCGACCTTCCGCACCGTGGACGTCTGCTCGGTCAGCTCGAACGCCGACTCGGCATAGGTGCCACCCTCGAGTGCTTCGGCAGCTGACTGCGTGTACGTCGTCTCTTCCATGTAGACGATGGCAGCCTGGTTCGTGGTCCCAGATGGGATGAAGTCGAGGATCGAGATCGGCGCGACGGCGTAGTCGACGAGCCTCCCTGTCCGTGTCGATTCGGGCAGCCAACCGGCAGCCGTCTCGAACAGCGTCTTGACCTCGAAGCCGTCGAGACTGAACTCCTTGCCCTTCTGCTCAGAGTCGAAGCCCTTGAAGAACGACTCGCCAAACGACTTCGGCTCGCCGCCAACGACCGGGGCCGCAGGGGTGGGAAGCATGTTGGCGGGCTGGTCGAGGAGTCCCAGGACGGTGGCGAGTTGGCCGTTGCCCTCGCGGGCCTTCTCCAAGTCCGCGGCCTCTTTCACCTTGGCGGTGAGTTCGATGATCTCGGCGTCCCGTTCGCGGACCCACGCCACCTTCTGTTCCGTGGTCTGAGCGTCGGCGCCTTCGATGGACTTGACGTTCTCGAAGTCCATCTCCGGTCCCGCCTCAGAGAAGACCTTGGCGAGTTCGTCCGACTTGGTTTGCAGTTCGTCGATGAGTGTCGTGAGTTTCACTTGCTACCTCCCACTCGTGGCGAGCCGAGCGTCCGCGAGATGGCGGCGGGCGGCGAGTAGCGCAACGGTGTAATCGTTCGTGTGGTCGGGCGGCGGCGGGTCGATGAGTGACCCGAACATTTCTGCTGCCGCCACGAGCCGTGTCTTTACTTCGAGGAGACGAGCCACGGCTTCGTCACCCAACGCGGTGCCCTTCTCGGCACGGAGTTCGCTGATCTCGTCGGCCCGGGCGTAGAGGAGTTCCACGGCCTGGGCGACCTGTTCGGCCTGGTCCACGAACCGGAGGCCTTCGGCTTTGATGTTGACGGTGAGTGTGCCTTCCCCGGCGCCCACGAGCACCGGAGATACCTCAGCCACTTTGACGCCAGGGGACCCGTCCTGTCGGGGAGTCAGGAACCGGACACTCTGCCCGTCATGCTGCCCCGACTTGGAGCCGCCGTCGAGGACGTTGAATCCGTAGGACCACTGCTGGAGCGGACCCATGTTCTTGACCGTCTTGTACGCCTGCTCGCCCTCGATGGTGTCGAGGAAGAACTTGCCGTCGAACACGGCGGCGTCGCCCTGCTCCACGATGCGGCCTTTGCCGACGAGTCGGCTCCGGTCGTGCGCCCACGCCACAGCCACGTCCTGGGTGCCGAAGAAGCCTGGGAGCGTCACGTCCCGGTCCTTGTCGATGACGTTCATCGTCGCGATGACCGCCTTCACGGTCCCAGCGTCGTCGTCGAGTTTCAACTCTGTGATCGGAGTCTGTTTCGTTTCGAGCATGTGTAGGTCTCCCTCCACGAAGGAAGTGTCGGTCGAAGCCTATCACCCTGGGCGCCTGTGTCTACGACAAGGCTCTCTCTACGGCTTCACGGAGCCGTGCGGGGGCGTTGGCGTAGCCTGCCCACTTGGACACCGTTAGGGCTGTTCTGCGGGAACGTCGCACGTCTGCGATGAGGGCCTCGAGGTCGGCGTCGTTGCGAGTGCCGTGCCACGTCCTGTGCTTGATCCAGTCGTCGTTGGGTGGCGTGTCAATGTTCATGTTCATACCGTCAATGCGTCGGTGAGGATGACAGAGAAGAACTCGTCAGCGGTCGTGGAGCCAAGAACTATGACTTCCGATTCGCCGACGACTCCGAACCCTAGTTCTCCGAGCGAGAAGATGCGGTCCAACGGCACGTCCGAGACGAGGAGCGCGCCACGCTCTGATCCGTAAGCGAACGAGAACGCAGTGTCAATATCGAAGGCGAACGACGAGAGGCTGTTGAGTTCAACGTCATGGAACATGGCTTCAGTGAGTCCGTCCATCCTCGTCCCCCTCCACAACTGCCATCCGTCGCGAGACATCGTCGACGCGTGGTTGCCGATCTCTGCCACGTAACTCTGCGTCTCTGTGTAGGTGGCGCGGGCATGGGCACGCAGGATGGAATAGACGTTCGGGGAGTCCGTTTCGAGGACAGCCAAGTCTTGGAGGAGTCCGTGCCCCATCCGATAGGACGGCGGCCAGGGCAGCCCGAACTCGAGCGACACGGCATGCTGGTAGGCGACGGCTGCCGGGTTCGTGTCCCCCGACGTATGCTGCCATGTCTGAGCGATCAGGTTCGAGACCTGCTCCCCGGGCGTCTCACCGAATGCCCTCATGGCTGCGGTCGCTGTCTCCGAGTCGAGGCCGCTGGCTTCGAGGAAGGCGTTCTTCGCTGCCGTCAGGTCCGTTGCGTCGAACGTGTCGTCCAGGTGCCTGCCTATGACACGCCGTTGGAACAGGTCGGCCTTGCTGTCGGTCGTGGACCAGCCGGGAATCCTGCCAGGTGTCGGCGTCGAAAGGTTGATGCCCTGCGCTGCGGCACGCTCAGCCATCCAGTCGTCTGCGACGTCGGAAGCGAATGCCCGGTTGCGTTCGCCTTGGAGTTGCTTGCCCTTCATTGACGCTGCGGTGCGGTCGTAGTCGGCGCCGTAACTCTCTGTCCATTGCGCTGGCTTCGGCTTCCCGGTAGGAGCAGACGGGGCTTGGATGGTAGGAACCGATGGCGGTTCAGGTACCAGAGGACGTTCCGCCAACTGGGCGTCGATCTGTTGGCCGAGCGTCATCGGCTTGGGAGCCGGTGCGGGTGGCGTCGGAGCCGTCAGAGTGGGCGTCGGCTGGCTCCCGGGCTTCGCTTTCACCTTCCGGTACTCGCAGAAGCAGCGACAGTTGATGACGTTCCCCGGGGAGCCTCCCGGGTCCCGCGGATAGCGGAGCCGTTCGCCGCCGACGTTGAACCTGCCCGCCTGGCCTCCCCGGCCCCGGTCCTCGACGAACCGTGACTGGCCGTTGGCGCGCTGGTGGGCTTGCCGGACTTTCGAGTCGCCGTGCGTGAACCAGACCTTCCGCAGCCGCAGCGTCCTGGTGTTCGTCGCCGTCACCCGGGCCGATTCGTAGCGGATCGATTCGGTGGCCTGGAGCGTCTCAGACCACGCTATTCGCGCCGCCTTGTTGTCAGCAACGGCGGCGTACTCCGATCTGAGTGTGGCCCGCATCGTGGACCGAAACTTGCGTGTCGGATCGGTCGAGCCCTTCACGGCTTTGAGTGCCGCCGGGGTGTGGGCGCGGACGAGTGCCGAGTAGTGGTCGCGCTGGGAGGCGGCGATGGCGAGGCCATGCTCCGTGGCGTAGCCGGTCAGGGTCTTGACGACGTCGGGCGGCATCGGATAGTCGGTTCCAAGCGTCGCCTGTTGGGTCTCCCAAACCGTCGCGAGGCGAGGCGACGTCCACAAGCCGACGATGGCTGCCTTCCATTCCCGATCCGACACGGCGCCCCGGGCGGCACGTTCCCACCCGGCCGGGGTCGTCGCCGACGCGGTGGCCTGCTCGACGCGGCGCAGTTCGCGACGGATCGTCTTGGCGATGGCCGGGGCAGCTGCCTTGGCGAGGTTCTCGTCGAGACGTAGCCGTTCCTGGCGCATGGCCTGGACCGACTGTTTCGTCATCACTCCTCAGGCTCCTCCACTGACTGCTCTATGAATCCGGACGGCAGCGGCGACGGCTCCGGTGGCTCTTCGTCGGCCATGAACTCTTCCGTGGCGTCGGCGTCCACAGGCACCGCCATCATCGACACGGACCGGAGGAAGATTTCGTGGGCGTCCTCGACGGGCAGGTTGAGGACGCGACGGCCCTCAGCGACCGTAGCCCAGCCGCCCTGGATGGCGAGGTTGAGTCGCTTCGCCAGGTCGTCCTCGTCCTGGGACAGCGCCCTGACTTCGGACAGGTCGAACTTCAGATGATGGTTCGGGTCGGGCTGCACTTCCCGCAACAGTTGACGGGTGAGTTGCTTGCCCGTCAACCGCCACAACGGCACCAGCGTCTGCTCGGTCGAGAACTCTCGCAGGCCGTCCACGTTGGCGTAGGTGGCGCGTTCCAGACCGGCGCCGAGCCCTGCCAGGATCGCAGGCCAGCCGAGCACGCCACTGATGCGTTCCTCCGGGACTCGACGCAGCGCCGTCAGATCCATTTGTTCGGGGGAGAAGGACACGACTTCGACGTTCATGGCGCCACCACCAAGGATCAGCGGCTCGCCCCGTTTCGAGCCTCCGAACTTCTGCTTGAACTCGTCTTTGATGAGGTCCCGCATGTCCGGTCCCGGGCCGGGGTCCATCGGGTCCTTCGGGGAGAGGACGACGCCTGGGACGCCGAGGTTGACGAGCAGCGCCGTCGAGAACTGCGCCGCCTCGTCGTCTTGCAACAGTTCGAGGAGGACCTGCTGGAGTGGCGCCCATCCGAGACGATGGTCGGTTCGGTCGACGCCCCAACGCAACTGGACGACGTCTTCGGGGGGGAGGTTCACAGTGTCACGTCCCGGCACCTGGTACTTCCAGTAGTCGATGAACGCCGAGCCGTCCTCCGGGGTGTGGGGCTTCATGTAGGCGGGGTAGAGGGGCCAGAGTTGAATGACCTGGCCGATCAGGTTGCGGACCTTGTGGAAGTAGGCGGCGCCTCCTGCGGCGATGGCGGCGACGGTGTAGAGCCAGAGCAGATCGGATTCCATGTACGGGTTCGGTTCGGCCAACAGGTCAGCGACGGGGGAAGGCTCCACCGGCTCGTCCTGCCCCTCGGCTCTCACGTATTCCCGCACCGTGGGTTCGGCGTAGGCACGTCCCATGGACGTCACGACAGCGAACGCCGCCGAGTTGGACAGGCCGTCACCGACGCGACGGGTATCGACAGACCTCCGATCCTGAGTCGGCATCAGCCACTGTGACGTGAAGTTCGGGAACGCCAGGTCGTTGACGCCTGCCGCCTTGACAGCGATGCCCGCTGCCATCTGTTTGATCGGATTCACGATGCCTCCTCAGTCATGCCACCCACCAACGGTTGAGCGACGTCAGCATGAGGAACGCACCGGACAGGGCGTCCACCTGGTCGTCGTGTTCACCATTCGGGAAGGCCTCCAGTTCGTCGAAGAACGCCTCAGTCCAACCGCCACGCACCACGTGGACGTTACCCGCCTCGGCCATTGAGCTTACAGGGTTCGCTCTCACCTCTTTGGACCCTGTCGTCTTGTGCGGCCTGAACTGCCATCCCGGGAGGACGGTGCGACGGAAGTGGTCGATGGTGCGGACACCCGAGGAGCCGGGTTCCTGCTCCATGAAGACGTTGACCTGTCTGCCATCGGACTCCGCTATCCGCTTGACGAGCCGATCGACGCCCAGCGGCGTCAGCCGGTCCCTCGTCACGTCCTCGACGTGATAGACGCCTTCCTTGTCGACGGCCAACAGGACGCCGCACGTCCAGTCCGGGTCCTTCCCGGGTGCCGGTTCCGTCGAAGCCAGATCCCAGTAGCGGACGCGCGTCACCGGCTCGCCACGCTCCTCGTCGATCGGGAACCATGACCGGTTGAACTTGATGCCCTCGTTGTGGACGTCCCAGTCGCCCTCTCTCAACTGTGCATGGAGGACGCCGCCCAGCTCCCGCAGCGACGAGTCGTAGGCGTCCTGATCCAGATGCGGGTTGTCCTCGAGACGGGCCGGGACGAAACGCCGCCCGCGGGGCCTCGCCTCTGCGGCGTACCGTTTGCCGAGCCGCCACCGTTCCTTCACCCATTCGTGGCCGACGTTCCCCGGGTTGGTCCCGGACCGCATCTTGAGTCGAATGTCCGAACCCTCCAGGCGGCGGAGCCGGGAGAACATGAACCGGTATTGGTAGAGCGTGAACTGCGTCAACTCGTCCACACCGATGTACTGGTACTCGGCTGACTGGTATTGGTCGAGGTCACGGTCCGTGGCGATGTAGCCGAACGAGAGTTGAGCGCCGGACGGGAAGTGCCACGTCGCGGTCTGCGGCGACCAGCGCGCCTGGGTGGGGCCGAGCCATTGGTGGCTGCGGTCGATGAGCGCCCCCGGCTTGGTGAGGTCGGCGTAGCGGCGACGCAGAATCAGGCCAGCGAATGCGGGCTGATCGACATGCTGTAAGCCTGCCATGAGGAGCGCATCGGACTTGCCTCCACCCGCGGCGCCGCCGTACATGACTTCCTTGTCGGGGAGCCACAGGAAGGCATGCTGGCGGGGGGTGGGCTGGTGGGGGATGAAACCGGACCAGGCGTCCAGCGACAACTCCGCAGCCGCTCTAGTCCTCGCCGCCGTGGAGGACTTCGCTGAGGATGCTGGCGATGGCTTCGAGCCTGTCGGCGTCATCGACGTCTACCTCTCCAGTCGTATCGACTCTGAGTGTCCCGTTGGATGTGACTGTGACGTCTCGCCGTTCCCGCCGTCCGTACTCGTCTGGGTAGCGGCGTTCAAGCCACCACGCCGCAGCCGTCCACGTTCCGTCCTGGCCTGCCTTCTCGATGTGGGCAAGCCGTTCGATGCGTGCCTCGGCTGTCGCTCTTTTGATGTCCTCGAAGAACTCGAACAAGACGGGGATGGGCGGGTCGGCTTCGTCGTCGGCGTAGGTGCCGAGCTTCCCGGTGGTGTCGTCTATCTGGGGGTCGCAGGCGTCGAGGCGGTAGCGCCATCTGCGGACCGTGTCGGGGTGGATGCCTGCCATGTAGGCGCAGTCGGTGTCTGATCCTCCGCGGCGTCTGGCTCGGAGGTATTCGGCGATGACGTAGGCGGTGAGGACGGTGGGTCGTCCTGTCTTGCGTTTCGGTCTGCGTGTCCCGTTGCCGTTGGCCATGTCTCCATGCTACGCACACGCGGCTCTGAGCGCCACGACAATGGGGGCAGAGCGGGTTAGACGAGGGGGAGTTGCTGATAGGTCGTTGCGTCGAGGAAGGCGTCTAGATAGGTGTCTGTCCACCAGGTGAGTGACGAGCCGTCGATGGAGTGGCAGCCCCAGGATTGGGCGGTGCGGAGGCGTTGGTGCGAATTGACGCGGCCCATGTGAATCCACAGGTGTCTGCGGTGTGCTTCTTGGACGAGGCTGCGGGAGGCGTCTGAGAGTTTCCATTCGGTGGTGCCGCCGATGAACAGCGCCGAGGCGTATCGGGGAATGACTGTAGCCCCGTCCTGTGACACGTAGGCGGCGGGAAGATGCTTGGCGACTTCCCCTGACCATTCCCACCAGAGCGCATCTGTGGCTGCGGCGTCTCCTACGACGTCGGGGACAGCGACGAAGCGGCAGCCCGGGTAGGAGCGGAGCCGTTCGAGCATGGCCCGATACCGGTCAGGGTCGAATCCGGTGTAGGCGCCGTTGTCTGCCCCGTACACGTCGCCGGGGATGGCGCCGTTGAGTGGCGTGACGAGCGACCCGACGCGTTCCCGTCGGGGGAGCTGGTCGTGGGACTTAGAGACGAACAGCAGCATCGGCGGGGTCCCGGATGCCTATTTCGGCGAAGGCGTGGATGCGTGACACGCACGTCGGACAGGTCCCGCAGGGCGGGTAGCCGCGGTAGCAGGAGAGAGTGAGTGTGAGTGGCGCAGCCAGGTCGATGCCTGCCCTGATGACGTCCGTCTTCGTCATCCACTGCAACGGGGTGCGGAGCCGCACCTGGTGGTAGGTGCCGACGTAGATGGCGTTCGCCATGCCGCCGATGAACTCGGGAGTGCAGTCAGGGTATGCCCAATGCGCCGCGTCCTCAGAGTGCATCCCGGCCCACACCTCGTCCGCTCCGAACGGCAGCGCCTTGGCGGTCGCCATGGACAGCATGAGGCCGTTACGGAACGGCACATACGTCGGGGACGGGCCGTCGTGTTCTGCGAGCTCTTCATACGTCTCGTCTGGCATGGCACGGTCGCCGGTGAGGGACGAGGCGGTGGTGGCGAGGAGCGACGCGTCGAGCGTCACGATCTCGTGGTAGACGCCGCGACCGAAGTAGTTGGCGACGGCTGCGGCATGCTCGACTTCCTCGGGATGGGACTGGCCGTACAGGATCGACAGGGCGAGGACCTCCCGATGCTCTTGGAGCGCCATCGTCAGCGTCACCGTCGAATCGATCCCGCCGGACAGCAACACGACGGCACTCATCGACCGGCCCCCATCGAGGCTGTGGCAGTGATTTCGCAGCCGCCCCGCACCGTGAACACGATCGTGACGTCCACCCATTCCGGTTCGAGCGCGGCGTGGACGTCTTCGCAGATGCGTGCCGAGAGTGCCTCAGCGAAATGGCCGTCCTCGCGGAAGCCCTGCAGGTAGAGCTTGAGCGACTTCGTCTCCAGGCACCGCTCGGCTGGGCCGTATGAGATCTCGCACGCCCAGAAGTCGGGCTGGCCGGTGATCGGGCATCGGGACGTGCCTTCCAGCACGGCGAGCATGACGCTCTCCACATGGTCGGGAGTCGGGAACGTCTCGAGGGCGCCCGGCTCTGTGACTCTCGAGCCGAGGATCGTCAAGCCGTCTGTCACGCCGCCACCTCCGCTTCGACGGGTTCGGGCGTCACCTTCCGAAGCAGGTAGATGAACGGGAGCGCAAAGACGTTCATCGAAATCTTGCCGACGACTTGTCCCTGCCAGAACATCGTCGAGCCGAATGCGATCTGGAGGAACAGGAACGAGTCGATGAACGAGCCGACGACGCCGGACGCGATGACAGCGAACCAGAGCGACCGTTTCACCAGTGGCGTGTAGACCGAGAAGTCGGCGACCTCTGAGAACCCGAACGCAACCGCCGAGGCGATGACGAGGCCGGGGGAGGACAGGAGAGCGGACAGGAAGATGCCGATGGCGATGGCTCCGAGCGCCACCCACTTGCCGAGGACGCGTTGCACCATGTCTCGGGCGAGGAACGCGAAGCCGATGAAGATGACGCCGGACGGCGCCCATAGGTCTGAGAACGGCCACCAGAACAGATGGATGAGGAACGGGCCTCCCGGCTCGAACTGAGTGCCCCAGTGTTCGATGGCGTAGTTGGCGAGGGGGATCATGGACAGGTAGACGACGGCGAGGACGATGCCCAAGTAGAGACGGTTCCTGCCGACGATTGCGGGCCACGTGATAGTCACGTCGATGCTCCTTGTATTTGGTGAGCCGGGTTGTCTACGACCGGCGAAACCGACCATACCACGCGCATCGGCGGCGAGTCCAGTCAACTCCGCTGAACGGCGTCAGAGGCGGCGACGTTGGCGTAGACGCAACGCACCATGATTCGTGGTGTAATCACAGGAGTCGGACGTCAAGCAGCCATTCCGCCAGGTAGTCCCAGGTTTCAGTCCTCCAAGACTTCGAGGTGTTCGTCCACGTCGGGTTCCTCCGATTCGATGGGGCGTTGGAAGAATCGGGCGAACGATCCGAGCGAGATGCCGAGCGCAATGTAGAGAGGGTTGGCGAGGCTGCCGACACGGAACCCCAACTCGTCGAGGTGGCCCGCGGCCTTGTTCTCAGACCAGAACGTCCCCCACTTCGCGACCTTCAGCATGTAGTTGTTGTCGAGCGAAACGACCTTCGCCCCGGCGTCGGTGAACGCCTCCACGTAGGCGATCTGCAACGCCGGTCCTCCACCCAACAGATGAACGTCCCGTCCCGCGAACTTCTCGACGGGCAGCATGGAGCCGCCGTAGGACGTCGGCACGGAGAAGCCGATGACGTAATCCTCGGGCAGCTGATCGAAGCAGTCGTACTTCGGGATCAGGATGACGCGCTCCGCTCCCGCCTCTCGAATCTCCTCAGCCATCTCGAGCGTCTCAGCGACCGAGTAGTACGGGACGTCGATGGCGGCGCATTGCTTCTCCGTCATCAAGTCCCGCACCGTCGCGTACTTGGGCTTCCAGTAGGCGACGTAGCGGACGTGCGCTTCGTGGTCGTAGTCCTTGAACTCGTTGTCAACGAACACCGGCCTGTGCGTGTCCCAGATGCGGGCCGAGCCGCACGTCAGTTTCGACGACTGGACGCCGTACTTCCAACCGGACTTGACGGCGAGACAGCAGAGGACTTGAACGATGTGGCCCCAGGTGTCCGACTCGGCGTCGTCCAAACCCAACGTCGGCGTCCCTCCCTTGCCGTAGGAACCCATCGTGAAGATGAGGTCGATCTCGGACAGCATCTTCTTACCACGGAGCCGGTCCGTCGCTCCCTGCGGGTCCATGGCGTTCCGGTCGAGTTGCGAGATGAGTGCGTCGAGGTCGTCCCGGTCGAAACCGGAGCCGGTCAGATGCTGCGACGTCTCAGCCAACTCCAACAGCAGTTCGACGAGCGCCGTGTCCTCGTTCGTCGCCTTGTCTGTCGTTGCGTTGTCCGTCAGCATGATCCGCAACTCTTGGTCGAGGGTCAGGCCCGGGATGAGGTGGACGGCGATCTCAGTGTCGCCGCGCGCCTTCATCGCCTTCCAAGTGTGGTTCCCGGCGAGGACGTGCATGGTGTCGGCTGACACGACGATGGTTCGGTACTGGTCGTGGGCGTCGAGCGATTCGACGATGGCGCCCACGTCGCCCTGCCGCACGTTCCGCGGATGGGGGATCAAGTCGTCCACGTCGACGTACACCGTTTCGAGTCTCCGTCCCGTCATTGCGTTCCTCCTCGATGAGTGGCGCCGGTCGGCGGGACTTCTACTCCGTCCTCATACTCCCGTCGCTCCCGGGTAGGCCGGTGTGGGAGCGAAGGAACGAGCCACCCCCACAGACGGAGTCGGGAGCCGTAGACGGACCGGCTTGGCATGGAGCCTAGACGACGGCGGGAACAGGGACACGTATATATGGACACGAAACCCGCGCGAAATCGTGGTCGAAGCGGCGAGTCGCCAAACAGATTTGACGGGTTTCCAAAGTAATGCTCAGACCCTGGACGCAGCAAGCATTTCGGTGCCGGCCAATCTCGCCAATCTACCCTAGTTGACCTGGACAGATCAAGTTCACCTATGTTACGGTATGTTCAACGAACAAGAAGGAGCCACCCAAGCCACACCGGTCGAGTAGGCCAACACCGCACAACCAGCGAGCAAGAGAAGCCCCCCGCCAACGCCCAAGCCGCAGCGACGCAGAGTGCAACGGATAGCCCGGACTGCCAAGCGCCACAAGGCCGCCACTAAACGGTCGCTCCGACCGGCATGGGAAGTTCACACAGGACGGGGAAGCAGCAATAACAAGCCGAGCGGGAACCAAACGGTCAACCCCGCCCCAGCAACTTGGGAAGCCGAACGTCATAGCACAACCGAAAGGGTGTGTGGAGAACCAAGCCAAGTGGGACGGGAACCTAAGGGTCTGCAAGGCGCCGCTGAGAGAGGCGGACGAGACACGGCGACCCGAAACGGGTTGTGGTGACGCTCCCATTGGATATAGACGCCGGTTCGATTCCGGCGGGGAGCACTACGGCAGCCCGGGAAGGGCGACGGGGAGGGTTCGACTCCCTCCCATGCCACGAAGGAACGGACGAGGCCACAAGGAGGCCAACGATGAAGACGACGACACTGACGGGCAGAGACTTCGCAAGCAGCCGCATATTCGACGAGCGCTACACGAACCTCGGACCGGGATTCAAACTCAGCATGCCCGGAGCAACAGAGTTGACGTTCCATCGGCGAGGCGCACAAGCAACAGTCGTCCTCAGCGGACGCACCGTTGACCGCCTTCCGAGCATCGACTGGATCAACACGTACGGGAACGTGACCGCCAACAACGGACAGTATGTGATGGACGCCGGAGCGGTCCTCGCCGCCACCGGCATCCTCAACCGCATCGAAGACGAAAGGAACACCAAATGAATCACAGGACAGCGACGCCGGAGCAGTTGACGGCAGCCCTTCGGGGCGAGACGGTCGAGAAAGAAATGCACGAATGCGAATGGTGCGGCGAATCGCATCTCTACTGGGAGACGGCGCCATACGAACTCGTCAACGTCGGACAGGTCGGCGGCGGCTGGTACCACTGGGGCTGCTGGCAGTCCTACCTAGGAGCGAAGGGACTGACGAAATGACAACCGATCGCAACAGCGTCCCGAAGACGCAGGATTTCATCTACGCCACGTTCACCGAAGTCGTCTGCCCGGTCTGCGAGGACTCGGCGATATTCAATCTCAAGGCCGACGCCCAGCAGTGGGCACGGACTCACAAGGCCGACCACATCTACTCAGGAGGAACGAAATGACGAGGAAGTCAAGAGTCGTGAAGATGGGCGTCCGAGAGGTTGGGGGCTGCGATCAGTGCCTCGTCCGAGCGGACGTGAAAGTGCAACTCAGCACACCGAACGGACGGTCGTATCGGACGGCGGGCCTGCTGTGCCGCAGCCATTCGACGGTCGAGAACATCAACATGATCGTGTCGTTGGCGACCGAATATCTGGAGGACGAATCGTGAACACGGACTGGATCACTTGCGAGGACTGCCTGGACGTAGACGGCGACGTCGTCGCTTGCGACACGCACCGCCAAGCACGTCACGTCGAGACTGGCTACTACGAACTGTCGATGACGAAGGCCATCGAGCGGCTCCGCAGGGCAGCGAAACTCGTTCGTGACACTCGGGGCTATCCGACGAACTGGCGCACCGAAGTCGGGACGAGGTTCCTGCCCGTGTACGCCGAAGACGCCGAGACTGCCCGCCGCCTCTGCAACATCACGATGGGCAAGGGCAGCCACGACGACCTGGACGGTTGCGACGGCATCGAAAGTGTCGCCCATTACGACCGGCAGGTGCGGGGCAACGGATACGTCGTCCACCTCTACTTCTCCTCCAACGGGGACTACGGAGAGTTGGAAGACGTCGCGACAGTGTGGACGGGAACAGCGACCGCCGAGCCGGTCATCATTCACTAGGAGGAACGACATGACAGACATCAACTACACGCCCGTCGAGGAAGACCGTTACATCGAGATGAGGAGCCACCTCGTCACTGCCGTCCGAGCAGACTTCAACGCCAAGCTCGCAGCAGAGCAAGAGAAGGTCGCCGCCAACCTCCTGAAGGGCTACCGCCTCGACTGGAGCGACTGTGGGACGCTCGCCGAAATCCAGGCTCAGGCGAGACTGTGGAGCCAGTACGACAACATCCTCGCCAAGGGCCTCGAGGACGGCCTGTTCGATAACGACGTGTCGGCGCCGTTCGAGGCGTTCGAGATTCTCGTAGACGAACTGAAGAAGCAGTTGATCGGGAACTACGGCAGCGGCGTCTCGACCGACCATTTCAGCAACGGATTCAGCGAAGCCGAGCGGACCGTCCGCAGCCGTTTCGCTCAGTGGATGATCCACTAGGAGGAGGACGACATGATCGACGTTCGTTTCGAGACAGACGTATTCGGGTGGCGCTGGTATCGGCTGCCCGGGTCGGAGTTCAGGATCGTGTGGCAGCCGGATTCGTGGGTCCTGCATCTGGCAGGCTCGCATCTGTTCACCGTCATCGACCAGTCCAGGTACGGGCTTGACGAGCCGACCGGCAGGGCAGCCACCAAGATGGTGCGGCGCTTCATGGAGGACGCCAACGGCACCGAGTCCGCTCAAGAGGACTTCGACAACCACAGCACCTACATCTAGCCGAAACCCCCGCAAGGGGGTCTGTCGGGGAGTGGCCGCCCCGACACTGACGATGGCAGGCCGGTTCCAAAGGAGGAACGATGTTGAAGGACAGGATGAAGACGACGTCGAGGACCAAGACGTTCAAGCACAAGAACGGCAGCCCCTATTTCAAGGCGCGCACCGTCACCATCACCTGCTCGACCGACGAGCAGCCAGACCGCACCGACGTGACACTCTGGGCCAAGGAGTTCTACTCCGCGAACGGCCGGGGCCATACGTCGGTGGACGTCCACGTCACGCACTCGGAACGGACCGGCAAGGTTCAGGCGTTCGACTTGGACGACGGCGTGTATTCGATCATCGTCGCCGGGGTGTCGCTGTTCCTGAACAGGACGCAGTTCGCAGAACTCCGCTCCGCTATCTACAACGTGGACGAGGTGGCGTGATGGACATGCACTTCCCGACGAAGAAGCGACCGACGACTGAGGACGTGATGGAGGCGCTGCGGCAGGCCCGCAAGCACGGCCTCGTCACCGGATGGACGAAGCAGCGTGGCAAGGACCGGACGTGGAACGTCCACGTGATAGTGAAGGGGTGAGCATGAGGACTATTGGCAAGTGGATCGAGTCATCGGACGAGGTCTGGTCGTTCGCACGTGACATGGTGACGGCGGGCTTCATTCAAGACGACGACGTGACCGGCCTGCTCGAGTATTTCGAGAAGCCGTGGCACTGGTCGGAGGAGCATGACTGGTGGGTGAAGATGGGGCGTCCCGACGACGCCGCCGTGTGGGAGCAGGGCATGGAGGACGGATGGGAACCGAAGGAGGTGCGGTCGTGACCGCATTCGAGCAGACACAGATCGACGATCAGTTCGAGGAGGAGTTGGCGCGGGCAGCGGACGAGCAGTTGCAGCGTCTCGAGGACACGGACCCGTCTACTGACGACGGCCGTTGGGGCGGCGACCGTTGCGTGCATGGCACCTACGTCGGGACTCCCGGTGGAGCCGACTTCATGTGCGGGTTGTGCGAAGACGGGTTGGACTACTGGGTCGAGGACCCGTCATACGAGTTGATGATCGGCCTCAACGACGGACCGGCGTTCGTTGCCGGTTCGGCGCATTGGTTGTCGAACATCGCCAAGCGGGATCGGTGGGCGCTGCGGCGTCTCGTTCTCCTGCGGCGAGACATTCGCACGTTCTCGCAACTCATCGAAGACAGCAACCGCCAAGCGGTGCCGACGTTCCAGATGCGACTCGCGGACTCTGGCCGTTGGGAGGACCCGATGGTGAACGTCAAGACGAACGTCATGGTGTCCACTCGCGCCACGGACTGGACCGACATCGGTCAGGCCGTCGCAGACCAGCTGGGCGTCCCCGGCGGTTCGGTGTATCTGGGCGAATGGGGCGAGGAAGTGGAGCGGCGTTCCGGCTACGTCTACACGGACGTGGAGGCGCAGATCGACCGGCGTGACCTCACCGAAGAGCAGTTGCGTCGGGTGGCAGCATTCGAGGTGACGAAATGACGTTCGCTGAGGAGTTCGACGAACTGATCGTCGGCAAGAACGTGATGACGCCGCACCGGATCGAGTGCGGCGAACTGCACGGCGACTGGCTGTACGAACTGTGCGAAGGGACGGGGATGCGTAACGACGCGATCTTCGGTGTCTCTATCGCTCGGCGTGGCGTGCCGCATCGGCTGTTCACGGACTACTCGGGACTGTTCCGCTCCGAACGGGCAGCGCGGGAGTACATCGAAACGGTGCAGCCGGAGATGCCGCTATGAGGTTCAAGCGGAGCCTCACGGCACAAGAACTCCAGGTGTGCGTGGAAGCGGCTGCAGGGGGCATTGAGCCGTGTCTCGTCGCCTTCTACGACCTGGCACTCAAGTCCATCGGGTCGTCGTGGGACGCTGAGGATTCGATCAACCCGACCGAGTTCGCGATCCCGGTGGAGCAATCGACGACGATCATCCAGGCGTCGAATCCGTGGTTCGGGTTGGACTGGATGAACGTCGGCCCGTCCAGTTACGTCGAGTGAGGAGGAGGAATGAAGGACAGCGAATACAAGGCGGCGAGGCTCGTCACGGAAGGAGCCGTGACGGTCGAGATGATCGAATACGACGACGACGGCGACCTGCGGATAGCGGCGGGGGAAGTGAAGGGAGATTCCGGCGTCGTGTATGCCGTGTCGGTGACTCCCGGGACCGCCTACTGCTCTTGCCCGTTCGGTGAGAACAGGCCGGGTGTGCGTCACAGCCACACCATCGCGATGCAGTTGGCGGCGTGGTATCAGCAACAGAAGAAGAAGGAGGACGGATGACGGAACGAATGCTGGGTGTCGGTGACATCGCTGTTCACATCGGCTTGAAGCTTGACACGCTCTACACGATGTCGAACCGGGGCGAACTGCCCCCACCGGATCAGTTCGTCGGCTTAGGCCGGACACCGATCTGGGAGCAGAAGACGATTGACGAATGGAACGAGAAGAGGAGCAAACGATGAGTGAACCGACTGCCGCCGAGGAGGCCTTGGCTGCGGACCGGCAGCTGGACAGACAGATCGACGAGCATCTCGAGGACGAGGCGATCCGCTCGCACCTTTCGACGTTGCTGGCAGCGGCGACGAAAGTGAAGCGGATGACGCCGAGCGACGCGGAACTCGCTGACGCCGTTGGGCTGACGAGAGAGATCGAAGTCATATTGGCCGACACCCGTCACAGGTGGGAGCGGCTGACGTCCGAGATGGACCGCCAGTGGGACGCCCCGAAAGACAACCGTGCCGACCCGAACGAGAGGGCAGGCGCCCCGGTTGCTGTCGGGAAGCGATACGAGTTGGTGCCGACGTACACGACGGACCGGACATACAACACCCCGGCGATCCTCGTCAGTGTCGCCACAGCCACAGGGCAGGGGCCGATGGACGTCTTGCAGGACGCCATCGCTGCCGACGCCGTGAGGCTGTCGTGGCGGTGGACGCAGTTGAAGACGTACCTGCGGCAGCGCGACGTCGATCTGCGTGTCGCTCCCCGTCCCGTCACCGACCACGACGGAACGGACGAGGCGATGGTCGGAGAGGACAGGCGCCAGACGGGCGTGACGCGCGTCGCGTTGAAAGGCGAGCCGACGTGATCGCCATCGTTGCGTCGTGGGTGGCGCTGACGCTCCTCACCGTGGCGGCGATGATGGCCGGACGGACGTTCGGATGGAACGCCGCCATCGACGAGATCGAAGGAGCCTACGACCGGGGCTATGCGGACGGATTCGACGACGGCTCGCAAGGCCTGTCGGACGCTGTCCGAGCGCTCAGGTTGTACGGATGGGACCTGATTCCCCCGGTGTCGTCACACCAAGACGAAGAAAGCACGCCAGACAAGCCAACGTCAGCGGCGTAGAAAGGACGAACAGCCCATGAAGCAGAAGGAACGAGTGTTACGTCTGTTGCAGGCCCGAGAACAGGGTGTCTGCTCTGAGACGTTCACCTACGGACTACAGCCGGGGATACCCCGCGCCGCAGCCCGAGTCTGGGACCTCCGCAAGGAGGGATGGGACATCAGGACGGAACGATGCGACTTGCACACGCATCTGAAAGGAGGAACGAGCAAGGCGAGGCGGGTGGACAAGTACCGCCTGGAGACATTCATTCTCAACAGGAGCCAGATCAAGTTGGCTCTCGAGGACAGGAGCGTTCGATGAATAGGCCGGAACAGTTGATCCAGTTGGCGGTGCCCTTCCCGCCGAAACTCGTCAAGAAGGCAGCGCCCGGGAAGCACGGCGATTACGTCAGCCATGAGGACGTGACGCAACGAGCCCTCACGATTGTCGGGCCGTTCGACTTCGAGGTGACGACCCTCATCCGAGGCTACGCCGCAGAGGAGACGACTTCCAAGGCGACATACCCCGCCAGGGACGGGGCGGTGGTTGGTGTCCTCGCGACGTTGACCGTCGAAATCGACGGACGAGCAATCACGATCACGGAGGCGGGCGTCGCGGAGCATCCGGCGTCCGAGAACGACGGCGACAACGCAAAGAAGGCGTCGTCGGACGCCCTGAAACGATGCTGGATGAGGACCGGCCTGGGCATCCACCTGTGGAGCAAGACGCCGTTCCTGTACGAGCAACTCCTCAAGGACTTCCCAGACGGGACGCCCGATGAGTGAGACAGCGTGGTGGGCGGTCGTCGTTCTTGTGACGAACGCCCTTACCGCGACGGTCATCATCGACACCTACCGCCGCAGGGTCTATTCCCTGCGGCGTAGGTACGCCGTCGAGATCGCAGCAGTCCAGCAAGAGACGGCGCGGGCGAACGTCCGTGTCAGGGACATAGAGTTGAAGGAGCGCCTGTACGGGGCGCTCCCCTACGTCGAAGCCGAAAGGAGAGGGAACAGTGAGTGACCGGGCAGACGACAGGGACGAGGCGCTCATCACGTGCGCGGACTGCGGGAGGACGTCGGAAGACGAAACGTCGTTCACGCTCTGCAACGTCGAGGAGGCCAACTATTCGATGGACGACCCGTACCCGGGGAGCGACGGCGAGTACTACTGCGCCGACGGATGCCCCGACGTGACGCACGTCTTGTGGGAGAACTCGAACCGGCTCGCGGACCTGCCTGCCGGGACTGAGATACCAGGGATCGGAGAAGTATGACCCTCTACCAGATCGACCCGAACCTACACCCCGACGACCCGATGCAGGAACTCGTCAGACAATGGATCGGAACCGTCCTGCTGGCTGTTCCGATCGAGGCCGACATTGCGCCGATCAGCGGCAACCACTGTCCGACGTGCGGAGTGATAGAGCCGCACCTGCATGTGTACCGATGGGTCGGGGAGGAGACGCCATGACCCTGTACCGAGAAGCAAATGACATGGAGATGTTGTACCCCACTGCGGAAGTCAAGGAACTATTCGTGGTGCCTGTCGAACCCGACTACGAAGCCGCATGGAAGGCGTGGAAAGCAACTGGCAACATTGAAGATGCTGTCGATGCTGCGTTGGGGGTCGGGAGGGAGACGCTATGACCGAATGTGACTTTGTACGGATCGTCTTGGTGATGCAGTCAGTCGTATTGTTGCTTGTCATCTTGACCTGCAACATTGGGAGACGACGATGAGGGTCGGGGAGGAGACGCCATGAGCCTGCGGAGTGAGCTACGGGCGCAGACGGTGGAGCGGTCTGGCGGCGTCTGCGAGTGGTCGCGCTGCACGGCCCACGGTAAGGAACTCGCCCATATCCGCGGTTTGGGTATGGGCGGGAACCCGGACTTGACGAGGGACGTCCTCGCCAATGTCATGTTCCTGTGCGTCTACCACCATGACCTGTTGGACGGGAGGCAGCGAATGAAACTGTGGGAGGTCGAATCGTTGCTGTGCGAACTGAACGAACTGAGGAGGAACGGATGAGTGCAAAGCACATCGAGGAGGTCGCGAAACGAGTCGTCAACGTCATCGCTGAAGTCGAGCATGACGGTGTGCCGTCCGACGTCGGGATGCTCGAACTGGTCGGCATGCTGGTCGTGGAGACGGCCCGGGTCGCTGACCGGCTCGAAGACGTGACCGACGAACTGGCAGTCCTGGTGCGAGTCCGATGACGAAAGCGGACGTGTATTTCGCTGTCGTACCAGAGTGGATCATCTACGCCGTGACGCCCCGAGCGTTGCAGGTGTATTGCATCCTCCGCAGGCACGCCGACTACTCCCAGGGGGACGCTGAGACGTTCGTTTCGAGGCGCCGGATGGCGGAGTTAGGCAAGTGCCACGTCGGAACGATTGACCGTGCGTTGGCGGAACTCGTTGGCGCTGAGGCCATTGTGCGGCAGCCTCGCTTCGCGGACGGGAGACAGACGTCGAACCTATACACGGTGCGGACTGTTCCCGGGGGGGTACGCATAGATGCGGAGGGGGGGGTTAGCACTGATGCGGAGGGGGAGGTGAGCGTAGATGCGGAGGGATATACCGAAAGCCATATGACCGAAAGCCATTCGACCGAGTTAGCCCTGGCGGGCGTGAAAGCCTCACACGACGCGATGGTGTGGGCGCTCGTCGACGCGATGGGCTGGGACCGGGACGAGGTGCCGCAGGCGCAATGGGGACGTGTCCACGCCGCAGCGAAACAGTTGACCGAGATCGGAGCCGACCCTGCCGAAGTCCCTGAACGGGTCCTCGTCTATCGGGCGAAATATCGTGGCGCCGCAGTGACGCCGACAGGGATCGCAACGAACTGGCCTGCCCTGCGGTCCCTCGAGTTCGCCGTGTCGGAACGGGACGTGGAACGAGCATCGACGAGGCAGAAGAGAAGACAAGCAATCGCCGAGATCGGAGGCGACGAATGACCTTGTATATCAAACTCCCAGACCAGCCGCTGATCGAATTGGCACGGTGGGACACTCTCTCGTTCGAGGATGAGAGGACGGGCTACGCCGACCGGCTTCGGGGAGCGGTCGCGTATCTGCGTCACGGCAGGATCGAGGTCCGCTTGATGGGTGTCCGAATCGACGGCAGAACTCTGGTGATGCCTTCGACACGGTTGCGGATCATCGGCTCGGAGAAGGGGCCGCGGCTGCGGACACGACTGAGACGGACGTTTCGACGATGACGGGCGCTGAGTGGCAGGAGGTGTGCGAGTGGATCGCGGACAGGTTCCCTGAGTCTCAGTGGCACGCCGAGCAGGCGGTCGCGTACTTCTTCGACGTCGAGAAGTTCGACGCCTCCGACGTCTGGGGTGCCGTGTTGGCGCTCTATGAGAAGGGCCTGAGGTTCCCGCCGACGGGTTCGCAACTGGTCGCGGGGTCCTACGAGCAGCGCCGGGAGGCGGCGATGCGTGACCGGTATCGGGGGCTGCCCGACACGCCGGTCGAACAGATCGGATGGGAGGAGTACACGGTCCGTCATTTCGGGCAGCCGATGACGGCTGACGCAGTGATCCGCAGGCTCCACGCCGAACGGTTCCCCGACTGTTCGTCTCCGACGTGCGACATACACAGGAAGGAGCAGGATGCCGACGAGCGAGCAGGCGGTGGATGACGCCGCGTTGACGGTGGCACGGAACTTGGACGTGGCGCTGTTCTTCTGGGAACTCCACGAGGAGTATCCGAACATCAATACGTTGAACGTCGACGCGGAGCGGCTGCGCCGGTTGTGGGGGATCGACGTATCCGACCATCTACCCCGTCAGAGCCGTTAGACGCCCCTACACGAAAGGCCCGCCTCCTTACCGGGGGGCGGGCCTTTCTGTTGGCTGTAGCGCCATCTGGGCGCCTCTGAGCCGTAGGGAGCGCCCTACGCCTGACCGGGCTGTCGCACTAGGGGGACAGTGCGCGGGGAGCCAGGCGCAGGGCGAGCTAGGCCTCGTCAGTCAGCGACCGGCTTCTCACCGTTCGGGACGAGGAACACCGTGATCCCGGCGAGGGCGGTCGCCACGAGGACGTACACCCACGGCGGGAGGTCTAGGGCGTACTGCGCTGCTGCGGCGACGAACGCCACGAGCATGGCGGCGAGCGCCTTCGCGATCCAGTTGATGTAGTTCATGTCTGGTCCTCCTATGTGTATGCCTTCTGGCGCAGGCTGGCGAGTTCCTTGCCCCAACGGTAGAGGCCCGAATCGGTGAGAGCAATCCGGTTCGGGTTGGATAGGCCGATGAGGTCGGAGATGAGGATGAAGTCTTCGGTCTGGACGAGACGCACGTTCGTCTTCCACGGCAGTTGTGTCTGGACCTGGTCCGAGTTGCCGTTGGCGTCGATCGTGCCACCGGCGAGCATGAACAGCCACCACGACACCGCTTCCCATTCGCCGTATTCGGTCCCGATCTGGTAGTGGGTGAACATGTTGTCCTCCATGTCGTTGCGGAAGCGGATCATCGTCTCCCTGGCTGACGGGTCCGCGCCGTCGCGCAGGTCGATCTTACGGTTCGTGAACTGTGCATGGCCGATGGCTCGATGCTCTGTCCATCCCATGTGGAAGTGGAGGATCGTCGCTGCGGTGATGAGCATCTCCCACACGTCCGGGTCGATGACAGCGCCGACACCGTTGAGGATGACTTCCGTGTTCCACGCTGAACGGTTGGCCGCCCACTTCGGCGAGTCGTCTGCACCTCTGGCGAGACGATCATTCGGCACGTCGGCAGCTGCCCCGTCGATGATGTCCTTCTGTCCGTAGCCGGACGAGATGGGCGCGGGGTAGGCGTTCGCAACGACGAGCGTCGGAACCCCGCCCCCGGTCTGGTAGAGCCGGTCGCCCCGGGCGAGTCCCGCCCACACATTCGCCTTGACCCTGTTCGGCGTGTACGCACTCGTCGCCGTGTGGTGCCACATCGAACAGACAGGATCACCCGACCGCCACAGGTACGGCCCGCTGGTCGGCGTGTCCCATCCGTCGAGATAGGTGACGGTCAGACCGGCCGCTGTCCATAGGGCGGGAACGTCGAGGGTCTTCATCCGTCCCTCCCGTCGTCTCGCCCAAGCGGTGACTGGTCAAGCCGAGCGATCACCCACTCACGCATCTTCTCGTTCTCCTCCTCGCACCGCTTCTCCCGATCCAGGCAATCCTGCTTCGCCTCCTCCAGAGCGTTGACCCTGCGCCACAAGCCGACTTCGATCTCCTGGCTTTCGAACGCCTCCTGAACGTGCCGCTTGGCTGCGTCGGACATTCCGCCGTTGATCTGATGCTCGATGTTCGTCGCGGTGCGGAGCGCCGCGTCTGCCTTGTCCCACAGGGCGGTGAAGCCGGTGACGCCGACGAGGATCGTGCCGATGCCGATGAACGTGTAATGCACGTCGAAGAACTGGTCGAGTGCGATGACGGCGACGACGCCGACGCCGACGACGAGGCCGGGGATGAGGAGCGCCTTGCTTGTCCACTTCATGCGAGCACCTCGCTTGTGTCGTCGGTCACGCCAACCGTCTCAGTGATCTCGACCCTCACGTTGTCGAGATGGGTGACAACCGAGTCTGTGACCCCGACCGGATCAGTGATCGGTGCCTGAGTGGCTTCCGTCGTCATCGTGTGCCATGCCCCGCCGAAGAAGACCTTGGCGACACCATCTGTCGAGTTGATAATCATGTCGCCCTCGACAGGAGAGACAGGGTCGGTGGCATAGGTCGGAACTCTGACCGTCTCGCCGCCGACGATGACGGTGCCGGTGCCGTAGTCCTCCACAGCGGCGACGGTGTGATCGCTCGACACGTTGGGGCCGACGACGTTCCCGGTCGCTCCCGCCTCGACGTAGACGCCGGACTCGTAGGTGCCGTCGTCCCCGTAGACGGAGTTGCCGACGACGACGCCGCCGTCTGCGACAGCAGCGAGATAGACGCCGTAGTTGGAAGGGTCGATGATGGCGTTGCCACTGACCACGGCGTGGTCTCCTGCGACGTGGATGCCATGCGAGTAGGTCCGGTCGATCTTGTTGTTGGCGACGATGACGCCGACACCGGCGATGAGGATGCCGTAGTCGTTGTGATACTGGCCGTCGACGTAACAGTTGACGACCGCGGCCTGGTCGTGGCCGGTGCCCTTCACGACGTAGATCGCGGACCCGCCCGCCCCGTACCTGTAGGTGCCGCCGTAGACCCTGATGTTGTCGGCGGACCCCTCGAAGATACCGACGACGTGGAGGGGAGTGATTTCGTCGCCGCCGCCGTGATAGACGGAGATGTTGTTGAGCCGACCGCCACTGCTGTAGACCGTGTAGACCGGGTTCGGTCCTCCGGTGTAGAGCCAGTTGACGAGGGACAGGTCCGCGATGGTTCCGTCAGTGCTACGCAGTATCGCGGACGTGGGCGACGTCGTATACGTGGAGCCGTCGTTGAAGGTGAGTTCCGTCGCGTACATCCCGGCGCCCCGAAGGTCATGCTTCCCGGTGTCGACGGGTCCGGTGCAGTCGAAGGCACCGTCCGAGAGTTGGATGCGTCCCGACCAGTCCGTGCGTGCGTCGAGATCAGACTTCGCTGCCATGACCTCCTCGTCGTCATCGACGCCGTCACAGACGTAGTCGGCGTTGCGTTTCATCTCGACCGTCTGGCTTGCCGAGGCGACGAGGATCGACGTCTCTATCGGCCCGCCGCCGCCTCCGGTGGAGGGGGTGCCGCTGTATCCGGTCGGCGTCTTCAACCCGAGGCCGTCGAACTTGCGGAGCAGCCTGCTCACCCCGTCGGCCATCGCCGCCTGCGGATCGACCGGCTTCCTCGTCATACGCCCACCTCCGGTGTGAACTGTACCTGGAACAGCGGCGACGGATCGCCCGACTGGATACCGATGGCGGCGACACGATGCGACCCGGACGGCACCAGATCGTCTCCGAGGATCAGCGTCACAAGGTCACCGATCTTGTAGTCCTTGCCGGGGATCAGAGGCGGGTCCTGGAACGACACGACGACGGTCTCGGCAGTATCGGAGGCGAGGAGTTCGGTGGCGACGTCAGCGAGGGAAGCGTCCATTCGCTCCACGGAACCTTGATACGTTTCGATCTCGCCCCACGCCGTCTCGAGGTCCGTGTCGCGCGCTTCGCCCCACCACTGGTCGGCTCCTTCGATGAACGTGTACGACGCGCGGGGTTCCCTCCTGATGATCGGCCCTACCGATACGACGCCGACGCCGGTGATCGCGCCGCCGTCGCCGGTCGTCCGGTCGGTGCCCATCGCGCCGGGGTTGAACAGGTCGAACTCGATGATCGTGTCGTCCGAGGCGTTGGGGTGAATGTCTGCCTGGTAGCCGAATCCGCTGCCGTGGAAGGTGACGACCCTGCGGAGTGACTGGCCCCGGTTGATCGCCGCCGAAATGTCCTGGTCCCATGCGTCCGTGTTCGTGTCGAGCGTATCGGTGAACGTCCGAGTCAACCAGGCGAGGGCGGTGCGGGTAGGGGCGTGGTCGGTTCCGGCGTCGTCCAGCAGGTCGCCCATGATGAGACCGTAGGTGGAGGCGGGAGCGCCCGGACCCATCGAACAGTCATCGACCCAGAAGACGGGTGACGCCGAGGGGCCACCCGTAGCGTTCACCCACCGGATCGTGAACTCGTATGCTTCCTGGTCCGCGACGCCGTTGCAGCCGATCTTCGTCCACGTCGCTGTCGGAACCGCCACGTCGACGAGGCCCGCCGTCCAGCCCGAGCCGCGGCGTTTCATCCCGACACGGAAGTAGTGGGTCAAACCGGATGCCTGGTATATCCACGCGGACTCGTCGTACTGTGCCCCGACTTCACAGAACACGTACTGGGTCGGTCCGTCCCTGGCCTCGTCGTCGGCCATGCTCGTCGTCTGGAACTTGAGCGACGAGTCGCCGGTACGTTTGAACGTCGAGTCGAGTTCCATGATCTGATAGTCGTTGCGGTGCGCGAACCAGGGTGCGAGTCCGAGGCCGTCGCCCGTGTACACGCCGTCATCGAGATAGCCGGGATTCGTGTGCGTGGACGTCGTGGCGTTCTGGCATCCGATCTGTAGCCGGGTCTGGTTCGGGCCGCACGTCACCTCGATGTCGAACGTCTGCGTCGTCCCGTCCGACGCCCCCGCGAACCTCGCTGCGCCGTCGAGTTCGACGAAGCCGACGCCGTTGTATATCCAGCCGTTCGTCGAAAGGATCGTCGGGATCGTCCCCTCGTCGGGGTCGGCGGCGAACATGAGGAACCGGTCGCCGTTGCCGGTGGGTTCCTCGAAGTTGTATCGGACACGGACCTGTGCGTTCGGGATCACGTCGATCGTCCTCGACACGCCCGCGGGTGGCGTGCCGGGGAACGGAATCTGTAACGAGTAGGCGCCGGTGATCGGACTGGACGGCGACGCTGAGATGTCCCACAACAACTCCCCCCAGACTTCCATGCCGTCCTCAGTGGCGTCCAGGGTGCTACCGCCGAGTTCGGACCAGCCGCCCAGGTTCAGGTCCTCGAAATCTTCGTCGGGTAGGCCGTCCTCGAAGCCTGCGTTGGTGAGCAGAGTGTTCGCCGGTCCGTAGATGTGGGACGGCACGAGCGTCGGGGTCGCCGGGTAGTCGTATGGGAGGACGAGGGTGCGGTCGAGGACAGCGCCGGGACCGGGGCCGGTGATCGTTGCTTGTCGCAGATCAGTCTCGTTGTAGTCCACGGACATGCGCGCGGCATACCAGTCGTACAGGTGCGTGTCGTCCCAGTAGGCGCGAATCAGGGAACCCTTGTCCAGTGTCCGGTCGGTGAGGTCCACGGAGAGCAGGTCCGCGAGGCGCGGATGCTCGGACGGTACGACGAGGAGGCCCTGGCCGAACAGTCCGAGCGACAGCGAATACTGGACGTCGTCTTTGAGGGGGAAGCGCCTGACGAACGTCCCCGATTCTGGTCGTGTCCAGACCTCGAATCTCAACGCCATTGCGTGTACCAATCCACCGAGTGCGTGGTGCCGCCCACGTTCGTCACCGCGTTCGCTCCCGCATCCAACTCGAACCACCACCGCTTGTTGACGACGAGGTATTGGGACCAGTCGGCGCCGCCTGTGACCTTCACACACGTACCGGCACCGACGTCAACGATGACACCGCCGGCAGGCATCGCCCCGGAGATCGTGATGGACGCGCCGGAAGCGGTGTGGACGATCCCGCCGTCCGTGCCACCGGTGAGAGTGATCACGGCGTCACCGATAGGGGCGTCACCGGCGACCGTGAGGGTGGTCCCGGTGTTCCCGGTGTCGGCTGCGCCGATCCAGAACGGATGCGGGGCGGTGAGCGGCCACGTGAAGATGTGCCGGGACTGTGACGGGATGGCGTCACCCAACAGTTCAACGTCCAGGTAGACGGTGCCCTGGTCTGGGGCGGTGCGTTGGAGGCGCGTCATGGTTCCCTGCACGCCGCCGAAGATGCGTTTCAGATGTCCCAGGTTCTCGTACACGTGACCGGCTGCCCCGTCGCCGTGCGTGACGGTGCCGGTCTTGGACGTGTAGCGCAGATGCGTCTCGAGGAGGAACGAGGCGGGCCTGACGTATTTGCGTGGCGACGGGTATTCGCCGTGCCGGTATTGGACGACAGGGTTGGTGCCGCGCTTCCCGGTAGACCATTCCGCGACGACCCGAACGGCGGTGCAGTAGTCCGTGAGCGTCTCGAGTGTGCCGCCTGCCGGTCCTGCCTTGTAGACGTAACTCCACGCTGCCATCAGTACGCTCCGATCAGATCGACTTGGCCGGTGACTCCGGCACGGATGAGGCCGGTCGCGATGTCGCCTTGCAGGTCCCGGTGGTTCGAGTCGATGACGTTGACGGTGACCGAGTTCGATGACGTGTTCGTCGTGAACGAACCGGATGGTCGCAGCGCACGGTCCGACGGTGTGATGACTTCCTCGCCGCCATGCACGACCGCGAGTTGCGCCAGCCCCATAGGGCCGGGGACGACGCCGCCGAGGTGGTAGTCCTTCGGTGGCGTCCATTCGTCTGGGAGGGCTTCCGCTTTGGTGGCAAGGATCTCCTCCATGTTGTTCAACAGCGGAGACCCCGTCGTCGTGAAACGGGTGTTGACTTCGATGACGGTGTTGACTTGCGAGCCGTCGAGGATGCCGAGCGTCTCGAGCAGAGCGCGGGCCTCCTCGTCGGATATGCCGAGCGCTGTCGTGATGGCTTCCAGCGCCGCTTCGAGCGCCATCGGCGTCAACGAGTCCAGTGCGCCTTGCGCCGCGAGTGTCGCTTCGACGACGGCGAGTTGCGCCGCAGCCAGATCCGCAGCCGTAGCGTCGTTGTCCTCTTGGACTTCGGCGAGCTTCTCGTTCGCTGTCGTCAGCTTCTTCATCGCAGCGACAGCCTTGAACGTCGGGTCCGCGAACGCCTGGACCGCCAGGGCGAGTGATTCCTGAGCGTCGAGTGCAGCGAGGAGCCCTTCCTGGAAGTCGGAGAGGGCCGGGAGGATGTCGCCGCCGAGCGCTGCCGCTTCGTCGCTGATCGCGGACTCTGCCCACCTGGCCGTATTGCCGAGTTCCTCGTTGCCCGAAGACGCCTCTCCCATCGACTTGATGAGGTCGCCGCGCATCGTGGTCTTCTGATCTTCCAGGGCGCCTCGCAACGCGTTGACCTGCTCTGTCGTCAGTCCCCACGTCTGGGCGAACCTGCCTCCGGTGCCGACGAGGGTCACGATCTCGGCGTCCGTCAGTCCCGCCTGCTCTTGAACCATTCGCATCGAGTCCGCGGAGACAATGTTGGCGTCGGTGAGTTCAGCCATCGCCCTGGCCGCCGCCGCCTCTGCTGGCATGCCTTCGTGCATCCGTTTCATGACGCGCTGCTGGACTTCGAGCCAGTCGAGTTTCGCTTGCTTGTCGGCGTCCCAATCCGACCGGGAGCCGCCGACCAACGAGTTCAAGTCACCGACCACTCCGAGGATGCCGGTGCCGGTGAACCTCTCCAACCTGAGGAGTCCCGTCTCGAACTTGATGACCGCCAACTCTGCCTCGTAGAAGCCGTCAACGACGTAGGGGATCGCTGTCGATCCCAACTCGACGAGACTGATCGCAAGGTCGCCAAGCGACGAGATCAGGTCGGGGATCATCGGCATGATCGTCTCGAGAGCGTCAGCGAGCTTCGGGAGGATCGTTTCGCCCACGTCGAGGAGCGCCACGTCGATCCTGGCCTTGGCCTGCTCGAATGCGAACGCCCCAGTCTCGGCGGCGACACCGAACGCCGTATCGAGGCTCCCGGTGGAGTTGGCGAGTTCGTCGAAGATGTCACGCGTCGCGTCGGCGTTCGATCCCATGAGTGACATGACGCCCGTCAGGGCTCGCACGTTGCCGAACACCCGGGACGTGGCTTCGTCCTGTCCGTCGAACGCGACCGTCAACGTCTGCAACGTCTCGAACAGTCCTTTGTTACGCAACTCGTCGCGCAGTCCCGCAGCGGACAGGCCGACCTCTTGGAGCGCCTTCTTGGCGTCGTTGCCGGGGGCCAGCAGCGAGTTGAGGATGGACCGCAGCGCCGTGGACGATTCCGCAGCGTCCAGACCGACCCTCGTCATGGCAGCCACAGCCGCGCCTACCTGGTCGAACGTGACGCCCATCTGTGAAGCGATGGGAATGACACGGCCCAACGAACCCGCCAACTCTGGGGCAGCTGCCTTACCCTCCCGAACCGCAGCCACCAAGACGTCGGTGGCTTCCGCAGCGCCGCCGATGGCGGGACCGTAGGCGTTCATCGCAGACGTGACGACGTCCGCGATCACAGCCGTCTCGCCCAGACCGGCAGCGGACGCTTTCGCTGACACTTCGAGCGCGTCGAGCGCCTCGGCGCCCTCCAAGCCAGCGGACGTGATGAAGAACATGGCCTCGGCCAGTTCCTGCGGACCCGTCGCTGTCACGACAGAGAGTTCCTTGATGGCGTCACCGAAGCCGACCACCTCGTCGTGTGCGATGCCGACCAGGCCCTCAATCTGGGACAAGGACTTCTCGAACCCGGCGAACGCCGTCGCCGCTTTGACGCCGACCGCGACGGCAGCGGCGCCGATGGCAGCGACCCCTACGGCTGCGGCAGCCAGACCGCCGAGCGCGGCCTTCTTCGCGACGTTGCCGAGCGACGCCGAGAAGCCCTGCGTCGAGAGCGTCGCCTTCGCGAGCGACCGTTCATACTGCGCGGTCCTCGCCTTGATGTCGATGTAGACGTTACGGGCCATCAGCAGCAGCCTTCCGGTAGAGGACGACGTCTACACCCGGGAGTCGCGGCTGGTCCTCGCGACGTAGCTTCTCCGTGTCGAGCCGTTCGCATCCGTGACACAACAGCCCGTCCGCGTCGTAGGCGTCCACAGGCTCCTCGTCGGTGCCCCACTCCCACGAATACGTGCCGCACCTTCCACACTTGCTGCCCTGCTCGAGTTGCCACGCCAACGCCTTCCCCTGATCCTGCGGGTCCCATTCGAGAAACGCCGAGTGCGCTAGTCCTCGGGGTCCGCAGTAATCGAGTTCGAGTCTGAGTTCGCCGTCTCGTCGGTAACGGCGCCGATGAAAGGGATGTCACGGACCTCCCTGTTGAGTCGGAAGCACGCGATGTAGAGTTCCTCCGTCTCCGCTGCCGACCACTCCTTCCACAGTGTCTTCACGTCGTCGGCCGTCATCCACTGGCCGCCCGTCTCAGGATCGACCGACGACTCAGAGAGCATGAGCGGACCGAATCCTTCAATGTCCAACTCGCCAGTCTTGTCGTCGGTGAACTCCTCGACGAGTTCCACCCACCGGGAACGTCCCATCGCCTTGAAAGTGAACGGCACTCTCGCGTCGTGAATGAGCTGGTCGAGTTCGACGAGCCGTTCGCGCATCCCGGGCGCGATGGGGCGACGGTTGATCCACGTGTCCTGCCGCTCGGCGAGGGACAGGTCCTTGAGCAACCTGTCCCTCTCGGCGGCCAGCGCGTCGTCGAGAAGCATCCACACCGTCGTCGTGCGGGGACGCTTCGCTGCGATGACGTCAGCGATGTTCATCAGGCAACGATCGCGTAGTCTTCGGTCGGCTCCTCGGTGATCGCGAACTGGACTTGGAACCTGGTCGTCGTGTTCCGAGCCTGCCCTGCGATGGACCGTGACAGGACTTCGATGGTGTAGATCGTCACGACGTCCGCGATGGCGAACGTGCCGGGAGTCGCGAGGCCGCGGGTGGCGACGACGAGATAGCCGGTGGTGCCGATGGGGAGCGTCGTCCATGCCGTGTCGTCGGCGAGGAGCTTCTCCTTGTAGAACGTCGCGGAGCCTGCCTGGCCTCCGTAGTCGCCGGGGGCGGTCTTGTTGAACCGGGACGACAGGTCCGCAGCGTCAGCCGTGGAACCCTCGAACGGCATGTCCAAGTCTCCGACGGAGAACGCCGTCAGATCGACGCCGCCATTCAACTCTGTCGACGTCGGCGCGGCGGGGACTGAGATTGCAGCGACATACGAGAACTCGATGTTTCCTTCTGGAACGTAGCGGACCATTATTCATCCTCCGTGGTAGACGACTTGTCCCGTTTCGGTGAAGGCAGAGCGCCTTCCTTCCACCCCTTAGGAGCCAGGTTGTCGAACGTGGAACGGGCGACCACGGCCTCCAACTTGAGCTTCGGGTGGTGAATGGTGATGAACTCCATGCCGTGAGGCTACACGCCCCGGCCCGCAGCGGCCAACACCGTGTCATAGAATCTGACGCGTGATCCCAGGGAACCAGTCGAGGCCCGAGACTGACACGATCATCGGCCCCGCCGAAGTCGCCGTCCTCTTAGGCGTGAAACGCAACACCGTCGACCAGTGGCACCATCGGGGAGCCATGCCCGAACCGGACTGGCCGTTGGAGGGAGGTCCGGTGTGGCGGGCGTCCACGATCCTCAGATGGGCGAGAGCTACGGGACGGTCGTCACCGAGTCAGTGACGCCGACGGGTTCCGTGACGCTGCGGGTGTACGCGGTGACGTCCGGCGTGGCGAAGATCGAATACATCTGGATCGTGTAGTAGATGGGGGGCTGCACGTCGTCGTCCCGTTCCACACCCACGTCGTCGGACAGGTTGATCGGCCCCGTCGCGAAGCCGTTGACGGTGAGGGTCGAAGCGAGGAGCCGGACACGGAGTTCGTCGGCGAGCCCCTCGGCTTGCATCCTCGTGTCACCCACCGACGTCACCTGATACTCATACCAGCCGTCAGCCTGCCAGTCGCTGTCAGGCCCGTCACGACCGCCAACGTAGAGGGGATACAGGACGGCGTAGGGTCTGGTCGTGTCGGCAGGGGCATGGGCGTCACCTATGCGGCGCCCCCCGGCTCCGAGGGCGGCGTACACGGCGTCAGTCAGGAGTCTCAGAAGCGGCCTCCTCCGGTCGATCTGCCAAGGTTCGCGACCCCGGCCTTTCGCATCCCACGCATGAAACTGCTCTGCTCGGTCGTGTGCTTGTCGATGGCGATCTGGGTGTACGGATTCGGGTCCATCTTCCACGTCCCGTCATGCACATATCCGGCGTAGGTTTGCGCCAGCTGCCCCGACTTGGGATTCTTGTTCCGTTTCAGCGACCCCAACCGGAGCCGCGGCATCCTGCGGTTGACGGTGAAGTGCAGCGACTTCTCGAGGGTGTGAGTGTCTTTGCGGACGACGCGTTTCATCGTCCTCACGAACGTCGGACCGGACGCCTGGTAGACGTCCCCGACGCGGTCCTTGACGTTCCGGGAGGCGTCCTCGAGGTCGTGGATGAGGAACGCCACGCCATGGTCGTCGATGTCGACCCAGCCGCTAGACATATCCGGCCCCCTCGTCGTAGCGGCAGACGAGTTCGATGCGTGTCTGGTAGGAGTCGTATTCGTAGGCGACGATGCGCAGCGACTGGCCGACGAGCGCCGGGTTGTAGACGCAGGCTGTGACCGTCACGAGGTCTTCGACTTCGAACACGGCGGCGTCGTGGACGACGTAGACGAGCATCGGCCTGCCCGTCACGAACTGTTCGCCGTACTGGGTGCGATCGACGTTGGTGCCGGGACGGATGAGAGCCGCACCGGCATACACGGATGCGTCCGCAGGGGAGTCGTAGGCGAGCGTCGTTTCGTTGAACGTCCCGCGGCCTGACATGCGTGTGACGGTCACGGCGTCGGTGAACCTGGTCGCCCAATGCGTCCGGAGCTCTGTCACGGCGTCAGTCGTCGCGGTCATTCAGCACTCTCCCTCCGAGCCGCCACGTCTCGCGCAGCCATCCCAGGAAGCAGACGAAGCCGCCGATGGCGAAGAACACGACGACGATGGCGACGGCGATGATGGCGTAGTTGGCGAACGTCATAGCGTGCGTCTCCGATAGGGGGCGAGGAGGACCGCGACGGCACGTCCCAGGCTGAACTCGCCGGTGGCTGTGAGCGTGTCGTAGGTGATCGTGTCCGACCCGTCGAGCGCCACGGACTTGACGGGGTTGACTCCGTGGGCGGCGAACGCTGCTCCCTGCCTGAACAGGTCGGCGGCGAGGGTCGCTGCGGCGAGTGTCACGTCGGCGGGGATCGTCGAATACCCTGCGTCATAGTCCACCACGACGCCGTCCGGTCCCGTCCACCACCACGAGTCGAAGTCGCCTGCCATGCGGCGCAGCCTTCCGTCCTGATACCAGCGGTATTCGTCGGTGACGGTCAGGACCGTCGCATTCTCAGTGACGGAGTTGATTGCCGTGACGGGGAACCGGGGAAGGAACAGCCACGTCTGGCCCGGGTCGGCTTCGAGCGTCGCTGTCAGGCTCGCCCCGGCTTCCAACTCTTGTCCGCAGTACGAGACGACGATGGCGTCTGCCTGCGCGATGTACTGGGCCACCGAAGCGTCGGGGTCGGCTCCGAAGTCGATCTGGAGAAGCTTCTCTACGTCGTCCTGTGTGCATAGCGGCATCGGGTCCTCCTCGTTGGAACGCTACCAGAAGGGCGGCGGGTCGTGTGGCCGGTGCGGGTTGAACAGGACCGGGTTCTTCGCCCAGGGCGGCGGTCCCGGCTTCCAGTATTCGCCTCCGACTTCGGTGACGTTGATCGTGTCCGTCACACCGACCATGTCGGTGATCGTGTAATGCCCGTCGTGTATCCGGGCCGTGTCATCGGTCACGCCCATGGACTCGTCGATGGTCCGTCCGTAGCTGAACGCTGTCGTGTACGAGTCCGCGACGCTGACGTTCTCGGTGACAGTGACGGCTACCGCCTTCGCCGGCAGCACCTCGTCGGTGACGCCTACCGAGTCTGTGATGACGACCGTGATCGTCTTGCCGGTTACGACCTCGTCGGTCACTCCCACCGGTTCGGTGATCTCCCGGACAGCAGGAGCGATCCTCGAGACCGCATCGGTGACCCCGACAGGGTCGGTCGCTGTTCTCTGGTGTACCCCGCCCCCGGTCTCGACAGGGGTGGTGTCGTCGGTGACAGCTACAGCGTCGGTGATCTCGACGGTGATCGTCTTGACGACGGCTACGGAGTCGGTCACGCCGACCGCTTCGGTCGCCGTCTCCCGGTTCCCTTCCCCTTCACTGACCGCATCCGTGACGCCTACGGCTTCGATGATCTCCACGGTGATCGTCTTCGCTGCTGTCACGTCATCGGTGACGCCGACCGGATCGACGGCGGCACGCACAGCGTCGTGGACTCTGGCGGTGGAGTCGGTGAGTCCGACCGGTTCGGTCACGACTTCGACGCCAGCACCGAGTACCACGTCGTCGGTGTCGTCGATGACCCCTACAGGGTCGGTCACCGTGCGGACGGCGTCATGGACCCGAGCAGCAGAGTCGGTGACGCCGACCGCATCGGTGACGGTCCGGGCGATGACGGACGCAGTAAGCGGTGAGTCCGTCACCGCCACGGCTTCCGTGATCTCGACGGTGATCGTCTTGACAGTGACGACCGTGTCCGTCACACCGACCGTCTCATCGGTGGTCCGCTTCGCGTCGTGGACCCTGGCCGTCTGGTCGGTGACACCTACCGGATCGGTGACCGCCTCGC
>Ga0307377_10001042_pt1 | contig 36497 bp, 29 predicted proteins | sample TR3MG_FD_202535 | JGI IMG/M metagenome (GOLD analysis project Ga0307377, IMG submission 202535) | Soil microbial communities from Risofladan, Vaasa, Finland - TR-3 | ecosystem: Environmental > Terrestrial > Soil > Coastal area > Acid sulfate soil | place: Finland: Risofladan, Vaasa | collected... | reverse complement strand
TCGAGACTGATGGCTTCTGTGCCGCTTACATCGAAAGGCCCTTCAGGAGCCGATGTGACAATGGTGTTCCCGCCCTCGTAAGCTGTCTGGAGGGTCAAGGTACCGTTGCCCGTCGTGACAACTTCAGTCCAAACCGTGCCAGACCCTACGGAGTCGTTGACGTACAGGGTGCCCCCTGCTCCGGTGTCCCGCATGAACAACGAACCAGCGAGACCGGTAACAGAACCGTCAGGATCGCTGTCGCCCACGAACAACTGAACCGAGTCTCCCCCCGTACCCGTCGTAGAGAGCCGGACAAGAGCTTCCCCTTCCAGGTTGTTACCAACGATGTCCACGAAGCCCTGGATGCCGGTGCCGGTGTTAGCACCCACATCGAGGGCAATGACTCCGCCATCCCCGTTGGTAGAGGTTGCATCGCCAGCAGAAATGTTGACGTTGCCTCCGTTTCCAGTGGCACCAGCACCAGAGTTTCCACTGGTGAGGCTGATCGCACCGCCATCGTTGGCCCCTCCGCCGTTACCCGCATCAATGGTGACGACGTTTCCTGCCGCTGCCACTTCGTTCCCTGCGGCCAGCGTAACCGCATCCGCCGCCGAAACATCGACATTTCCACTCGTCGTGGTCGAAAGCGTCAGAGTTCCCGCATCAACCGTAAAGTTGGAGGCAGCATCGGCGTCCAGGCTGATGGAAGCCGTCGTGTCCACCAGCATGTCGGACAACGTGACAACGAAATCTTCCGTGCCCGTGAACGTCACATCGCCTTCACCAGCCGAGGTCGTGATCGTGTTGCCGTTGATGTAAGCGTTCTGGAGGGTGACAGATCCACCCGTGCTCAAGGCCGTCCAGGTCGTACCTGAACCCACCGAAGTGTTCAGGTAAAGCTCAGCACCCGCACCCGTGTCTCTGAAGAACAGAGAGCCAGCAAGACCCGTGACGGAACCGCTCGGGTCTGAATCGCCAACGAACATTTCGACCGAATCACCGTTCGTTCCGGTCGTCGTGAGGGTGACAAGGGCCTCGTCTTCATCGTTGGGCCCAGTGATGTCAACCGAACCGGCGATACCAGTGGTGAACCCGTCTCCTGTCGCCAGGATGATGCTGGCACCGTCCGCCGTGCCCGCTGTGGAGCTACCCGCGGTGAGGGTAATGTCGTTGCCCGAGGCATCCGCCGCATTTGCGGTGTTCAAGGTCGCCGAAGTCGTAGCATCCAAATCAAGGATGCCTGCGGAACTGACAGCCAGGGTGCCCGAGGTCGTGGTGCTCAGAGTGAGCGTGGCGCTATCAACCGTGAAGTTCGACGCTACATCGGCGTCGAGGGAGATGAACCCCGTCGTGTCGAAGTCAACATCGACGGAGCCCCCAACAATGAAATCTTCGGTGCCGTTGATGGTGACGTTGCCTTCGACGGCGGACGTGGTGATGGTGTTCCCTGCCTCGTAGGCCGTTTGCAGGGTCGTGCCCGCTGCCGTGGAAAGCAACGTCCACGCCGTACCTGATCCGGTCGAGGTATTGACGTAAACTTCGCCGCCTGATCCCGTATCCCGAAGGAACAAAGACCCAGCGAGACCTGTGACCACCGTGTCAGGGTTGCTGTCACCCACGAACAAGCCAACGGAGTCGCCCCCGGTGCCTGTGGTGGTCAGAGTCATCAGGGCGGCGGATTCACCTACCGTCGAATCGACGGTGAAGGCTCCGGTCCCCGAGTCGAGAGCGACCGAAGTCGCCCCTGTGCTGTTACCCATCGTGATGATGCGTGCAGCCGCGCCGGTTCCGATGTTGATGGCCCCTGTGTTGGCATCGTCACCCAGGCCAAGAGGGCCCGAGGTCGAGTTGATCGCAACCCCGTCTACGCCGTCAATCTCAACGGAACCTGAAGTTGCCGTAGCCAGCGTGAGCAAGCCTGCTGTGACCGTGACGTTTGAGGCGGCCGTTCCGTCGATGCTGAACCCGTTGGAGCCTGTCATCTGCACATCGAAAGATGTGCTGTCGAAGTCGAACGGAGAGTTGAGGTCAACCCCGCCGGTCGTCGTGATGAGCAGAAGTTCAGTTCCAGCGATGACGACATTTCCTTCACCACCCGAAGTGGTGATGGTGTTGCCCGCCTCATAAGCAACTTGAAGGTCAACAACCCCCTGAATCGTGAAATCGTTGTAAACGATACCCGTCGTGTTGGTGACGGTTGAGGTCTGCCAATTGCCGGTTGAGTCTCCTTGGATGACATTCACGTTCACGATGCGAATGTCGCCGCCGCCTGTCGCATCCGTCGTGAAGTCGTTGACCACCCAAGGAACGGTGGTCCCCGTGACACCGATACCCTTGATGGTCAGAATCGTACCGACATGGCTCAAAACCTCAAAGATGCCGTCGTTGCCTTGGTCGTTCGCCCCCGCGATCTGGATAATGTCGCCCGCAGCAAATGTGCCCGCTCCTGTCGTGATGACCGTCGGGTTAGAGACAGCCGCCACACCAGCCGTGAACCCGGCAGCGGCAACCACGTCGGCCGTAGCTGTCGGCAACACGTTGATGACGAGGCCACCCGTTTGGGCAACCACGGCCGTGTAGTCGGCGTTCAGGTACAGGTGGTTGTCCCTGATGTTGACCTGCTCGCTGTGGATCGTCGTGGTCGTGCCGTTGACCGTCAGATCTCCATCCACGAGCAAGTTCGCACCCGAGATCAACTGCCAATCGACCGACGATTGGATGATGTCGGGGGTGCCGCCAGTTTCAGAAGTGCGTGGAAGACCTGTGGTCAGGTCCAAAAGCATCAGGTTGTCGGTTTGATTACCAGCCATGGTGACGTTCCTTTATCGGCGTTGGGCGAGATACTGAGGGCGGAACACAACAACGGGGGTTGCCGTGATTCCGTCAGCACCTTGAAGAGTGCCGATGGTGAAAATCGTGTTGCCTACTGCAACGGGGGGAGTGGTGGTTGCAAGACCCGAGGTCGTGGAAAGAAAAACAAGGGAACCGTTCGCGGCTCCTGCGGGGGTCGCGGTGAATCTCACAATTGGACAATCACCACTTCTAGTGGTGACTAGAACCGGTGCTGCTGCACCTACGGTCTGATTTGCCACGCCAATCACCTCCCAATTGGCCCCGGCAATAGAAGAATCCGCGCGAATTACCTCCCCGGATGTATTCAAAGCCACCAAATCCCCTGTTGTGAGGGCTTCTCCGGCAGTGAAGGTCTTGAACCCAGTGCTCGCCAGAACCGCATCAATGCCCGCCAAATGTGAAGTCAGTTCTTCAACACTGGTGGTGAACGGCCCCGTAATTGTCCGAACGTAGTTCGTTGGAACAAAGTCGATGTCGAGTCTGTCGCCATCAATCTCATCTGTTCCAAGATGGATGTGCGTAATGGCGTGGAGAGCCGGAGTGGGATCTCCGAAGCTCAAAATCCCAGCGCCATTTGTGATCAATGCTTGACCGGCCGTGCCATCCGCGAAGGGCCACGTCAGGCCGTCGATGATCACATTGTCGCCACCACCCGCGCCTGGATCGAGCACCAGATCGGTGACGCCGATGATACTGTCCCCAGTCGAAACCAGGATGTCCGTGCCCCCTGTGGTGTTCCCAAGGAGCAGCGTGGCGGCAAGGGTCTCCCCTCCTCCCCCTCCCCCGAGGATGGTGACATCTACAGCACCGGCTCCTGCGGGTGTGACCGTGACCCCAGCCCCGATGAAATCGAACGTCGAAACCGCAGCATCAACAAGGATGCCCTCGTCGTAGACTGCGACGGTCCCACCACCTCCGCCTCCCACGCCTGGAAGGAACTGACCGCCAACGTATCCGAAGACATTGGGGCCAAACCCTCCGACATCTCCTGTACTGTTGAACTGGGTGACAACCCGGCCTTCGCTCAAGCAAAGGTTGACCCCTGTCAGCGTGACCGCGGCGATGTCCGGCCCCACGGACGGGACCACAACGAGGTAGCTACCCGCTACTGCTCCCGCCAAGCCAGTAGCGGGGACCGCATTGGTGATCTCGTAGGTGGCGTTGAGTTTGCGGAACGCTCCCGTCAACCCGGTGATGGTGACGGGCTCCCCCTCCATGAACCCAATCGAGTCCAAAACGGTGGGGATCACGTTGTCGGGGATGATGAGCCGAAGCTCATTGGCAACCCTCTCGATATTTAGGACGGCTGGCCGGAGTGCTTGGCCTGTACCGGCTGGGCCACCACAGTTTCCTTTGTCACGAAGCTGGAGAATGATCTCCGACGTGATGAGGCCCAGATTCGTATTTACGCAGATGTCGCCCTGATGCCAGGAAACAAACGTCCGCGTGGACATGGGGATGTCCACAGGGGGCCGTGTCGTGCCGGCACCAAAGGGGACTGGAACCGCACGGGTGCGGTTCTTCTGAATGGTGATCTCGTCAAGGTCATAGAGCGTCACCGAAGCCGGGTTTGGACGGCCATCGGCGTATACCCCCGTGTGGGTACATCTGACGATCAGGACAGCGACGATGTTGCTCATGGCGCAGGTAGCCCCGAAAATGCAGGAATCCCTACCTACGCACTCCTATCGGGCGATTACCGACTAACCGGCCCTAGACAAATGAGCGCGGGGAAAGCACACCCCGGCCTACGTTGGGCCCGAAGCTAGATCGGACGCCAAAACCATATTTGGGCTGTTGGAGGCCCCGGATGAATTTCACTGTGATGAGCTTCGCATCCGTGGCCTTGGTGAACTGCTGCTCCGCATTGTCCTTGAGGCTCTGGTACTTGCCAGATTTATCCAACGATAGGGAAATCCCACCAATCGAATAGTCAAATTCGTCGTGAATCCAGTTCGTCGCCAACGCGAACATCGCATGGACCGTGGCAGCCCAAATGATGTTGGCTCGCCACGAGGGCTTGCGAGCACAGATGTCATTCAACGACCGGAACGAATCCGTCTCAGGAGGAAACGAGTTCCAGTAGTCCAGGCCGAGTTCCAAGTAGCAAAGAAGCTCATAGTCTTCCCAGACGTACCCGAAAACGCGGTTGTATTTCTTGATGACCTGCTCCTGCTCGGGCGGTCGAAAGTGGTAGTTCCGGTCAGGGTTGTTGTCTCGCAACACCACGCGAAACTTGTCGATGAAGTCCGCCTCACATCTCGTGAAAACCCGATCTCCGGTTTGTGCAGCGGAAGGATCGATGACTCCGAACTGCTGGACGACTTCCTGTTCTTCATCTCCCAGGGTCTTCCTGAACGTCCAACGAATCCGGTAGTCACCAGGCGAAGCACCGGGAGGAACGAGCAGAGCGGCGTAGTATTCGCCGATGGAGGGGTTGACGGGAGTACGGTCTATAGGGCCGACGGGGACTTCGATGCCGGGATACCCGACGGTCGTGTCCACGGCGTAGACGGCGTAGGAGATCTCAGCGGCGTTACAAGGGACACCGAACTCATCGACCAGATAGATCTTGAGATCGTTCCGGCCGAGTTCAGTTCCTACGTTGTAACATACGCCCACGCCCTACAGCCTCACATCGTCAAGATCAAACGGAGTGGGATCGGCTACAGGGATCTCCTCGTCCGTCTGCTCTTTGAGTTGGACCTCGGTTTTATCCGTCTCAACCACATCATCGGCGCCCTCGATCTCAACTTTGACTTTGACTTCCTGCGGCTTTTCTTCCCCAGGCTCATTACCTGAGATGAGAAGCTCACGGGTGGTCCTTTCCCACTCTCCCAAGGCGGAGAGAAGGTCGGTCTCATATTGAGCGTCAGACTGGTCGATGGACTTGTAACGAATGAGGCGCGTATACGTGGTGTTCTTGGCCTTGAACCCCTGAACGATCTGACCTTTGGCCTGTTCGACGAGGCCATCGAGTACGTCAATGCCTGTGACGGACTCCTCGATTTGAGGGACGATCTCCTCCTTGACGGCTTCCCGGGCTTCGGGGGCCACAAGTTCAAAGGCAGCCTTCTCACGACCTGCCGCAACAAGCCGTTGCAGTTGATCGTGTTGGCTGCCCTTGGCGGAGTTTTCCTCGATGAGATCCTTCAGGTGCATCGCACTCCTAGCCCATCGCGTCGTGAGTAAGGGCTTTCATCGCTTTGATCTCGTCGGCGTAGGTGAGAGCGGGCACCTTGCTGGTTCGATTGAAAAATTGCTTCTTGAGATCGCTGATGGTGTCCATGTTGTCGAAAACGAAGTACACCCGACCACCCTCACGGACAGTCTCTTGCAGAAGAACCCCGGCTACTTTCAAATACGCCGCGTAGTAGAGGTCCGATGTCCGGTATCCATTTGTTTGTTCCATTTTTCATTTCCTTATTTGACCATCCCCCCGAAGGGGGAGGAGGGAGAGGAACGGAAAATACCGTTCCCCTCAAGCTCTACAGGACCGTGCCCGTCGCCGAGTAGACGGTCAGGGCTGCCCCCTGCGTGTCCAGGTAGGTGAACGTCGCCCGCTTGTAGCGCGAGATGTTCCCTTCGGCATTGGAGATGACGAACGCTCCGGTGTCGTATAGAGCCCGGTACGTCCCAGCAACGAAAGCTCCATTCGCGGCTGCGGTCTTGACACCACCCACAGCCAGGTCTGTACCAGACGGGATCGCCCATGCGTTCCCCGCCATGGCACTCAGAAGCTCCGTCAAGACACCAGTGGAACCTCCCGCCGTTAGTGTTGTGCCACCCACAACACCAGCGAGAGCGGCGTTGACAGCCGCTAGATCCATCACGGTTCCAGCTTGAGCGATGGCGACCAACGCTGCCGTTGCCGCATCGGCTTCTACGCCCGTGAACGGAGCACCCGCACCAGCGGTGGTGTTGATGTTGCCCAGCAGATAGGCGGAAACGCCCGTCAGATCGGACGAAGTGGTGAACGTGGGACCAGCCCCAACGAAGCCAGTCGCGGCTGCGTCGGGGATGTTGTTGACGTATCCCGACTGTCCCGGAGCCGTGAGGACATAGTTCCTCTGAGACGTGTTGGGCTTGAGGTCCACGACCTGCATCTCCTCTTCGGGGATGTCAGTCCGGCGCATTACCAAGAAGACTTGAGGCATCGTTCTTGTCCTTTTCTTACGGCGTGTAGAGGGTGCCGTCGTCGTTGTAGACCACGACAGCTTCTCCGTTGGGAGTGCCTGCGACACCCGCGTAGATGAACCCGGTGTCCGAGAAACCCTCAAGCTCACCAGTGGCGAACGAGAGAGTCAGCGACCCGCTGTTGTAGATGTTCCGCAGCGACCCCGCCACGAAACCCGGACCCCCAGCGGCTCCCACTGCGGGAGAGACATCCCAAACAATGGCCGCGGTCTCAATCTGGACGCCCCGCGGCGTTTGGAACTGACGACCAGCCAGGATGTCCAACACGCTGGTGAGTTGAGCAGCCGTGATGGCCGCACCACCGACAAGAACACCGTTGATGGCACCCAATGTCAGGACACCGGCTGCGCTGGTGAGATCCCCGTAGGCGTAAAGCGCCAGGATAGCCGCAGCGCCCGTGTTGGCGTCCGCTGCTGTGATGGCCGCCGCGTCTGCACCGCCGGCCATGCCGACGGGGCTGAACCCAGCACCGTTGGAGGAAGCCAGGACAAGGTTGCCTGCCGTGCCATCCATGTCGGCCGTGACGGTCACAACCGCAGCCGCCGGAACCGCCGTCACGAGAGTGGACAGAGTGCCACCGCCGTTGGCCGGGTCATTGATGGCCGCTGCCAAGTCAGTTGCAATGCCCGGGTCAGTGCCCGATGCGATGCTGAAGTCGTTGGCACCCGAGGTACGGGCACCAGCAACAGCCGTGAACAACTGCGGACCAACCGTCACGGTGTCACCCGCGATGATCGGCGTGGCGAACACCAAGGTGAACGTACCGACGCCAGGGGCTCCGGTTCCGTCATTGAGGTTGGTGATGATCCAAGCGGCCAAACCGTTGGCCGCGCGGTGCATCACCGTGTCGCCAGCGCCGTTGACAGCAGTGACAACCGTGTCGTTCTGCACCGGATCGACGTATTTCGTCTGTCCGGGGGGATCGTAGATGAGATTCCGCTGTGACGTGTTGGGCGTCAGGTCCAAGACCTGAAGCGTCGCAGCCGGGATGTCACTTCTTTTGAGGATGATGTACGGCATTTTTTGTCTCCCGGTGGCTTAGGCCACTGCGCCGGTGTCGTCGTACACGACAATTGCTGGGGCCAGCGTTCCTTCGTACTCAAAGGTCGTCGCCTTGTAATCGGCCAGGTTGCCTTCTCCATTGGAGATGTTGAAAGCACCTGTGGCGTAGTAGGTCCGCGAAAGGAACGAGAACGAACCTTGGCGAGTGGGGTTGAACGTGGCGCCGTCGGTATCGACCGTCGAACCACCCGGAAGAAGGTACTTGCTTCCTTGGAGCAGGCTCATCACCTCGGTGAACAGACCAGTGGACGCACCAGCCTCGACTCCCGTACCACCGGTAGCGTCAGCGACACCGTTGGCCGTGAGGCTCAAGTCCATGTCGGCCAGCGTGAGAGCGGCACCGGACTGAGCCTTCGTGATCATGGAAGCTGCCGATGCGTTGGCAACCGCAGCCGTGAGCGCGGCACCACCAGCATCCTCCACGTTGTCGATGAGGTATGCGGCCAAACCGCAGTAGTCACGAACCGTGAGGATGGCGGCAACAGGGGCAACCGTTGCAACGGATTGGTTGTCCGGGATGTTGCGAACGTAGCCCGACTGCCCGTCACCGGGATCGTAGATGAGACTCCGCTGGGAGGTATTGGGCTTGAGATCGATGACCTGGAGCACCCCGTTGGGGATGTCGGTTCGACGCATGATGATGTACGGCATCTGGAAATCTCCTGGGCCCGGAGTGGGGGCGCTTTCCCAATTGAGGAAGCTATAGGCTGACTATTGATAACGCGCGGCTACCGCAGCCCAGTAACGGTGGAAACGATCATGGAAAAGGCCGGAGCACCGGCAGCGGCGCAGAACACCAATTCATCTTTCATGCCACTGGCGTGCGTGATGGTGGTCAAAGGATCGATCTGCATGAGGGGCTGCCCGAGAGCCGCCGCAAAGAACAGCGGGTTTGCCGCATCGTGATTTGTGATCGACATGGCATCCGCAAAAGCGGGAACACCAAAAACGAGTGCTCCGGGAGGAGCCGGCAATCCAGCAACCGCAGTCGCCAACGTCGGGGCATTTCCAGCAAGGGTCAACGCCGGACGCGGAACTTCAAAGTATCTCGGATCCTGCACGATGAGGATCTTCGATTGATTGGTCTCATCAGCAGTTCCCGGAAACGCTCCACCGGGGAAGGCCGGGGCCGCAACCGTGCGAACCTGAACCCGCATGAACGCGAGTTGGTTGTCCGGTGGGACCACCAAGGTCGTCGGTGGGTTGAAGAACTCGTTGGGGTCGTAGGTCGCACGAGTCTGTCCTCGTGTCGTGTCCCCGCTGACTCCAAGCCCGGTCAGACGAATGGTCTTCGTCCGAAGGGTCTGCCCACGGTTCACATCGAAGATCGCTTCGGTTCCAGTACCCGCCGTCGGCACAACCCCGTTGAACGGCCCATAGGCGTTGTTCAGGCTGTTCGCAACACGAATGCGGTAGCCCAGGATGTCCGGGTCGTTGATGAACTGAAGGGTCAGGTAGCCCTTCGACCTGTCAAGGATGCTGGGGACCGGAATCATGCCGACTTAGTTTCCTTCCGAGCACGGGCGTCATACCCACTCGTGTCTTTGCCCTTGTCCTTGGCGAGTTTTGCAGCATCAGCCCAAGAGGCCGTTTGTTCACCTCCGACATTGGGGGAAAGGGTCGGAATCATGCCGTCCCCCTTCTGCTCCCGTTCCTTGGATGCCAGCCGTTTGTTCTTGTCCTTCATCTGTCCGGCGATGCGGTTGTTCTTGGAAGCCCAACCGTCCCCACGGAAGATGGTGCCGGGGAAGGCACCCATGACTCGCGGAGCCGATTCGCCACATTCGGGGCATGGCTGCGGATCTTGGTATTGGGCCAACGGGATCAGTTCCTCAAAACCGTTGCCACAGGAATTGCACTCGTAGTTGTAGGTCGGCATCTCAGGAATCCTCCTTTGCAAGATACCGAGCGGCTACGCGCTCAATGAGCTTGCGGTGGAGATGGGCTTGCGCCACATGCGCTGCACTGGGTTCCGTCACGACCTGGATCTCAATTGAGTCGGCGCTATCGGCCAAAAAGCGAGATCCGAGCTTTCGCAGGGGGGACTTCTGGGGACGTACAAAGAACCGTGCTGACCGCTCCAGCACCGCGTAGACGTGTTTGCAGACGGGATGCTCATGCTTGGGGTCACGGATGACCGGCGTCGCTGCTGAGCCTCGTGGACGCCCCAGGAGGTAGTCGCTCTGTTTCGCCCAATGCTCTGGACCCTGCCACTGCCAGAACGGGCAATTGCAGGAGATCCTCAAATTGAGCTTGTCAAAGTTCTTGGCGGCACCCCGTTTGAACGCCTGGACCTTGACCAGCCATTGGCCCGATTTCCAATGCCAGATCCAGTTCTTTGTATCCGTGCGAAGAAGGGAAGGCGGCCGGTCTCGTGACCGAAGCTGAATCTCACGATCCACATGCCGCAAGATGTCTCCCATCGTCGAGGCTTGTTTCACCTCAAAGTTGTTGTTCCGCTCGTACTGATCCTGGCGACCGTCGGGGATCTGCTGGGTGAAATTCACGATGTCCGTGTAATAGGACATCGGGATGACCTTGCCTGATCCAGAGGTCGGGTTGTTCACCTGGACATTGGGCACCCCAGCCGCCGGAGGATGGTGCTGGGTAAACAACCCCGGTTGATGTTTCTCGTCGAGATTCGGAGCCCGCTGGGATTCGCCTTTTTGCTTGCCCGGAGATGTACGAGGAGTTCCAGTGTCCTGGTTCTTCCCTTTCCCGAAGTTCTGATCTAGCTGGCCTGGAGGCTGTGTCTTCTTGGTGGTCGTGTTCCAATCAACCGGCCAGTTCGCACCCAACATCTCCCACGCTGCCATGAAATCCTCGTGGCTTGCGTACACCTTGGAGGCGGATCCTGGCTGCTTTGGTGTCCGTGATCTGTACTCAGGCTTTGTAGTCTTACGCTGTCTCTCCTGCTGCTTTGGCGTAAGTCCTTGGCTCTTTGCCTTTTGTCCTTGTTCTTCGCGCCACGCTTTCGTTCTCTCAGCCGGAGTACCAAAAGGGCTTTGCCCTTTCCGTTTGTAGCGGTTCGGATATTGCCGATAGTATTTCCGGTAGCGTTTGTTCTGAGGATCGCGTTTCTCGCGGGTCTGATAGTCGCGTTTTTCTTGAATCTTTTTCCCAGGATCACGCAGATACTCCTGGCGTTTCTTTCGGCGATACCCGGGAGGGAGCCGATTTTGGCGCCCAGACCCCGAAGGGATTGGAGCCGCGGTGCGGTCTTCGTCTTCTTCGTCTTCAGCCCCCGTGACCTCATTGCGACGAGTCACGGTGTTGTAGTCGAACTTGGTGGGATGTCCGTATTGCTCCCCAGGCTGCGACAACGTACGGGCGGGGTAATGGTCGTTCTTGTTGTAGACCGTCGGACCAACCTTCTTTTCCCGCGACTTGGAGTGACCAGAGGGCAGAGGGAGCGCCCTCTCCTTCTCACGAGCTACACCTGGCTGTACGGGCCACGCAGCGTCGAGAGGGCCTTGGCCGGTATCCGTCTTGTTCTCAAGTTGAGAGGGGAGGATTCCGAGTTGGGATTTGTTGTCAACGACGGTCTTGTAGCCAGGGGTGTCCTGCCATCGAGGACGGAAGGCCGTCTTGGACTTCTCGACGACAGCGGGGATACGGTCCCAACCGTTCTTGACGGCATTGGCGAACGTCGAGTTCCCATCAAGGACGGTGTACTTTCCTGCTCCATCCAACCGCACGGAGATGGGTTCGCGTTTTGATTTCTTGCCGTCGTAGGCAAGAGCCATGAATTTCCCTGCGTTCTCGATCCCTTGAGGCCGCGCCCGCGAAGGCGTCAACATCCTCAGTGGGAGGAGCACGGCGCCAGGACTTCGTTTGAAGTAGCGCCAGGGGTCTTCAGGCAACGTCGTCATTTACCCCTGCCGCTGCCGCTCCAACCAGCGAGCAGCAACACGCTCGGCGGTACCGCGCATCATGGGGGCCGAAAAAGAAGCGGACCCTTCGACCGTGGCATCGACCATCGCTCGGCTGGAAATGGGAAGGCGATCTTTGAGATGCTCCTGTCCCATCAAGGACAAGGCGTAGCTGGTCTCATCAAGCTGACCTTCGACCCGTTCCACCAACTTCGGAATGGCAGAAAGGAGGTCCCCGGCCACTTGGAAGATGTGCTCTTTTTCGGGAGAGGACTCGACGAGCGTCTCCACCTTTTTGAGCAATTGGTGGAGACGGTGAGCATCTACACGAGCGGCGTTCACGCCACCCGCAACGAGTGCCCAGCCTGCTTGGCTTCCTGCTTGTTTGTTGGAAGTCATGGACCGCCCTCACAAGGGGGCGGCCCATTGACCAATAACCGAGACGGCTATCCCGCCGCCGTTTTGCTCTGGAGCACTTCTGCGAGGCGTTTCTTGATTTCCTCGCGGACAGTCTCCGTCTCGACGGCCAGGATGCCTTTCAGGTATTGAGGCTTTTTGAGGTACTTCATCGCCCCTTCGACACGATCCTGCCAACGTCGGTCCTTGTTCCATTCAAAATCTGGAATGAGCATCTTGATGGCTTTGTAGGCCGGGTCGTCTTCAGGGCGCAGGTAGACCTTGGGGGCGGGGGTCGTGGCGGCATCGGGAAGAAGCTCATCCAAGGTTTCTCCTGATCGAGCTTCTTGGACATCACCTGTGGCAATGGGCCCTGGGGGTTTCTCCCCGGGCTTGGGGGCCGGGGGGCCCAACCGCTCGATGTCCAGTTGCTTGCCCTGCTCCGTGCGCTCGATGGCGGAACTGTTGGTGTTCGCGTCCGAGGCGATGAAGCTACGAGTCGCAGGGGACTTGATGCGTCCCACCGCAACACCACCACTATCCGCCTCCATCGTTTGCATCTTCTTGTGCCCACCGACTTCGGCTTCAGCACTCATGCGTACCGAGTCGGTACTGGCCTGTTTGACCTTGGCCCGCTCCTCCATGCTGATCGCCCCCGCAGCTTCTCGGGACAACGCGATCCGACCCACGTCCCTTTGATCCTCGTCAACCACGATGACCCCGACTTTACCAGGACGAGGCGGCTGAACCGCTCTCGCTTGGGGTGTCGCTGCGGCGATGTTGAGCGTTGTGCTCCGCTCGTGCTCAACGATGGTGCGGACGACTGTGCCCGCATTTTCGGTGTCCTCGTCACCATTCTTGATGGGCATGGACAGCCGCTCCTCTGCTTGCACAGGGAACTTCTTTTGCTCGTTCTTGGGCGCTGCGGCTTTCTTGGCGGCTCTCTTGGGCGCCTTCTTGGCTACCTTGCGTGTGGATTTGGGCGCCGGGTCTTCGTCGCCCTCCATGTCATCGAGCATTGAGAACAAGGAGAGCATGTCCGTTTCGATCTTCTCACGGACATCTTCTTCCTCGCCTTCGTCCTCATCCTCAACTGGAGCGTGCAACATCAACTGGAGCGTGAGCCAGCCGTTACAGTCGGCGGAGATCTCCTTGGCGATAGAGTTCATCTCTTTGTCGCCGCAATTGAAGGTTGTCTCCTCGTTGAACTCGATGAGTTCCTGAAGGTACTCGTGAGTGGTGGTGAGGTAATCCGTCTCGGGCTCCTCGACCTGAGTTTGGACCGCCGCTTGTGCTTCGGGGCTCTCCATGACGGGGACACCCGACGAGATAGCAGCGTGCTTGGCCTCTCGGTCTTTCCTCCGCGCGTCCACGGTTCCAGCGACTTGCTCCTCGGCATCCTCCACGATAATCGTGCGCATGGGGCTCTTGTCGGGCCCACGCTGTTCCGTCTCGCGGACTTGGATGTTGGCCGACTTGGGTCTGTAGATGGACTCGGTGTCGGCAGCGTTGACGAACCATCCCGCTTTGATGGCTCCTCGTAGCTGGGTAATCCCACCGAACTCACGGCCATCCTTTAGGATGATCGTGTCGCCGTCGTAACGGAACACTTCATCCTTTTGGACGTTGTATCCGCTCGTCTGCGTGTCGATGGCACCGACGTTGATCGTCTCGGTGGCCCGATAGGCATGAAAGGCTCCAGCCTCAAATTCTACTTCCGGCATTTGATATGATCCTGATTCGCGGAGATCGCGGGCAAGATCACCTTACCCACGTTCTCCAAAATCGGATCAATGGACGGTTTCGCCGCCCTTACGGAGAACACCGTTCCTGGGCATCTCTACGGGCTCTGGGCCCTCAAACTTGATCATGGCTTCCCCCAAACGCTCGCAGATGGCCGAAAGGAAATCGCGCCGAACGCGGACTCTCGACACTACGACGGCCTCCTCCTCCTGGGCCGAATACACCATGAAGTCGAGAAAACAGTCTTCACCAATTTCTTCGACAACGCGGAAGGCGTTGGCGAACTCTCCGAATTTGACCTCGGGTTCAACCTTGACCTTTGTACTGCGCTCAGATTCAGACATAGGCTTCAAGTCCCGAACACTTTACCTGTGCTCTGCAAAACTAAGCTCGCCTTCTTGCCAATTAGCGGGACTTATAGGCACTTCACCGACTGAATTTGTCGAGGTAGACGTGGATCTCCGGCGAGTTCTGGAACCATTCCGCTTCCATGCGCAAATGGGAGAAGGTGGCGTGAAGTTCGCCCTCCTTCTTCATCGTACCGGGGACCACACCAAGAAGCCTAAGTTTGTGCGCATTCGCCACTTGCAACTCCGCGATACGACGTTCGACATCTTGTGACCAACCTATCTTGACCGGGCCTTCTGTACCCGACTCCACAAAATACACATGGCCGTCGCGCTCGTGCAACGGAATCCAGTTGGCGTCGTACCGAATGGGGTCGGCATCGACGAGACCGGCTGAGTCAAGGTGTTGCCACTTCCCGCTTGGGATCACCCCGTAAGTAGGTTCCTCTTTCCCCGGTTCGTAGCCGTACCGAACAACCTCTCCCTCTTTTCGCAGCGCCACGAAGTCCCACTGCTCGCGTCCTTGGATGCGCGCCGCATGAGTGGGCTTGAAGTCACCCAGTTCAACGGTGGGATACCGGGCGATGAGGTCGTCTTTAGTGACGATGATCGGACGGGCCATCGTCTATTTTACGCAGAATCAGGCCGCGTCCAACATCCAGATTTGGATGGCGACACCCACAGCACACTGCTTGGGCATCCCTGTACCGTTCTCGCTCACTTGTCCAAGCTCGTAGCTCACGTAGAGGCTCTCGGCGGTTCGATCCATGTTGAGCTTGATCTGATCCTCGGGAACACCCCACAGGCGTTGGACTCGGAAGTTCTCCCGGTACGCCTGGACTTCAAGAGCCCATCTGCCCTCGGCAAAGATGTAGTGCTGAAAGAACTTCTTTTCGCCCAAGTCCTCGTACTCACGAACATGCACGAACTCGTGCCACAAGATGCCCGCTTGGACGGCCGACGAGGAATCGGGAAACGTCTTGCTGATGTAGATCGTGTCCGGGAACGTGGTGTTGAACTTGTCCCACTGCTCCAACCCCTCCGCCTTGGGAACGATGTCAATGCCCTTCTCGTTGAGGGATGCCTTGACCTTCTCCAAAGCCATCTCGGGATCGTCGGGGATCTCCCCTTCAGCGGAGAGGTACTGCGTCCCCTTCGCCAGATCGAGGTAGTAGGGCTCACTCGGCTGACAAGAGTCGCCATCCCACGTTGGCGGACGCGGTGCTTCGTAGAAACCAGGGCACCCAGCAAGGAGAACGAGAAAGGCTGGAAGTAACCGTTGCATCAATCACCAATGCCGAAGGACGACCAGTTGTAAAGCAATACCGCGGAGTCGGAAGTTTTTTGGACTCCACTCCCTCGGTATCCTGAAGAACCTGGAACGCCGCCCCCGGTAGTGGGGCGGACTTCCTTCAGCACCTTCATAATGGTCCGCGTCAGCGTTGGCTCGTCCGACCGCACGATGAGGTAGCTGTCATCGGAGTAGGACTCCTGTGTGGAGTAGGAACCGATCTCGGCCACGCCAACACAAGTGTCTTCTTGAGGAGTGCTGTACTTTTGCTTGGCGATCTCACGTTCCAACAACGGACGCACCTTGTTGGCGAAGGCTCGCATCCACGGCTGCTTGGCTCCGTCCGGCTTCGCCATGATCTCAACGGACGGCATCGACTTCTTGTGCGCCGGATCGTACTTGGTGCAGGAAGTGATGGTCGCCAGAAGGTCCGGCTTCTTGCCTCGGGTATGTCGGCTGACCCCCACCATCTTGAGAGAGGCGGTCTTCTGAATTTCTGCGACCAGGGCTTTCCCAAACTCGGGGTGTTCCTTGGCAACCTTCAGAACCGCTTGTTTGATCTGAGACATGGAGGCTCCTATTCAGGGGAGGGCTATAGGCGGTAAAATGAACCCATGTGGTGGGTCTACGTCCTTCAAAGCCTAGAAATCCGCGTGGGTAAGCGAGGGAACCCACTCCCCGGTTTCCACTACGTCGGCTCGACCACCGATCCTGCGCGTCGTTTGCGCCAGCATAATGGTGAAATCAAAGGCGGAGGGCGCTATACCGCCACGCATCGGCCGTGGATCCCGCGTGCATGTTACGGACCCTACAAGGACCGCTCAGAGGCTTTCAAAGCCGAGATGAAACTCAAGCGGACCAAGAGGGGTCCGGCTCGTTGCAACTGGTCTCCGACCGACCACGAGCTTTGTAGGGGCCTTGGATCAGAGCACCCGTGGGTCTCGGACCCTCACTGGGGCTCCAAAGCGGCGTCCAAATCCAAATGACCGTGCCAGTCCCAGTAGGCTTTGACCAACGCCTTGTAGTCGTCGCTCATAATGCCGGCTGGTTTGAGTGAATCGGCGAACGCCATCGCTTCTTCCAGGTTCATGCCCATGTACGTGATGGCGTAGCCGGCTACGACGGCCCCGGTTCTGTCGGTGCCATTCATGCAGTGGACGTAGATCACCGCATTGTCGAGCTTGCGAAGAACCTCCAGGTACTTGATGAGCCCAATGAAATTGTAGCTCTTGTTTTCGGGGCCAAGAACAATCCCATCGTGACCGCCTTCGATTTGCCACCAAACCCAACTCCCAGGGGCGATCCCGTTGTTCAGATGGATACCGTCTCCCATGAGCCGTCGGGGATCCCAGTTGGGCTGGTTGAACTGGGGAGGGATGTTCTGTGCCGGAGGGAAGATGACGGGATGCAAGCCGTAGGTCAGGAGTTCGACCATCCACTGGTCCCTCTCGGAACCCTGGATGTTGTCGATGAGGCTCACGTCGATGAGCTTGGTCCCCGGCTCGATGTCCAGAGCCATGCACATCTCGTGGTAAGCGAAATCGCCTTTCTGGTTCAGCGGTAGGTTCCCGCGCCAGATCTTCGTGTCACCAAGTTGGTCGATGCACGCACAACGCTCGGGGTCGAAAATCGCAGCCATCGGACCTATTTGACGTGCTTCTTCATGTCGCGCTTGAGCTTCTCCATGAAGGCACCCAAGCTCTCATTGGCGACGTATCCGCCAGGCTTGTCCTGTGTCTCCCACTTGGAAACGATCTTGGCGGCCTCCATCAGATGCTTGAAAAAGCCGTCGTATTCCTTCTTGGAAACGGGGCCGCCACCAGGGGGAGCGAGTGCGGCCTTTTTCTGAACGGCAGCCACGAGCTTCTTGCGAAACTCAGGATCCGCCTTGGCTCGCTTCATGGCCTCTTGGACAACGGCTTCTTTTTTCATGGTGGCGGATCTCTGGTTCTGACGGTGGTCTCGTTCGCTTTGAGCCCATTTGGCCTTCAAGGATTTCACGACCGCAGGATCGACCTTCTTCAGATCGAAATCAAGGTCTCGGGTCTTCGACTGCCGAAGCTCTCGCTGAGCTTTCTTGACGGCACCCTCGGCGTCCTTCTTCTGATAGGAAGCCCCATCATTCTCCGCCATCACATGCAGTTCTTCCGCAAGACGCTCCTGCTCGGGGTCCAAGGAACGAAGAAACGGGTTGGCTGTTTTGCCTGTTGCCATCCGAAGAAACCAACCCGTCTGCTTCTCAAATGTGGGGACCAAATCTTCAGCGTAGATGCCACGGTACTTCTTGACCGGCTTCTTGCCTTGGCTCATCGCCCAGTTGAAGAACTCCATGTCGTAGTCATCACGCCCTGTCAACGTGATCTCGACGTAGTTCCCTTTGGATCGTTGACGGTTCGGCCACGAAAACGCCAAACCCCTTGGAAGGGACGTGAGGTTTTTGGCACCGATCATCATCATGCCGCGCCGACCACCCATCTGCTCCATGATGGTCTTCGCAATCTGATTCGCTGTTTTGCCGGAGCCCTTCAGCTTGTCGATGAGTTTGGAGACGTTCTCCGCCGGCATCTTCTCCAGCTTGTCTTTGGTCGGACCTGACTTGCCCTGCTCCTTGATGAGATCAAGGGCGAAGCTCACTTGTTTGTCCGAAGACTTCGTAGGCTCGTCCTTCATGGAGTCGATGGCGTCGGAGACTTCCTTGCCAGACATCCCTTGGAGTTTGGACTTGTCGTAGTCCTTGCCCTTCTCCTTGGCGAGATCCAGGGCATACTGGATCTGATCAGCCGTGGGTTTGTTGTCTTCAGCCATGGTCAGGCAGCCTCCACGTACCAGTCCTTGTGCATCTGGACCCAAGTCTTGAGCATCTGGGCTGCACCACGCTTGTCGCCGGCACCAGCCACGATGCCCACCGCGAACGGCAACACAGTGCTGTCCCACCCAAGTTTCATGGCAACGGAACTCGGGGCAACCTTGGTGGTGCCGGAGTAGTCCGCCATCGGCACGTTCATGTTGCCGCCTTCACGGTGGAAGTTGGCGTCTTCCAGCACATCGTAGGCGAACTGCCCGGCCTCGGCTGGCTTGCCCTTGAAGATCCGGCTGAACTTGGAGATGAGGCTCTTGACCTCGGGGTACTCCATCTGCTCCAAGAAGATCATCTTGGGCGTTTTCTTCTTGGGAGGCTTGGGTTTGCCCGTCGGGTAAACACCTTTGAGGTAGATCTCCATCTTTTGGATGGCATCTTGGAGAGACGCCAGTTGCTCGGGGTCTTCCCATCCCGGCTTCTGTCGAATCTCCTCGTACTTACGCAGGTTCTCCACAACTTTCTGGAGATAGCCCCACGCCGGAGTCTCACCACTTCGCCAAGACTGTTCGACTTTCTTGCCGGCACCACCGGGGATCCCCCGAAAATATCGAAACTGATTGGTGGTCAACATCGCCGGATTGGTTGAGGCACCCTTGTAGACGAACCGCGTCGGTACGTTGTCGTCTTGGGACTCACTCGTGTTGCCCCACTTGAGCGCGTGACGGGCGAGCATGTCGGCGAGCTTGCCGCCAATCTCCTCCTCCAAGATGTCCTCCAAGAGTATTGCAACCTGGGTGTCTTTGGAGAGCAGGGGACCTTGCGTGTTGTGGATGTCGATGTCGCCGCTTTGAGCTTGCACGACATTGTAGACACCTTTGAAGGGCCACTCTCTCCAGCCCCCCATGCCCATCCGAATCCCGATGGTCCCGGACATGGCGACCTTGCCACTGGCGGTGTCATCGACTTCGTTCAAATACGACTCAAGGATCTTGACGCCATTGAGCTTGAACTTCACGTTCAGCGTTTTCACGTCACGGGATACTTTGCGCAATTCGGCCCTGAACACCCCAGTGAGTTCAGGGTGGTTTTTTGCGCAATTGGCGATGGCTTGTCGTAGGTCCACAGGCACCCTCTGCCAAAGGCGAGCCTATAGCCGGACTACCCGGAACCGGCCGGCACCCACTGGTAGATAGGCGCCCACCGCATCGGAGGGTTGGGATCGCGCCCTGGGCCCTCGTTCTCGATGTCCCAACGGCAAAAGTGCCCCTTTTGGGCGTTCTTCAGCCAGCACTTCGGGCATCTGTGACTCCCCGCTGGAGTCTCCAAATGCTTCGCCTGCATCGGGATGGGCCTCCAGCCCACAACAATGCGTTTGAAGCCCGGACGGGGCTTCCTGGGAGGGTTGGTGTTGTCAGAATGGTTCTTGTGGTCGGTGTTTTTGCTCATTGCGGACTTCCAAGTTGGAAGTCAGCTAGGGCGGTCCACGGACCTCAAGAGTATTCAGTTGTGATGGGGATGCCATCCGGTATCGGGAATCTACGGTTGGCCCCGGCCTCTGTCAATCCCAAAACCCAGTCGTTGAACGGTTCGGGTCGTCGGCCGGAGATGTTCGGTCGGATCCCAGTTTTGAGTCAAGGCGTTCCACGGCAGAGGTTCCACGGACGAATTGAGGGCTTAGATCGATCCAAGGGGCTATCTGAGCGCCAAAAGCGGCCCCGGATGTCGTCGAGCCCAGCGAAGTCGGGCCTGGGTGTTTACGTCTGCTGTGACTCCGAGATGTTCGGTCGCTACCGGCCAACGAGCTTCTTGAGGGATCCCAGGATGCCGGTGGTGTGACGCCCCGTCGGAATCACCGCTTCCCCTTGCTCATTGAGCAATCGGTCCATCTCATCCCAATGGATGAGAGCATCTCCACCGCTCCCCCATGCCGGGCCCCAGGAGTTGTGCAGCGTGAACGTCTTGTTCTTCACATCGACGCCTTTGCACAAAATGGCATGGCCTCCCGCCACCTGACCTTCGACATGGAGATACCCGCAGGAGTGGGTATCGAACATCCCCTCGTACCAGGCAATCCCCAGGACAGCCGGCCCCGCATAGCCGACGGCCATGACGAGATCGTTGAGCCCGAAAGCCCATTTGTAGCCGTCGATGTAGCCCAGCTTCTTGAGGATCTTGACCCCAGCCAGGACCGCCGTTCCTTCGTATTTCGGAGAAGCCCCGGGATAACTGCCGCCCTCCCAGGGGTCGATCTTCTGGGCCTCCCAGTAGACCTGCTCCTTCGCAAAGGCGGCACTGAGATGCTGGACTTCCGCCGGACGAGCAATCAGTTCGTGCGTCATCGAGAAGCCAACACAAGCGCCCTCAGAGCCTTGGTCGAGATACTGGGCACACTTCCATGTGTAGCTCCGGGGCTTCTTCTTGGTCCCCACAGCGGCCATGACGGGGTGGTTTCGGGACCGCTCGTCAAACTGCTTCAACCGGGCCAGCCGGATGTCTTGAACTTCGGAACCGTCTCGGAGCTTGATGGGATCAGCCATGTCGTACCTACAGAGGAGTACGACATAGGACGGTTAGCTATCTCCCGTTTTTCGGGGGCTACCCATAAACAAAGAGAGCCCTCAACCCCCGAAGGATTGAGGGCTCTCGGCGCTCGTTTTCCCTCAAGAGGAGGGGGCCACCGCACTAAGGAACTTCTCGGGTTTGAAATCCGAAGCCATCGTCAGCAAGTGGCAATAGAAAAGCCCCTCTACTTCCGTATGATGGAGAGTTCCTCATCAATGAGTCCGTCACGAAGAATGAGGGTTGCCTCATTCTTTTGGGTGGGCGCGACTTTGCATTTGTCCAACGTAACGGAAAAGGCACCCTCCACAACGTCTGAGGGCTCGATCCGCATCCTCACAGAAGAATAGAACGACCATCCTTTGCCCCCTTGCCACTTGTAGCCGGAATACCCGTGGTTTCCCCCCTTCTCTGCTTTGGTGAAACCGAGAATCGTGTGCCCGGTTTGTCGGACCCTTGCTTTAATTTTAGGAAAAACTGTATTCATCTTCCCGCAAAGTTTGGCGGCTTCATCACCGGAGGTGCCTAACCGAACATCATCGACCAAGACGAGTCCTGCTGGACCCTTTTCCAAACCCGACGCTCCATAAATCATCGAAATCCCCGTGTCAGCATCAGGAAGAGTCGCGGTTTCCACAAGAAACCTCGGACCCTGATAAGTCCGCAAAAGAACCTCACGGATATTCTCAAAATGATCGCGGTCAATTCCGACTTGGACAAGATTGCCTCCAGGGTAACCGTCGCACACATGATTCTCCCCTCCAATAAGTCGGTCCAAAAGGGCGCTTCCCGTCGAGAAGGGGGGAAATACCTTTCTCGGGGTTGAAAACTCCTTTTCAACGTCGGCGCGCACTCTTGCCAACGCCCTTTCGCGTGCCTGTTGGGCTCTTTCTTTGTTCTGGGATCTTTGTTCTTTACTCAACCGCGCCATGTCCTCACCTTACCCCAGAGTGTCGCGGCTCTGGCGTCAGTTTTTTGCGGGTGTGATGGTGCCCATGACAGTCATCACACAAGACGGACAAATCCGTCATCGCCTCGCGGCCGAGAGTTCGATAATGCCGGTGATGTACCTGGAGATTATTACGGTCGTTGCAGAAGCAGCAGGAATCTCCGTAATACTCACGGGCTGCTTCGCGTTTACGAAGCCAGTGCTCTGACATCAGGTAGTCCTGATAGTCCTCGTGGCCGGCGTAATGGTCGAATCTCTGGGCCTCCCACTCGCGCTGCTGTTGTTCCTCACGCTGTCGTTGCTTTTCAAGGAACTCCTCGCGGTTTCCCTCCGTCCGACGTTTCCGTTTTGCTGCCACGTCCTTGAACTCGTGGTCGAACATCTGCTTGATCAGCAACCCAAGCCGTTGGGGAGTCCACGGATCTTCGGGCTCAAGAAACCAGAAAACTTCTTTCATTTTGAGACGATGTGTCCAATAGCGATCCAACATCGCCCTGGTGACTTGGGGAGCCTGTCGGCGTAAAAGTTTGCCGGCTTCGGGGCCGATATTCTTCTTTTGGGCGAGAAGCACGTCCTCACGCTCATTCAGTAAACGCTGGCGCAGATCGTAGATGTGCTGAAGCTCCTCCTCGATCTCTCCGCGAGTACGAAAAAACCATCGGACGACCTGTCGGGCTACGTCTTGCTCCTGAGAGGAACCCGTCAGCACATCGTAAGACCCAAAAGAGAATGGGACGTGTTGTGTGGAGGGATCAACCATCCCTTCTTGTACGCCAAACCCAAACTCTGCGAATACCCGAAACGAGAAAGCCCCCGTCCCCAAAAGGGACGAGGGCTCTCTGCACTCGTTCGTAGATCTGATCTACTAGCGCGTGACCGTGAGGCGGGTGAGGCCCTTCGGGTTGTACGCACCAATGCCCAAATTTTCAAAGACCGAGAAACCAATCGTCCGTGCCTTGGGATCATCGGCCGACAGAACGGTGAGTTCTGTGCGAACGGGAATCCTGCCGAACATTTCTGGCTCACAACACACGTAGACCGTACCTGCGGGCACGATCCGGCTCGTGATGACCTGGGCTCCCCAGAGGGTAGCTTGCAGACCAGTCTTGAGCAGTGTTGCCTGGCTCTCGATGTCGAGAATGTCTCGACCGAACTTACGGATGTCCGCGTAGTCCCGAGCGTTCATGTAGACGCGAGCAACACGAAGGTCGTGACGCTCGATCAACGCGAAGGCATCGGCGAGAACCGCCCCAGAGATGGGTGCAACAACCGGGATGTCCGGGTTGGTGCCACCAGGAACGCTGTCGAACCCTGCGGTTGCGATAGCGTCAAGGACGGCGAACACTCGCTCATCTTCAGCGGCTTGGATCTGCGCACGGGCGAGATCTTGGGCACGCTCAATGAGGTCGAATCGACGCTCCTTGATCTGGGTCAGCGGGATCTCCGGGTTTGAGGCGATCTCAAACAGCGGGAAAATCACGCGACGCGGCTTGGTGATAGCCAGAATGTTCTGGCCTTCTTCACCGACGACAAACGCGGTTACATCCGGGTCCTTGTCGTAGATGGGCAGTGCTCCGTCCGGCAATTGCTCGACCAAGAAGGTCTTGCGGCCGACGGAGGTATAGTCGCGGCGAAGCCGCAACGGTTGCGTCAGAGAGGCAGCGAGTTTCGCGCGACCCATGGGGGTCTTGATGTACTCGCTGATGAGCCTCTGCTTGATGGCGTTGTCGATTCCTGACATCTTGCTTAGCTCCTTTCTCAGACGCGCTGGTCGTAAACCAACTCAAACTGCTCTGAGTCGGGGGGCATCTTCAAGATACCCAGGGTTGTGGAAGCGCCAGCACCGTTCGCAACTTCCGAGGTGATTGCGGCGATGTCCAGACTGATGGCAGCACCAGTCTGCACGGTGACGCGCATGATGAGGTAGCCGTTCCGCGAGGAAACAAGCTGGTTGCCCGTCGTGTAGGTGAGGTCATCACCGACGGTGACGGCACCGCTTGTGGCAAGCGCCTGCGTCTCAAACAGTTGGTTCCCGTAGGTTCCTTGTGCTGACACGTAGGTGTTCTTGCCGGACGCGGGTCCGGGCTGATTCTCAAAGGCATTGCCAACAGCGGTGTTGACGAAGACTCCAAGAGGTTGGATGAGGCCCTCATCGGGGGCGCCGGGTTCAACCGGGCCACCAAGGAAGTTTGATCCTGCATCGGGACGGGTAAACGCTACCGACCCAGAAAGAACACCAAGAACTCCGGTGTCCGCCTGTGTCGAGATCGTTCCCGCAGTAGTGACGATGGGGGGGTTGGTCTGAGTGAAAGCGTCCGTGGTCAAAACCCCGGTCGAGTTCCGAATCCCTACGAGAAGGATTCGCAACGCTGCGCTGCTCTCAGTCCAATCACCACTCGCCTGTCCAAGCATCGGCATAACGATTGCTCCTTGTTTACAGAGTGCGGTGGGAAGGGGAGAAGCGGGTATCTCGGAATGAGATCAATCAACTAACCGCAAAAACTCCCCTAGTTCACATATAAGACCCATCTATTTACGTTTTATCGAAGGTTTCCGGCCCTATAGGCTAACTAAAGGGCCGGAAACCCCGGTTGAACTCCGAGTCCCCTACTTGGGGATGCCGAAGAACTCACGAACGTCGGGAGCTTGGTCCCAAATCGCGGACAGTTCCGCAATCTCGTCCTTGGCCTGCTTGGTCTGCGGAACGGTTCCAAGAGTCTTGGGACCGGCGCTCGCCTTTTTGGGCTGCGGACGTTGCGTCGAAGCGGCCTTCTTCTTGCCACCCTTCTTGCCTTCGTCGTCCGCGTCGTACTCCTCGTCGTCGGCTTCCGCTTCCTCGTCGGTTCCGGCGTCGTCGTCCTCCTCTTCTTCCTCTTCCTCGTCATCGCCCTTCTTGGCTTTGGCGGTCTTGGGAAGGTCCAGGTCCGCGTACAGAGCCAGAAGCTCGTCGTTGGGACCAGAGGCCGTGGTGGAGTCCTCGTCCATGAGGCCCATTGGATCAGCACCAGCGGTAAGCTGGATGTCGTTCTCCGACGGGTCCTCGTCTTCGGCGGTCTTCTCAGAACCGTCCATCTGCTCCACCTCGGGGGTGACCGGCGCAGGCTCGGGATTGACGTTGCCGCCCTCCCCAGACTGGATGCTCGCACCCGTGGCAAGCGGCTCAACGGAAAGCTCGGCGTCAGAGGCCATGTGACCACCTTCGCTGAGTTCCGCCATGAGCGACGCGAGCATATCGCCCTCGTCGTACATCTCGGTCCCCTCGGACTCCTCACCACGATCAAACTCATCGTTGGCTTGGTTGCCGGGGAAAGCGTTGTCGCTCTGATCGATGCCGTCTCCGTCCACGTCGTCGGCCATGCTGGTCAACGTCGCCATGAGTTCATCGTCACTCATGTCTCCGTTGTCCTCGATCATCATGTCGAGTTCAACTTCGTCGTCGTCCATGAGGTCGTCCATGCCGAAGAAGTCGCTGAACGCCTTGACGAGCTTGGCGGTCTGCTTCTCCATCTTGGCAAGACGGGCCGTCATCTCCTGAGTGGCCTTCTTGTTGGACATCTTGTCGTCGTCATCATCGTCCGACGCTTCGTCCTGATCCTCATCGTCGTCCGCCGTGATGTTCAGAGTCGCGGCCGTAGCAGCGATCTGGGCATCAGGAAGATCCATCATCGCCATCGCACGCTTCTCGATGTCAGCGACGGTGCCGGATGACATGGTGGCCTGAACGATGCGAACGCACAGAGCAGCCTTGTTCTCGGCAGCCTGCTTGAGTTGGATCTCCGACGCGGCCTTGGGGGCACGAGCATCAGCCTCGGCTTCAGTCGTTGGTCCCGTGGGGGGCGCAACAACAGCCGGGGTGACATTCGCCGGATGAGTGACTTCCTCGGTCGTGCCATTGCCAGGCATCGCCGGGGGCGGTCCCTCGGGATACGGAGCCGGGTGCGGATCCTCGGCCCAGGACGACGTGTCACCATTTTGGTACTTGTCGGCTGGAGGATCAGGTAGGTAGGCGGGTGAATCCGGGCCTTCTGTCCGATCCACCGCAGGAATCTGCGGCGGGGGAGAAGCCGTCTTGCTGGCATCGGCCTGGCGTGTCCAGGTCAGTCGTTGACGTGACATTTGGTTTACTCCTTATGAGCCTGTTACTGGGCGTCTTGGTTGGGGAACGGGTCTTACTTCCGTAAAGAAAGGATCTGCCCAAGACGAACCAGTGTCTTGGCTTCTCCCAGTGTTGGTGTGCGCGCTAATACTTTGCGGCAAGCCACAAGGTATGAATCAAAGGACGAATGACCGGCGGTAGACCCTACCCGCAATGTGGTCAAATAGATTTCCCTTGAAACTTTGACTCCAAGCCTTTCATTCAATCGAGCTAAGTTGTCGAGCAACTCAACGTCGGAACGAGCAACCCGAATGAGAGCAGCCACTCCAGCTTTGTACTGAGCGGCACGCTTCTCCATCGCGGAGGCTTGGTGCTGAAGATTGTCGTTTGTGGATGTCGCAAGCTCGCCGTCGGAGGCTGCATCCTGCTCCACGTCCTTCTGGAGCTTCTCTTTGATCCGCTTCTTGACGTTGTTGAGAACAAGCTCCTCAAGCTCCTTCTCCAGTCCCTCAAGCGGATTCCCAGGAGCCTCGGGGGCCTTTTCTTCCCCACCACCCTCGCCACCGTCGCCACCCTCGTCGCCGCCTCCTTCGTCCTCTCCGAAATCGAAGGACATCCGGGCAGCCTTCGCCATCCGATCCTCGGGGGGACTCGTCCACTCAGGAGGAGGCGATGCGAGAACTTGGCGGATCTGTTGCTCAGTTTGGACGTTGAGGGTCTCGGGCTCTAAGACGTTGCGTAGAACAGCCCCAGCAAACGCGGGGGTCCCAACCCAAGATGCCTCGATGAAATGAACGCCACCGGTGGGGTCCAAATCCTTGTGCCCACAAAGCTCGGCAATGCGGTACTTGAGCCCCTTCTGATCGAACTCGTAGTTACCCTTGTGGTACTTGATGTGCTCGCACATCTGGGTTTCGTCGGCCGCCACGTTTCCGCATTTGGTGCAGATCGTGTCGGTGACGGAGCAGCCCATGGAAAGGGTGCCCATCCGCCCAGTTTTGATGTCCTCGATGAGCGACGCGTGCTTGAGGTCGGTCGCAATCAGGATGTCCACGTAGATTGAGTCGCCGATGTCTCGGGCTGCCGCGTCAATGATGCGGCCCCGACTCTGCTCCTCAATCTGGACGTGCTCCACGAAGTTGTGCGCGCCAACGAACGTCCGGTAGGACTTCATCAGCACATCTCGTGACCACGCATCGTGGTTGTTGTTGATGTAGATGTCGCAGTTGGGTTGGATACGGTAATCCGCCCACTTGCGATGTACGTCACGGCCCAACTCGTTGACGGTCCCCATCTTGACGCCGGGGACATCATCGACATCCACCGAAGCAACGATGGTGGCGTGAGTCAGAAGATACTTCTCGGGATCGAACTGCTCTTGAAGGATCTCACTGGCCTGGGCCACGAGATTGTCACTTCCGACCTTGGCGACGCTGGCGGTGCGAACCCGGCCCCACTGTTTCGGTTGAAACTGCGGGTGGACGACCTGCGCACGAGCTTTCTTGAGAAACGCCATCCTAGATCGCCTCCTCCATCGTTTCTTCGACTTCGGCGCCGTCTACGATGTCCGACCGCTTGATCAGGAACATGCACTCTGGACATCCCAGGAGCTTCACAGAGGCCCCATCAACACGCTTGTAGACCGCAGGCTTCAGCACTCCCAAACACCCCTTCTTGGGGCATCCGAAGCCGTCCACGGCACCTTCAACTTTGGTGCATCGGTATTTCCGGTCGCGGCCGTTCCAGTACAGAGCCTTTTTGACATAGGCCCGCGCCACCCGAGAGGCCATGTGGGCGATCCCGTCTTCCACGTCATCCACAAGTTGGATGAGAGGCTCTTGCCCTGAAATGAGGTCTTGGTTCTGAGGGGCTCCCATCGAAACCTGGGCCGCAGATCCAGCACCACCGGGGACGGTTTCGTGCATAGGGGCAACGAACTGGTCCTGACCCGGGTTGAGGATTTGGAGATCCTCAACCGGGATCCGGTAGTTCGTGTGCGGGAACTGCACATCCACCATGCCGATGGCAGGCCAAACAGCGATGACACGACCTTCATCGGTGTCACCGCCGTTGACGAGGCGCACGGTTTGACCGACGGCGAACATCTGTCCGCGCGCCTGCCAATTGCCCTCATCTGCCTTGCGTCGTTGCATCAATCCCCTTGAACGAACTAGGCCGACAACTCGTAGCCGTGGGACGCCTTTTTGTCGTCCTTCTTGTCGTCGTCCTTGTCGTCATCCCCGTCCTTGTCCTTGGACTTGGCCTTCATCTTCTCGATGTTCTCTTTGAAGGCTTCGGGGATTTCACCGGCTTCATGCTCGGAGCCGGTCTTCATTGCCATGTCCCAGCCTTTGTCGGCCTTGTTGATGGCGTCGTCGATCTTCTTGGCAGCGTTGCTGATGCGCTTGGTGCCCATCCCGAACAGTCGCTTCATCTTGTCGAGACCACGGACCAGCCAATCGCGGAACTTGACCAGGAGGGACATGACGCCCGCTTCCTTCTGGATGTCTTCCTCGGAGGCGGTCTTCGGGTCCGACGCGTCCTTCTGCTTGAGTTCGTACTCAAGGCCCCGAACGGTGGGGGTCAGGACGGTGATTTCTTCCATCACGGTGTCGTAGATCTCCGCGACTTGCTGGGCGATGACATCGCCAAGCTCGGCCTCGACCCGCTGAAGAAGCTCCCCGCCGCGCTCGGCAACCGGAGATCCGATGTCTCGGTTGGGATCACCAAGCATCTGCTTGACGCCAGGGCGCTTCTTCTCAGCGACTTTGGCGTACTTGATGATGGCGTCACGTACTTGAACGACCATCTTCTTCTGTCCCGCGATGGTCTGCGGAAGCTCTTTCTTGAGTTGCTCGATTCGCTTCTTGTGGTCAGCTTCCAGCGACTTCTTGCGCTTCAGAACCTCACCCGCAAGGGCCTCAATCTCGGCTTCGGCATCAGCAAGCTGGCGCTCAAGCTCTGTGAGTTGACGGATGTGCTCCTCCGCTTGGAAGTCCGTCCAGTGACCAAGGCCAGCCGCCTCGTGGAACTTGGCAATCTTTTCGTCCAAGTTCCCGAGGCGCTCCAGTGATGCCGCCAGATCCTCCAACTCGTTGGAGGAGGCGTTCAGATCACTTTTTTTTTGAGCCGAGAACTGCGGATGACCCGCTTTTGCCAGCGCAGCGGCCATCTTCTTCACAAGAGCGGCGGCGGCTTTCGCGTTGCTGAACATGCCGTCCTGCTGGACCTGACGAAGCTCGTCGAACTCGTCCTGCTTGAACGCGTCCATGTACGGCTCATCTTCGTTCCGAAGAAGGGCCTGGCTCTGCTCCTCGCCGATCTCGGCGGGATTGAACTCATTGGGGGCCACCTTCTCTTCGGTGTAGTTGGCAGGAGGGTCCATCGTGGCTTCACGAGGACGCATACCAGCCTGAGTTTCAATGCGATCACTCAGCATGTCGCATCGAAGGGCCATGTCCTCGGCCACCTTGGCTGGGATACCCAGGGTGTCGTGGTCGTTTTGGAAAAGATTGGCAAGACGGTCCAGATCGGCAGTTACCTGTCGGGCGCCTTTTTCGGTGAGATTCGTCATCGAACTTTGTCTCCTAGCGGGCGGGGCGGTGTTCTGAACCGGGACGTAGGACAGCCCTTCGCTTATATGGGGTGTCCTATAAGCGGATAACTGAGATTCAGATGCAGTTTTTTTGCCCCGTTGAGTCGCCCAAAACTCCTCGGGGTGGGGTTCCACTTCGGAATCCATGACAGATGGGTTTTTGGAAGTCCCGAATTCGCGGTAAACCGCGACCGCAGGACTGGTTTTATTTTCTTCAGCCGCGTCTGAGTGCTCCTCAAGGAGATTTTGTGCTTGAGCAGCCCTCCAAACGTCTAACAAACTCGTGGTTTCTTCCTTAGAATCTTCGTTTTCGCCCTCTCCGCCAGTCGGAGGGGCGAATTTCTCCGTTTCGCCGTTTTTAGCGGCTTCTGCAATCCCGGAGACGAGAGCCCGGTTCTCCTTGCCCCCTTGGATCTCCAACATCATGTCCTGACGTTTTTGGAGATCATTCTCTCCTGTCACTTCCCGAATAGCCCGGTCTCCCCAGGTCATCCCGTCAGTGGACATCCCGATGAGAGCCTCCCGAATGGCCGCCCGGATGACCGGATCGAGGTCTTCATCATTGAGCAACGCTGTGAGTGGACTCAACGGGTGGTCGTTTTTCCCATCCGTGATCTGATCGATGAGATCCTCGTTGTTCAATTCCCGCAAAGCATCGCCAATCGCTGCGCGCCCTTCCGGCGATGTCAAATCCTCAATAGGCTTGAACATCTGCTCCAGGTGCCCTCGTTTGTCCATCGCCTGAAGGAGCTTCACGGCCTTGGCGGAAGGCTGTGGACGACCGGGGACCGTGGGATCGCCTTTGATTTTGCCGTCAGATCCAATTTCAACACTCAACGCCGAAGCCGTAGCAATGCCGGTCAGGATATGGTTGATCTCTTTGGCCCGATTGGACTTCGGGTCCATGTCTTTGAGTTCTTCGGTCAGCGTCTCCGCAGCCCCGTTGCGCAAAGACGGATCTAGCTCACGATAATGAGCGACCGCCTCTAAAGCACGGGCGGAAAGCTCCTCCTGAGTTTTCGGGTTTTCCGAAATGGGGGTGCCGCCCAAGATCTTCGGATTCGCCACGACGTTCCGGGCATAGGCAGCTTCGGCTACGGCCTTGGCGAGCTTCTTGGGGTCTTTGATGCCGTCGTAGCTCGTGTTGGCGGCCTTGTTGGCAATGTTGATGGCCGTCTTGGAGGTGCCTTCGGTGTCCGCAACCAATGTGCCAAGGTCTTGCTTGAGAGCCGCGGCAAACTCCGCCTTCTGGTCGTCGTCGAGGTTCCCCAGTGCCGTTGTCAGGGACTCGCGCACCTCTTTGGACAAACCGCTTCCGGGGCCGATGATGCTCTCAATGGTCTTCTCAGCCTCGGTGACGTTCCGCTTGGAGAGTTCCTTGGCAACTTCTTTCTGAGCTTCTGCACGAGCTTGAGCGGCGAAGTCTTCCTTGGTCTTTGTCGTACCAGGGTTCTTCTTCTTCTCCTTCTTGTGCATCTCTTTGGCGATTTGCTCAGTGCGCTCGTTCTCCGACTTGGTGGCATCCTCTGCGGAAAGCTCCTCATTGGCTTTTCCAAGTTCGTCGCGGGCTTTGGTGAGTTCCTTCTCTACCTCCAGGCGCTCATCCTCCAAAAGTCGGTCGCCATCGGCATCCTTGCCGTCGTCGATTTGCTTCTGAAGCTCATTGACCTTGGCCTCTAACTCGCCGCGCTTGTCTTCTTTCTCCTGGCGCTTCTCCTCGGGGGTCTGCTCCTTTGGTTCCTCCGCCTTGTCTTCAGGCTTGGCGTCTTCCTCGGGCTTCTCCTCCGCCGGGGTCTCGATCTCTTTTACCTTGTCCTTGTACTCCTTGAGGGCGGCACGCTCGGCGATGATCTCCTCCTCCAGCTTCTCCCGTTTGTCATCTTCGACCGTCTCCAGATCCTTCATCATGTCATCGACCATTTTCTGTTGGTCTTCGACATCCTGCTTGGCCTCGGTCAAGGCTTTTTCGTCTATCTTGGCTTCGCCGGGAGCGGCACTATGATCCACTTTGGGAACGTCAATGATCTTGACGGGCATCGACTTGCCCATAGCGGTCGCACCCATCATCCGGGTGTTGCCAGCCATGAGCCACATATTCCCGTCCGCATCACGAAGGACAATAGGAGGCGGCATTTCGGCACCTTCCGTAAATCCTTGTTCAATCCGCCCCCAGTCCCGCTCGTATTCCTCGGCAAGCTCCTTACCTCGCGCCAGGGCAGCTTCAGGGTCTAACCCGGCAATCTCAGAGGCATCCGTGTTTCCAATGGCCTTGAGTTCCTCGATCCCAAGCGTTTTGGTCGCGGCTTCTTGGATCTTCTTTTTGAGTTCGGCAGCATCGACAAAGGCTCCGGGCGCCACGGCCATCGTCACATCGTTCTCAAAGTATTCTCCGGTCTCATTGTCCAACTCCTCGTCGGTGTAGTCTCGGATCGCTTTGTGTTCTTCCCGGGTATCTGGTTTCTCCGGGGTGTCCCCCTCGGCCTCGGCTGGGCCACCAGAGGTCTCCTCAGTCTTTTCGGTCGTGTCCCCCTTCGGAACCTCGTCTTTTTTCTTTTTCCGTTTCTTCTTCTTGTCCTTTTCCTTCTCAGACTTCTCTCCACGAGAAAAAGACTTGGCGGCTTCTTCGCTCTCAAATCCGCGAGTATCCCCCGTCATGTCCTGACCCATCCAATAGTCGGAGGTCGGGGACTTCCAGTGCTTACCTCGGTTGTCTTTGGCCGCATCCGCCGCCGCTTGTTTCCACATCGCCACACGAACAGCCGATGGCTCTCGTGGAAGGGCTAGCCACCTGAACGCCACACGACGGGCGTAGCGGCGCACATCATCCTGCAAGTCCTTGTCCCCGCCGTCGTCGCCATCGAGGCCCTCCATGTCTTTGTCGCGCTCCTTGAGGGTGCGGTTGTCACGAAGGTCGTAGCGTGGGGGCTTCTTCTTGGGCTCCTTACGGAGCATCTTCTGAGCCTGCTCATCTTCACGGTCAAGGTCTTCCTTCTCCTTGCGACCGCCAGACTTCGTGTGGCTCTCATTGACGGTGCCATCCTTGAGATAGCCGTCCTCCAAGCCGGGGACGAGGTACTGGCTTTTGAGCGTGCTGGGCTCGTGGCCCACGGCTTTGGCCGTTTCCTCCAATGCCTTCTTGAACTCTTCCTTGAGGAGCTTCTCCTTCTCCTTCTTGTCCGTCGGGAGTTTCCCTGATCGCACCTTCTTGAGTTGGGCCTTCATCTCCGTGTTGGCATGGAAACCACGAATGTCCTTGGCCGAGATGTCAAACGGCTTGAGGTACTCGTTGACATCAGAGGCTTTCGCATCCACCAAGCAGGCTTTCTGGCCTTTGTCTTTGCAGACAGCTTTGAGGGCGCTGACGATCTTGGTGTCGGTAACTTCCTTCTTCTGATCCACCCCGGACTTGCCGACGTATTTGATGGTGGCCTTGTTGCCCTTGAATTTGATGTGTTTGACCTGCCATGTGGTCACTCCGAAGTGGCCTTCTTTGGCTGAACCCTCGTTGCCCACGCGCTCAAATGTGTGATCCATGAGGGCCACGGCCAGAGCAATGGCACGCTTCTTCTCATCGCCGGACTTCATGTCCTTGGCAACCTGAGTACGGAGCTTGTCCACGGACTTGCGGAGCTTCTCGATACGCTCGGCTTTGCCCCGGTTCCGGTCAGCGATCTGACGGTCGCTGTACTCGTAGACGGTCATCTCTCCGCCGTCTTGCTTCTTGACCTGTTTCTTGGACTTGTAGCGAGCGGCGGTACGAGGACGGTCTGTAGCCGTATCCTTTTCTTCGATCTTCTCCTCACCTTGCTCGCCCTCGTAGTTGATGACGCGAACAGGGATCTTGGGCTCTCGCTTGTCCGGGAGCATATTGCGAACCCGGTTGAGTTTCCCGTGTCCTGGGATCAGGTACAGGATCATACGGGGACGTGTCGTATTGATGAGAAGCTGGCTCGTCGTGCGCATCGTGTCGGTATCACGCACGGGATTGAAGGGGCTGTCCTTCTTGTGGATGGTCTCCATCAGCGCCGGGCCGATGTCTTCCGGGTGCTTCAAGTCTTGGATACGCTTCTGTGCTTCCCAACGACGCACGATGGAGGAAACGTAGTCGTCCCCCTCGGTGTATCCGGCGTCGGGGTAGCTGATCCCATGGTTCGTCCGGGTGTTTGTTCTTTCCGGGTCCAGCGTCGTCACCCGAGCCGGATGCGTCCGGCTACACTCGATGCAGACGATCTTCTTTCCGTCCGAAACGAACGTGTGTCCTTTGATCCCGCCATCTTCGGTGATGAGGATGTCAACAGCATCGCTCAAGTTCTTGGACGCCAGGGCTTTGTAGATCTTGGGGCCGTCCTTGGACTTCACCGGCTTCTTGCCTTTGTCCTTCGCCTTGTCCGCCCCTTTGCCCTCGGCCTCGTCGCGTTCGACCATCAACGCCGTGTTGACGATTCCGATGCCGTGCTCGTTGACCCCTTCGATGTAGCCGGTCTTTGGATCAAAGATGATCGCCATCTCGGTGCCGTCATTTTCCAAATGGACGACATCTACCGCGGCGTCGTAGGCACGGTCCCGGTTCTTGAACAGGCACACGTCATCGTCAAACTTCCTGCCGGCGATGATGCACCCGAGCTTCATCTGGGCGGCTGCCTCCTCTTGGAGCTTCTTGGCGATGGCGGGAGGGGGGTTGTGCCAGAACTTGAACAGGCCCATCTCCTTGGTCTTCTTCCGACCCTTGGGGATGGGATCGATGAAAACCGTCGGGTTGCCCTTGTGGTCGGTGCCCCAACCCACGATGACGCCCTTCTTGTTCTTGTACTTACCGAACAAGATAGGGTCCCCGATCTCAAAGAAATCTCGGGCCAGCAGGTAACGGGCGGCAATTCGCCGTATGAGTTCTCGGTCGCTCATCGCTTCACGATCAGCTTTTCAAAGGCTTCCTTGTGGGTTCCCGATAGCTTCTTTAGTGCGTAAAACCCAAAAGACTCAGCGAAATGCTCCTCGGGACTGGTCGAGGCATAATCGGACGGGAACGACATCTTCCTGGCCTCCTGCTTGTGCAGGAAATCGTAGATACGGCTCGCCTGAATCTTGCCTTGCCTGCCTTTGTTGGCTCCCCGTTGAAGTTCGTAAGTGATGATCAGATCACGGTTGCCCCCGGTAGGCTCCAATTCCGTGATGATAGGAGGACCACCGCGCGACCACCCTTTGATCGGGACTGGCATCGGCTCCCCGATCTTGATGGTTCCCATGACCTCTTTCACTTGATCCTTCACATCAGGGACCGCGTAGCCTTGGCCCATGTGGTAACTGCGCCACTTGGCCTGTACGTCGCGTGGAAGGTCTTTCCTCCAATACCGATGACCGATCTCGTGGGCCAACGAATGGGTGGCGTCCAAGTTGGCCTTCAAAAGCGGCCGGAGATAGATGTTGTCGTCACGGAAGTTGTACCAAGCCAGGGTGTTGTGGCCCTGGAGCTTGCCAACCACGAACACGTCGCCATAGAGAGGCTTGTTGGCTCCGGGAATGCCGGAGCTTTTGACAAATTTGGTCGCGGCCTCGATGACCTTGTTGGTCTTGGCAAGGTCATCCCCCTCCAGTTGGAGGGTGTTGTGGATAGTGAACGGCCCGATATTGTATTTGTCGGGGGACGCCTCCGTCTTGTCGGGCCAGGTCCCAAAGGCTCTGACCAAGTAGGTGATGTTCTTCTCGTTCTTGAGAAGCCATCCAGCAATCTTCCGGGGTATGCGACGAACCGAAAGAAAAGGCTTGGCGGCTTTCTCCAGAGATTTTGCTTGTCCCTTGGGGATCGATTTGAACCGAATGATCCAACGGGCAAGCTCGGCCGCTGGGCCTAGGATCGCCATGGCAACTCGTTTACCCGTCGAGTCGCTCATCGCCTTATCCGCATCCCCGTAGCGCACCGCCTTCTGGAAGGTGTAGTCCCGCGCGTACTCCGACGGGATATTCCCCGTCCTGGCCGTGTCTTCAAGAGCCTTCACGATGGCGATGGTGTCAGGCATCACCTTCAGCAAAGCCTGAACCAACTGGGCTCCGTCTTGCTCACGAAGGCCCTCCGCCGACTTGGCGAGGGTCGCCAGCCGGACTCGGAAAGCGTGCTCTGCTCGTTGGTTCATCGCAATTCGCGGATGACCAGATCGGTCAGCTTTCGTGGGTTCGTAGTAAGAGCAGGGTCTTGAAGAAGCAGGACTTGCGCAGCCGGCTTCATCTTGCCGCGATCCGGCCCTTGGAGGTTGAGCGTCTCAAAGATGACGCGGTTGTCGATGGGGGGTGAAATGAGGGCGTCAAGGAACTTGCCGGCGTCGCTCTCGTCCATCCCAATTGTGATCTCACGGAACCTCTGCATCTGCTTGGGGTCCATCTTCAATCCCGTCAGTGGCGTATTCGACGGAACCCCCAAATCCATCATGTCCAGCAAGAGCGCAACATTGCGGTTCTTTTTGAACTGACCCGCCATGTACGTCTTGAACGGAGGCGTGGTCTTGATCATCTCGGAGACGACATCGAGGATGCCCAAGTCCTTCATCTGCTTGAGGGATTTACGTGCCGTCGGCTCCTTGAGGATGTTGTCCACGAGGATCTTGCCAATGGCCTCCCACGGCATCCGCTTCATCTTTGGAGCGTTACGTTTGATGGCTTTCGCCAGGTCCGGCGGAATTTTGAACCCGTACTTGCCAGTGAACTTGATGGCCCGAAGAATCCGTGTGGGGTCATCGGAGAAGGTTTTGTCAGGGTCAGAAGGA
>Ga0307377_10001041_pt1 | contig 36505 bp, 35 predicted proteins | sample TR3MG_FD_202535 | JGI IMG/M metagenome (GOLD analysis project Ga0307377, IMG submission 202535) | Soil microbial communities from Risofladan, Vaasa, Finland - TR-3 | ecosystem: Environmental > Terrestrial > Soil > Coastal area > Acid sulfate soil | place: Finland: Risofladan, Vaasa | collected... | reverse complement strand
CGATGACGTAATGTCCCGCCACGCCGCCAACCAGGGCGCCGATCGGGCCCCCGATGGCGAGCCCGGCCGCAGCGCCGGCCAACTTTCCCCAAATCGACATTGCCGCAATCCCCCAGACTGTTCCCGGCTAGAGCATAAGGATTTTTTATTGGCGCCGCATGCGGATAATAGCCTTCGGCGCCGGCCGTCCGCGACTCAGGGCTTCGACGGCGCCGGTCCCAAATCGCGGAAATTAGCGAGGATCGAGAGCTCAGGCTCGTCAACCTCAAGCCCGGCTTGAAGGCGCCGCTCGACATGATAGGAGCGGGCGAAAGTCCAGATAAACAACCACAGCGTTAGCAAGCCGGTGATTGCGCTCCCCACCAGAACGAGGATTTGGCCAAGATCGAACAGGTCGGCGCCAGCGACGATGAAAGCCTCGATGATGATGCCAAAACCGCCGGCGACGACGATGGCCGCACAGAGCGAGGTGACGAAGATCGTGAGCGGATTGCCGCTGCCGTAGCTCGGGCGAGACGTGACTTCAGTGTCCATGGCCGACCCTAATAGCCGAGCGGCGGCAGGGAGGACAAGAGGCGATGGAAAAAGCCGGCTAAGACCTGGGTACGCCGCGGCGCACTCTGCGGGAGGCACCGACGATTTCGACGCCCTTCGAGCCCACGAAGCGGTCGAGATTCATGGTGATGTAATAGGGGGTGGCCAGCGGCAGCAGGAGGCCGTTCTTCACGCAGCCGATGACCAGGGTCCGCCAATAGGCCGGGCGGCCCCTATACGCCTCGTGGCTGAGGGAGACGTCCATATTGGTGTAGGGCTTGAGGCCGCTCACCGTCAGCTGATAGACGCCACGCCCGGCGTACCATTGGATGTCGATATCGGTGAAGTCGATGGGATAGCACTCGCCGGTGAGGCTCCAAGCCGGAACCACGAGGCTCGGTGCCGGCACCCTCTGAGGCAGAGGCTGAGCCGCGGCCGTCATTGCGGCCGCCCCCAGCATCAATGCCAATCCCAAGACCAGACCCCATCTGTGGCGTCGCATCCCGTCCCCCTTGTTCTTAGGCCGCACCCTAAAGCCAGACTGTGACCGCCTCAAGGTCGGTATCACGCGAAGATCAGCTTCAACAGAAATGCTCCGGCGATCACGGCCGAGGCGGCGTCGATCTGGCGGAAGCGCCCGGCGATGAGCTTCAGCGCCACATAGGCGATGAAACCAAGCCCGATACCGGTGGCGATCGAGTAGCTCAAGGGGATCATCAGGGCGATAGTGAGCGCCGGGATGTATTCGGTCGGCTCGTCCCAGCCAATGGCGCCAAGGCTCGTGGCCATGAGGCAAGCGACGAAGAGCAGCGCCGGCGCCGTGGCATAGGTCGGCACGGTGTGGGCGAGCGGCGCCAGAAACAAGCTCGCGACAAAAAATATCGCGACGACAATGGCGGTGAGGCCGGTGCGGCCACCCTCCTCAACCCCGGCAGCGCTCTCGATATAGGCGGTGGTGGTGGAGGTTCCGAGCGCCGCGCCGAGCATGGTCGCGCCCGAATCGGCAAGGAGCGCCTGGCGGAGGCGCGGAAGGCGTCCTTCAGCATCGAGCATGCCAGCCTGGCGCGCCACCCCGATCAGGGTGCCGGCTGTGTCGAGCAAGGTGACGAGCAGCAATGTGAGCACGATGGTGAGGAGGCCGAGCTGAAAGGCGCCGGCGAGATCCATCTGCAGAAAGGTCGGCGCGAGCGAGGGCGGCATGGCGGCAAGCCCATGCCAGGGCTCAAGCCCAAGCCACACCGCGGCGAGGGTCACGGCGATGACGCCGAAGATGATGGCGCCCGGGACCTTTCGCGCCGCGAGGCCCGCGATCAGAAGGAATCCGCCGAGGGCGAGCAGGACTTTCGCCTCGGACAGATCGCCGAGCTTGACCAGGGTGGTCGCGTCCCCGGCGACGATGCCCGCATTCTGCAAGCCGATCAGAGCGAGGAACAGGCCGATGCCGGCGGCGATGCCGAGCTTCAAATTCATGGGGATGGCGTTGATCAGCCATTCGCGAAGCGGCGTCAGCGAGATGGCGAGGAACAGCACGCCGGAGAGGAACACGCAGCCGAGCGCGAGCTGCCAATTGCCTCCGAGCTCGGGCACCATGGTGAAGGCAAAATAGGCGTTGAGCCCCATGCCCGGCGCCAGCGTGATCGGATAATTGGCGTAGAGCCCCATGATCGCGGTGCTGGCCGCGGCGGCGAGGCAGGTCGCCACGAACACGGCGCCATGATCCATGCCGGCCTGCTGCAGGATCGCCGGGTTGACGAACATGATGTAGGCCATGGTGAGGAAGGTGGCGAGCCCGGCGCGGAGCTCCGTGGCGATGCTCGAGCCCACGGCGGAGAGGCCGAAGAAGCGGTCGAGGGCGCCCGCAAACTCCGACGGCTTTGCCGGTTGTTGTGCTTCGCTGTCCTTCACCGGTTCGTTTGCCATCTGCTCCCCATTTTGTCATCGCCCGGCTTGACCTATGCGACCCAGCGCCGCTTGCGAGATTTGGTTCACTGGATGCCTGGCTTCGTGGGCATGACAACACGGCGGATCAAGGTTATCCACACGTCTGACGGCGACGAAAGGAGTGATCATGGCGATTTACGCGCTCGACGGAGAGGATCCGGCGCTTCCGGCCGACGGTCTCTATTGGGTGGCGGAAACCGCTTCCGTCATCGGGCGCGTACGGCTTCACTCGGAGGTCAGCATCTGGTGGGGCTCGGTGCTCCGCGGCGACAATGAATGGATCGAGATCGGGGAGCGCTCGCAAGTCCAAGACAACTGCACGCTTCACACCGACCCCGGCTTTCCCTTAAGCGTCGGGCGCGACAGCGTTATCGGCCATAACGTCGTGCTGCATGGCTGCAGCGTCGGCGACGAGTGCTTGATCGGCATGGGAGCGATCATCCTGAACGGCGCCAAGATCGGCGCCAATTCACTGGTCGGCGCCGGAGCGTTGATCACCGAGGGCAAGGAGTTTCCCGACAATTCGGTGATCGTCGGCGCGCCGGCCAAGCTCATTCGCGAGGCCGACGACAAGACCAGAGCCATGACCGCGCGGGCGGCGGATGTGTATGTCAAACGCTGGAAGCGCTACGCCGCGGGGCTGAAGCGGATCGGATGACCCGGACCGGCCTTTGGCAATTCTGCATCGATCGCGGTGGCACCTTCACCGACATCGTCGCTCATGCGCCTGACGGACGGCTGGTCACCCACAAGCTCCTCTCCGACAATCCGGAGGCCTATGAGGACGCGGCCACCGCCGGCATCGCCGATCTGCTCGGTATGCCGCGCGGCACGCCCCTGCCGACCGAACTGATCGCCAGCGTCAAGATGGGAACCACCGTCGCCACCAATGCGCTGCTCGAGCGCAAGGGCGACCGCGTACTGCTGATCGTCAGCCAGGGATTCCGCGACGCGCTCGAGATCGGTTATCAGGCGCGGCCCAAGATCTTCGCGCGCAGAATAGAGAAGCCGTCGATGCTCTATCGCTCGGTGGCCGAGGTGCCGGAACGCATGTTCGCCGACGGCACCGTCGAAACGCCTCTCGACCTCGACGCGCTACGGGGCGCACTCGATGCGGGCCGCGCCGACGGTATCGATGCCGTCGCCATCGTATTCATGCATGCCTACGCCTATCCGGAGCATGAGCGCCAGGCTGCTCGCCTCGCCCACGAAGCGGGCTTCGCCCAAATCTCGGTGAGCCATGAGGTCAGCCCGCTGGTGAAGTTCGTCGGCCGTGGCGACACGACTGTGGTCGATGCGTATCTTTCGCCGCTGCTTCGCCGCTATGTCGATCGCGTCGCCGCTCTTCTTCCCTCCCCGAAAAGGGGAGGGTCGGACTGCCAAGGGCAGTCCGGGGAGGGGTCGGGGGTTCTAACCCCCACCCGGTCGGCGACGCCGACCGACCTCCCTCTTTCAGGGGGAGGATCTCCTAAGCTCTTGTTCATGCAGTCGTCGGGCGGGCTCACTTCGGCGCATCTGTTCAAGGGCAAGGACGCCATTCTCTCTGGCCCCGCCGGCGGCGTCGTTGGCGCGGTCGAGACCGCGCGCATCGCTGGCTTCGGCCGCGTGATCGGCTTTGACATGGGCGGGACCTCGACCGATGTCTGTCATTTCGACGGAAGCTACGAGCGCACCTTCGAAAGCGTGGTCGCCGGTGTGCGCGTGCGCGCGCCGATGATGCTGATCCACACCGTCGCGGCCGGCGGCGGCTCGATCCTCAATTTCGACGGCGCGCGCTTCCGCGTCGGCCCGGACTCCGCCGGCGCGGTGCCGGGGCCAGCCTGCTACCGCCGCGGCGGCCCCCTCACCGTCACCGACGCCAATGTCATGGTGGGAAAATTGGTGCCCAAATTTTTCCCCAAAATCTTCGGCCCTGGCCAGGACCAGCCGCTCGATGCCGGCGCCGTCCAGGCTCAGTTCGCCGCGCTCGCCGAGGAGATCGGGGATGGCCGGGAGCCGGCGCAGGTCGCGGATGGCTTCATCAGAATCGCGGTCGAGAATATGGCGAATGCGATCCAGACGATTTCGGTGCAGCGCGGCTATGACGTCGCCGACTATGTGCTCAACTCCTTCGGCGGCGCCGGCGGCCAGCATGCCTGCCTCGTCGCCGAGGCGCTCGGCATCTCCCACGTGCTGCTGCATCCCCTTTCCGGCGTGCTGTCAGCCTATGGCATGGGCCTCGCCGAGCTGAAGGCGACCAGGAGTCAGGCGGTGTTGCGGCTCCTCGATGCTGACGGGCTCGAAGCGGCTGCCGCTCTCGCCGCGCCGCTTGCCGCGAATGCGGCCGAGGAGCTGGTGGAGCAAGGCGTAGCCGAGGACGCCATCCGCATCGTCGCCCAGGCCCATCTTCGCTATCTCGGCACCGACAGCGCCCTTCCCGTCGCTTTCGCGACGCTTCAAGACATGCGCGCGGAATTCGAGGCGATGCACCGGCAGCGTTTCGGCTTCACCAGCCCGGACAAACCCATCGAGATCGAGGCGATCGAGGTCGAGGCCCTTGGCGGCGGCGAGCACCCTGAGGAACCGGACCTCGCGCTTGAAGGCGATCGCCTGCCGACAGCGCACAGCGCGACGCGGCTCTATAGCGGCGGCGGCTGGCATGAGGCGCCGGTGTTTCTTCGCCAAGATCTTCGTCCCGGCCAGCGGATCGCAGGGCCCGCCCTCATCATCGAGCCGCATCAGACCGTCGTGGTCGAGCCTGGCTGGCAGGCCGAGGTCAAGGCCAAGAACCATCTCCTCCTCACCCGAACCAGGAGACGCGGGCACGGCCTGGCGCTCGACACGAGCCCAGACCCTGTTTTGCTTGAAGTCTTCAACAAGCGCTTCACCGCAATCGCCGAACAGATGGGCTATGCCCTCCAGAACACGGCGCGCTCGGTCAACATCAAGGAGCGGCTCGATTTCTCCTGCGCCATTTTTGACCGCGACGGACGCCTCGTCGCCAACGCGCCGCATATTCCGGTGCATCTCGGCTCCATGGACCGGAGCGTGGAGACGGTGGTGCGCGAGGTCGGCCCCGAGCTCGCACCCGGCGACGTGTGGATGCTGAACGCGCCCTATAATGGCGGCACCCATCTCCCCGACATCACGGTGGTGACGCCGGTCTTCGCTGAGGGGGGCGCCGAGATCCTGTTCTTCGTCGCCGCGCGCGGACATCATTCGGACATCGGCGGCGTCGCCCCAGGCTCGATGAGCCCCAAGGCGACGCGCATCGAGGAAGAGGGCATCTATATCGACCCGTTCAAGCTGGTCGAGGGCGGGCGCTTCCGCGAGGAGGCGGTACTCGCGCTGCTCACGGAGGGCCCCTACCCGGCCCGCGATCCGGCGCAGAACGTCGCCGATCTCAAGGCGCAAGCAGCAGCAAACACCAAAGGCGTGGAGGAACTCGGTAAGATGGTCGTGGCCTACGGGCTCGACATGGTCGAGGCTTATATGGGCCACGTGCAGGACAATGCCGCAGCGAGCGTCGCCCGCGTCATCGATCGTCTCGAGCCGTCAAGCTTCGAGGTCGAAACCGACACCGGCGCCCGCATCAAGGTCGCGATCCGTCTCGATCGCGCCCGTGGCAAGGCCATCGTCGATTTCACCGGCACCAGCGCCCAACAGCCTGACACTTTCAACGCGCCCGAACCGATCACGCGCGCGTGCGTGCTCTATGTGTTCCGCACCCTGGTCGATGACGACATCCCGCTCAATGCCGGCTGCCTCCGCCATATCGAGATCGTGGTCGAAGCAGGGTCGATGCTGGCGCCGCGTTATCCCGCCGCGGTCGCCGCCGGCAATGTCGAGACGAGCCAGACCGTGGTCAATTGTCTCTATGGCGCGCTTGGCGTGCTTGGCTCGGCCCAAGGCACCATGAACAATCTCACCTTCGGCAACGACCGCACCCAATATTACGAGACGATCTGCTCAGGCGCGCCGGCCGGTCCCGGCTTCGACGGGGTGGCTGCGGTGCAGACGCATATGACCAATTCACGCCTCACCGACCCAGAGGTGCTGGAGCTCCGCTACCCCGTCCTGCTCGAGCGCTTCGAGATCCGGCGCGGCTCGGGCGGCAAGGGCAAATGGTGCGCCGGCGACGGGACACTTCGTGTCCTCAGATTTTTGGAACGCATGGACTGCGCCATCCTGTCGGGATTCCGCACGGAGCGTCCCTTCGGCCTCCTCGGCGGCGAGCCTGGAGAGGCCGGCACGAACTTCGCTCATCGTGGAGATGGGCGCATGGAGAGCCTGAAGGCTTGTGTCCAGACCGTGCTCGAGCCGGGCGAGGCCGTCATCATCAAGACGCCAACCGGCGGAGGCTACGGAGAGGCGTCCTGAGACGCGACAGGAGGGACGCGAATGACCTGCGCACTCATCTCAGGCGGCGGCATCGCCGGGCTGACCCTCGGCATCCTGCTAAAAGAGGCAGGCTTCGAGCCGCTGATCGTGGAGCGCGAGCCGGCATTGCGGGCCGAGGGCTATATGATGGACTTCTTCGGCTCTGGCTGGGACGTGGCCGAACGCATGGGTCTCGTCGATGAGCTCCGCGCCATCCACTATCCGATCGACGCGCTTGAATTCGTCGACGATCAGGGCAAACCCTTCGTCTCCGTGCCCATCGACATCGTGCGCCGGGCGCTTGGCGGCAAATATGTCTATCTCCGCCGCTCCGATCTGGAAGGCATTCTCTATGAGCGCGCGCAAGCTGACGGCGTCGTCGTCCGCTTTGGCTCCTCCATCGCCGCGCTAAATCAAGACGGAGACAAGGTCGATGTGACCTTCGACGATGGCGCCGACGCGCCGTTCGACCTCGTCTTCGGCGCCGACGGCGTGCACTCCAAGGTGCGGACGCTGGTCTTCGGTGACGAGCAGCAATTCGACCGCTTTCTCGGGGCCTATGTCGCGGCGTTCCACCTCAAGCACCACAGTTTCGATCTCGACCGCGCGTTGAAGCTGCATGAGGAGACCGACCGCGTCGGCGCCTTCTATCCGCTGGACGAGCGGCGCATGGACGCGACCTATGTGTTCCGGCACGACGAACTGCAGGTGCCGCATGAACGGCGGCTCGATTTCGTTCGCGACGAATATAAAGGCACGGGCTGGATCCTTGAGCGGGTGCTCGATGAGTATAGCGGCACGGAGCCGATCTTCTTCGACTCGATGACACAGATCGTGATGCCGCGCTGGTATCAGGGACGCGTGGCGCTGCTGGGCGACGCCTGCGGCTGCCTCACCCTCCTCGCCGGCCAAGGATCGCATATGGCCATGGCCGGTGCCTATGTTCTGACGCGAGAGCTGGTGCGGCATGGCGGCGACTACGACGCGGCCTTCGCCGCCTATCAGGCGCTGCTCAAGCCGGCGGTGGACAAGCGCCAGCGCGACGCCGCGACCATCGCCAAAGTGTTCATCCCGTCCAGGCGATCATGGCCGTGGCTCCGCCGGTTCGTGATCGGGCTGATGTTTAATTCGATCGCGCTGCCGCTGGTGTTCCGCTTCTTCGGCGTCAAAAGCGTGCTCGCTGGCTATGAGTAAAAAACAAAAAGGGCGCGGGACCGAAATCCCACGCCCTTCGCTTGGTGTTGCCTCTCGTAACTTTACAGGTGGAGTCAGGCCCCTGAGGGAACCGGCCGCGGACCACTCTGGCCGCGATCGGCCATGAACTGGTCGAACTCGGCCTTGTCGCGTGCCTTACGCAGACGCTCCATGAACGTCTGGAACTCCTGGGCCTCCTCCTCCAAGCGCCGCAAGGTCTCCTCGCGATACTCGTCGAAGGCCGCGTTTCCGGTCGAGCGCAGCGGACTAAAGCCGCCGCCGAAGCGCCGTGCTTCCTGCATAAAGTGCTGCTTCCATTGCAGTTTATTTCCGCATCCCATGCGTCCACTCCAGATCAGATAGGCCAAGACCCCAAGGCCAATGGGCCACCAAACAATGAAGCCGAGGATCATGGCGATGATCCAGGCGGGCTTACCGTAGTCGTCCAAGGTCGCAACCAGCTGCATTGAAAACCCTTCCTTCAGTGTGAATGTTATTCACATTCACATAAATGGGACCGGTCTGTCCAGAGTCAAGTCACCCGATAAAATGTGATCGGGGGAACGCCGCCGCTAGGGGGTCACGACGGATTTTCGCCGGGGACGATGCCGAGGCCTCGCAGATAAATCAGCATCCCGGATTCGAGGATCTCCTCTGGACTGACCGGGACCTTGGCCGCGCCCGGTGGCGCCTGCACGAAGAGGGCGGCGACACCATGGGCGAGCGCCCAGACATGCAGGCTCATCAAGCGGACTGGCGGCCTCTGGCCCGCTGGCAGCGCCTGGCAGAGGACCCCGGCGGCGCGTTGCAACACATCGAAGGCGCGGTCGGCCGCGGTCTTGAGCGCGGTATCCTCGCCCGGACCGAGACGAGCCTCGAACATCACCGCATAGCTTGCCGGCTCTTCGCGGGCGAAGGCGAGATAGGCGCGGCCGAGATTCTCAAAGGCCGATAGCGGCGTCGGGATGCCATTGTTCCAGGCCATGTCGAGCTTGGCGGCGAAGCGCTCGAAGCCATTGCGCGCGACCTCGGCCAGCAACGCGTCGCGGTCGCGGAAATGCCGATAGGGCGCGGCCGGGCTGACGCCCGCAAGCCTCGCCGCCTCGGTGAGGCTGAAGCCGACAGGCCCGTGCTGCTCGATCAGCCTGCGCGCGGCCTCGAGCAGGACTTCCTTCAGATTGCCGTGGTGATAGGAGCGCGGCCGGCGCCAGCGCGATTCGTCTGAGCCCATGTAAAGGGCTTTTACATGAAAGGGTTGATTGCCGCTAGGCAGGGCGAATCGGCAGAAAAAGCGGTAGACGCATCGCGGCGAAGTGACGCCTGGGCTCCGCCCTCGCCACCATCGGGCTCACCATTCCGGCGGTGCTCGCCGTCGGGCTCTATACCGGGAGCGCGATGCATCTCGGCCTCGACCACGTCGATACCGTGCTTCTGATCCTCACGCTTTTTGTGAGCGCGTTCACCTTCGGCGGCGGGCGCACCAATGTACTTCAGGGCGCGGTACATCTCCTCCTGTTCGTGGTCTATCTCGCTTTGATCTTCAGCCCTTAGCGCGGGGATCGTGGGCGTAGATATTGCGCTCGCGGACGCGGCCGTCCTTGCCATGGAGCAGGGCTTCGGACCGCTCCTTGCGGGCAACGGCCTTGGCCTTCTCCCAGGCCGCGCTTTGGGTCTTGAACACGGCGCTGGGGACGCTGTCGCCCTCCGGCTTCACCGCCCAACCGCGCTCATGCGCCACCACATGCTGGTTCCTGCCCATGTCCCTCTCACCGAAGCCGGCACGGCGACTATAGTGAAGAGACGCGCGTCATAAAAGCGGGCGAGCCCGCTCTGTCGGGCAGCGCAAATGGGGCTGATTCACTTGGCGTCATGAAAGATGAGGCCGAGCGTGGTGCGCTGACCGGTCCTGATCTCGCTCACGCCATGCTTGACGTTGAGACGGTAAAAACCGCGCGTGCCCTTGGCCGGGCGGTGACGCACCGGGAAGATCACGGCGTCGCCTTGAGTGAGCGGCACGACCGCTGCGCGAGACTGCATCCGGGGGCGCTGCTCGGTGAGCACGAACTCCCCGCCGCTGAAATCCTCAACTGGCTCCGCCAGCAGGATCGCCATCTGCAGCGGGAAGAAATGCTCGCCATAGAGGTCCTGATGCAGGCAGTTGAAATCGCCGGGGCCATACCGCAACAGCAAGGGGGTTGCCGCGCTTTGCCCCGCCTCGCGGCAGCGCTCGAGGAAGTCGCCATGCTGGGCCGGGTAGCGGATGTCGATGCCCATATCCGCGTTCCATCTATTCGCAAGCTGCGCCAGAGGGGGATAGGCAGCGCTGCGCAAGCTCGCGATCGGGTCTGGCAACGGATAGTCGAAATATTTGTACTCTCCCCGCCCTTAGCCATGCCGCGCCATGATCACGTGCTTGCGGAACAGCGAGTCGTGCGCATAAAGCGAGGCAAAATCCCTGCATTCTTCCGCGCCGACCAGTCCTTCGATCACGGCGAAACCTTGCCCATCCAAGTCACTTTGAATGCGATCCCGTTCGGCGCCCTTTGCGCGCTGCTCTAAGCCCGAGTCGGCATGAGCTCGGATTGATGCAGCATCAGGCGGCCTCATGTCTTGGCTTCCTTATCGAGGAGCGCACGCTTGCGCTCGACGCCCCAGCGGTAGCCCGACAGACTGCCATCGCTCCGCACCACACGGTGGCAAGGGATCGCCACGGCGAGGCGGTTGGAGGCGCAAGCCCGCGCCACGGCGCGCACCGCTGTCGGCGCGCCGATGCTTGCCGCGATCTCGGCATAGGTCGCGGTGGCGCCGGCAGGGATGCGGCGGAGCGCGTCCCAGACGCGGTGCTGAAAGGCCGTGCCCTGCACGTCCAAGGGAAGGTCGAGCCCAATGCCCGGGGCCTCGGCGAAGCCGATCACCTTGGCGGTCCATTGCTCGAACGCCTCATCGCCGCCAACCAGGTGAGCGCGGGGAAACTGGTCTTGCAGATCGCGCAAGAGCGCCTCCGGGTCGTCGCCGAGCAGGATGGCGCAGATGCCCTTGGGGCTTGCCGCCACCAGAATCGAACCCAGCGAGCACTCGCCGACGGCAAAGCGCATCGTCTGACCCGCGCCACCGGCGCGAAAGTCACTGGGCGTCATGCCGAGCGCCTGCGAGGAGGACGCATAGAAGCGGCCATTCGAGTTGAAGCCCGCATCATAAATCGCCGCCGTGACCGTCCCACTCCGGCCAAGCTCGTCGCGCACGCGCTTGTGTCGATGCGCCATGGCGTAGGCCTTGGGCGTGACGCCAACGGCCTCTTTGAAGATCCGATGGAAATGATAGGGGCTCAGGCTCACCGCCTCGGCCAAAACGTCGAGCGTGGGTGCGGTCTCTGCCGTCTCGATCAGGCGGCAAGCCTCGGCCACCTTCTCCGCGTGGCGCCGGTCGAGCGGCGGCTGGTCCGGCTTGCAGCGCTTGCAGGGGCGGAAGCCTGCTCGTTCGGCGTCGGCGCAGCTGGCGTGAAAGCGGACATTGGAACGCTTGGCGAGGCGCGAGGCGCAAGATGGACGGCAATAGACGCCGGTGGTCTCCACCGAATAATAGAACTGGCCGTCGAAAGAAGCGTCGCGCGCGACCACGGCCTGCCAATGGGCGTCATCATTTGGGAAAATTGGGAGCGGCTTTACCAGCGTGCGGATCATGGCGGTCTCCTTGAGGATCATATCCCTTGGCTCTGGATTACGCCCCTCCCCTCTTCTCCGCACTCCGATCCTTGCTTTCGAATTCTCGGCACCACGCCGCGGGTCATCGCTGCGCCGGAGCGGTAATCGGTGGCAGCACGTCGTCCACGTGCTTGATATGTCCGGTCGCGTAAGCCCACCAGACCAGCAGGACGATGCCGCCCAGAACGACGAGCAGAAGCAAAAATCTCACCGGATTGAGCCGGTCCGGCTCACCGTCCCAATTGCTTTTCTTGGCCATCGCCGCCTTCTTCTCCAAGCGCTCACATTTGGACGCGGGTGATTATACAAGACATCAGCGCTTATTCGAAAGTCGGCTGCGGCCCCGTCAGGCGCCTTGCTTCGGCTTTGAGCCAGGGTGCGAGCGCGCCTCCGACAGCTCCCGTTCAAGCCTGACGACTTTCTCGCGCAGATCGCCACTCTCGAGTTCGGCGTAGACGGCGGCGGCCTGTCCGGCGACGCGGCCCAGCATCGCGCGCTCATTGGAGTCGAGATCGGTGCCGGAGACGTGCGGCCCATAGAGCGCGAGCGCGAAGCAGCGGACAGGGTTCGCGGCCGGAACCGCGAGGATCGGGCGCTTCAGGCCGGGCGGCAAGCGCGGCTCCCCTTGGTGCGCATCGCAGATCGGAAAGGGCGCTCCCTTAGCCAAAGGCTCGAGCATCGGCTCATCCGGTGAGAGCGTTCTCGCCGCGGTGGCGCCCCAGCCATGGCCATCGCCGTCGCGGCTGAACGTGGTGCCGTTCAGCCGGAAGGCGGCGGCCGAAGTGAGCTTGAGCCGGCTGAACAGCCCGTCGGCCAGCAGTCGATCGATCTCCGCTGGTTTCGATGCATTGAGGAGCTCTTGACCAAGCTCCGTCTCGGCTCGATCCAGCTCGCGGTTGAAAAAGCGGTCGGTGAGATGCGTCGCCTGCTCATGCAAGCGGGAAATGAGATAGAGGGCGCCGGCGCCAACCACGAGCCAGGCCCAGTTGGGGATGGCGAGATGCTCCTGCAGATACTCGACCTCATGGTGCAGCAGGAGAGCCGGAATGCTGAGGGTCAGGCCAAGAATGGTCACGCGGCGAAGCGGGATGGCCACACTCACCACGCGCTCCCGGCGGATGGCCTCGAACACGAACAGACATAGGATGCCGTTCACGAGATAGAGCAGACCAATCACGTCGTCGGGCGGGGTGAAGTCACCCCAAGCCGTGTCGAAAATGGTGGTGGTGGAGGCGAGCTCGGCGAGGATGAAGGCGGGAAGTCCGATCAGGCACCCCCAGATCACCCAACGCAGGCGCTGATAGTCCTCTGGGGCGAGCCGGCGTCGCCGCTCGAGCAGAATGGAAACCGCGGAGATGGCCACGACGAGGCCGATGAGGATCGCCGCCCGCGTGCCATTCTCGGTGCGGTAGTCGAACAGATTGCCATAGGAGGTCATCAGCCCAAGCGCGAGAACGACGCCGATCGCCGGCAAAGCGCGCTCAAGCCAGCGCCATCTGGGATCGGGTTTGTCGTTCGGCGCGCGCAGGACGAAGAGAATGAGTCCCATATAGCCCGCGGCCTCGGCGATACACTCCGCCGCGTTCTGCGCCAGCAAGACCGGGGGAGCTTGCTGCAAGAGCGCGTAGAACCCATAGATCTGACCCGGGTTGAACCACATGACATAGAGGAAGAAGCCCCAGCTCATGGCGCCCGGGCGAGTCCAAACCAGCCACGCCGCGGCGAGCACCACGAGAATCCCGGCGATCTGATCCAGCGCCACGACGAAGCGCTCGAACGGATTCGCCGGCTCCGATTTCGCCACCAGGGCGACCTGTCTCGCCGGCTGCCCAGTGGTCGGCAGGAGATAGAAGGTGGCCGGGCGCCCCGGCCGCACGAATTGACGGCCGCCGAGGACCGCTAGCGCATTGCCGCAGGCTACGGCGTCGTAGGGGAAGCATTCAAGCCGCGACAGATCGAGCTGGTCGCCCTCCCTGATTCCGGCCGCCCAGGCAGGAGAATCGGCCAAGGCGTCGAAGGGACCCTGCACGTTGGAGATCAGGCCGTCATTGTTGGCGGTGAAGCCGTAGGAGCCCAAAGGCTGCACCACGCGCCAGAGATCCGGAGCGATCATGACGAGCGCCCAGGCGAGCAGCACGAAGAGCAGGATGGGGTGGCGCGTCTTGGGCTCTATGTTAGGCATTGGCTTGAAGCCCGCGCGCCGAATCGGCGCTGATGGCGCGGGATGTTAGTGCGGGCGGAGGCCGAGAGCTAGTCAGCGAACGAGGCTCGACGACAGGTTGGCACTGTCTATACCGGCCCACTCACCCCATTTCACGATTGCGTCATGAAAGGCGTGGGCGGCAAAAGACCTTTGGCGGCCTATCTCGGGGACGCTAGACTTACAGGAAAGGATCATTACGGAGGTTCAAATTATTCGCATTTCGCCGCTGGCGGGGGCCTTATTGCTGGGACTCGCACTTTGGTGCGGAGGTGTTAGTGCCGCGAGCAGCCCGACGCCGAGGTCGAGCATGCCCAAAATCGACAACCCCTATTGCGCGATCTCGACCTATCTCCTGCCGGATTTCTCCGAGCAGGCGACGTCCATGATGGACCGCAATGGACATCCCGCCATCGTGGTGAGTTCCCGCACCCTCGCGGCGACCCCGCTTTACGGCCACTTCCTGATGGCGCATGAGTGCTGCCATCACACCCTTGGTCACGTGCGTCGCTACTTCAGTGGACTTGGTCAATTGGGGCCTCAGCCCTTCTATTATATCCAGCCGGCGCTGAGGAATATGGAGCTCGATGCCGATGCTTGCGCGGTCAAGATGCTCAAGGCCACGCACGAGCCGGACGCGATCGAGGCCGCACGGCAGAGGATGTTGAGCTTCGGTACGACACCGACCGGTGCGCACTACCCAACCGGTATCGAGCGGGCGGAGAACATCGCCAAAAGCGCCGCTCAGGATTGACCCTGGCTTTGGCCAATGACGTGCGCAAGGGCCGTCACCGATGGCAATCGATGTCGCGGCGAGCTTTCGGACGCCACGCCGGCAAATTTTGAGTTGCTGCAGGGCGCGCTGAGCGTAGTCGTCCCGCGCACCCTGCCAGCCAATTACCGCGGCTTGGCCAAGCTCGGCTTGCTTCGGCGCTATTTCTTTTGCGCGTCGGAGGTGTTGGTGGGGGTGCCGTCGAGCGGATCGCCCTTCTTGAAGGCGATCTTCACATAGTGATCGCCATCCTTGGCGATTTTCGTGGTCCAGCCGGTGGTCCAGCTGATCACGGCGGCGCCGCCGTCCTCTTTCCACGTCCCTTCCATGGTCTCGGCCAGGGTGGCCTTCGCCTGACCGTCAGCCGACAAGGTGATCTCAAACGGCTTGCCGTCGCTGTTCTTGACCGCCCAGACGCCCTCGAATTCGCTGTCCGCGAGAACGGCGAAGGTCGCCAAGACGAGGGTCAAGCCTGCCGCAACGGCAGTCGAAACGATGCTGATAATCCTATTCATTGGGAGCACTCTTTTTTGAATGTCGCTGGGCCCTTCGCAGGGAAACCGGCATGCGAGCAAGAAAGTGAGATCGAGGCGAAGGGTTTCGCTAGCAGTCAATTGATAGCAGCTTGGGCCGACACGTTCACTTCCATTGCGCCAGTTTGGTCAATGTCGGCACTCACGTGTCGGTCCCCCGAGACACTCGCCACAAATGCTTGAGACACGCGTTCAGGCCGAGCGCGCCCGCAGACTGCGCTGGAGCAGCGTAGGGAGTTGAACCGGCGCTGCGAGCGAAGGGCCTGAGTGCGGCATGGTCGATTCCGCGGCGCGTGCCGGACTACGCCGGACGTCCCGCCTCGGTTGCCTCTGGCACCTCGATCAGCCGCCCGTTCTTGACGTCATAGACGTAGCCGTAAACGGGGATCGAGCCCGCGACCAGCGGGTGGGACCTGATCCGCCTGACATCGCTGGTGACGCTCTCGACCTGGTTCGCGATCGTCAGCCAATCGATGAAGTCGCCCTCGGCCGAGCCCGGCCCCTTGCCGACATCGTGCCAGCCATCGGCATCGATCGTCGCGGTGTCGAGGCTCTGCTTGAGCAGCGCGCGCATCACCTCGTCGCTGAATGTCTCCATGCCGCAATCCGTGTGGTGGACCACGAACCACTCATTCGTGCCAAGCAGCTTGTGCGAAATGACCAGGGAGCGGATGGCGTCGTCGCTGGCGCGCCCGCCGGCATTGCGAATGACATGGGCGTCGCCCTCGCTCAGGCCGGCGAATTTCGCCGGATCGAGCCTCGCATCCATGCAGGTGAGAATGGCGAAGCGCCGGGCTGGCGGCATCGCCAGCGCACGCTTGTCCCCGAACGACGCCGCATAGGCCTTGTTCGCTGCCAGTACCTCATCAAGAATCTTGGTCATTTGACATCTCCTTGGAACTCCTCCGCTCCCAGTACACACAAATCCGTCGCTGGGCGAAGCGATGCTCGATCGCTCCAGTGACGCAAAGCAACCCCCGTTTAACGAAGGTGGGCGTGGTCGCCGGCGGCCAGCGTCTTTAGCGCGACCCGATCGACCTTGCCGGTGGCATTAAGCGGCATCGTATCGAGGAAGACGATCTCCTCTGGCGTCTTATAGCCCACGCGGGCGTGAGCGAATTGGATCAAATCCATGGACTTTGGGCGTGGCACATCCGGCTTCAGGGCCACATAGGCCCGGACATTCTCGCCATGCGTCAGATCGTGCAGACCGATGACGCCGGCGCTCTCCACCGCCGGGTGCTCCAGCAGGGCCTCCTCAACTTCCTGCGGGCAAATGTTGGAGCCGTCATGGACGATGATCTGCTTCTTGCGCCCGCAGAACCACAAATAGCCGTCCTCGTCGGCCTTCATCACATCGCCCGTATCGAGCCATTCCTCGCGGATCACGTCGGCGCTCGCGGCCGGATCGTTCCAATAACCGGAGGTGCGCGACGGCGTTTTGACCCAGAGGCGGCCTTCCTCGCCGCTCTCCAGCTCAAGCCCTTCATCGCTGCGGAGGGAAAAATGGAAGCCGGGACTTGGCAGTCCAACCGAGCCGAGCTTGTCGACAACCGTCGGCGGGTTGAGCGCGGCAAGGCCGATCTCGGTCATGCCATAGCCTTCGCTGACCGGATGACCGGTCAGCGCCATGTACTCTTTCTCCAGCTCGGCCGGAACCTTGTCCCCGGCGGAACGGCACAGGCGCAGCGAGCTCAGCTCGTCCGGCGTCATGTCGTGCTCGCGAATGAGATGGAGCAGCGCCGTCGGCAACATCGACATCACCGTCGGCCGCGTGGCGCGGAACAGCGGGCCGAGCTCGTGATGGTCGAAACTTCTGGCGACGACGGCGCGCGCGCCGGCCGAGAGCGCCGACAGGGCAAAGGTAAAGCCGCCAATATGCGAGACGGACGAGGCCGGGAGCACGACGTCGTCGGGGGTCAATTTGAACGACTTGACCGCACTGGCGAACATCCAGCCGAGCGAAGACCGCGAGTGAGTCACGCCCTTGGCCGGACCGGTGCTACCGGAGGTGAAGAAGATCGCGGCCGGAGCGTCCGGACCCAACTGCGGTAAAACAGCCTCAGCGCTATCCGTTTCGACCAGGCGCTCGAAGTCCGATCGTTCGCTTGAGCCAAAGGAGATGGCGCCGAGTGGCAGCTTGCTTGCCTTGCTGCCGGCAAGGTCGCCCGCACGCTCGGCATGGGCAAAAATAATGCTCGCGCCGCTGACGTCCAAAGCGTGATCGATTTCGGGCGTCGTGTAGCGGTAATTGAGCGGGGTCAGCACCAGACCCGCCTTGAAGCAGGCGAGGTAGTGGGCAAGCAGCGCGATGCGGTTCGGCATCAGCGAGGCTACGCGGTCGCCAGGCTTCAAGCCGAGCGCCAGATAATTGGCCGCAAGCCGGCTCGTGGCGCGCTCAAGCTCGGACCAGGACGCCTCGGTCTTGATCGAAACCAAGGCGACCTTTTCCGGGCTGTTCTCAAGTCCGACCCTTAGCAGGTTGGATAACGGGATGGGCTCGTCCAGCGGAGGTCCCGAGTGCGGCATGTTAGTCTTTTCCTTGCGATGTCAGCTCATTGGGTCCGGTCCGCGCGCGCAACCGGCGCGCACAGATCCTGTTTCTGGTTATTGGCCGGCAGGCACCGCGGCGCGCTCACTCAATGCTTCGAGCACGAGCTCTGCCACCCTTTCGGAGGATGCGGGATTCTGACCGGTGATGAGATTGCCGTCGCGAAGGGCGAAAGGTTGGAAGTCTGGCGCAGTCTCCACCTTGGCTCCAAGCTGGCGCAATCGATCCTCGAGGAAGAAGGGAATGGCCTTGTCCAATCCGGCGGCGGCTTCCTCGCTATTGGTGAAGGCGGCGACGCGCTTGCCGAAGACCACGGGCTCGCCACTGCCGAACTTGGCCGAGACAAGGCCGGCCGGCCCGTGACACACGGCGGCAACCACGGCGCCGCGGTCGAGCGTCTCGACCACTTTATGGGCGAGAGCGGTCGAATTCGGCAGATCCCACATGGTGCCGTGACCTCCGGGAAGGAACACGGCGTCATAGGCGGAGGCGTCGACACTCGCAATCGCCTTGGTGTCGGCGATCTTTGCGCTCGCCTTAGGATCGCGCAGGAAGCGATCGACGGAGTCCGGGTTCTCGCCGAGCGGTTTCTTGCTGCGCGGGTCGATGGGCACGGCGCCGCCCGCAATGGAGACGATGTCAACCTCGGCGCCGGCTTCGACGAAAGCGTAATAGGGCGTGGCAAGCTCTTAGAACCAAAGGCCGGTCGGCTCGCCGGAACTGCCCATGAAGGCAGCGGACGTCACCACGAACAATATCTTGAGAGGGATCATGATCTCACTTCAGCGGAGGGTTGGATTTGGACGCATCCTAAGGCCGCCGCAATTTACCACAATGCCCGCGCGAGCATTGCGACACTTAGCTCGATTTCACCGCCATCTTCATAGATGTCATTGACCCGCCGTCACGCGCATGTCCAAGCTTCCGGAGACCTTCAAAGGCGCATGCATGGCCCTGTCTCGCGCAATCGTCCTTATGCTGCTATTGCTTGGCGGCGGCGCGTCCGCTGTGGCGGAAGACAACCTGCCCCGGCAACAATGCTGGACGCCGGCAGAGCTTGCCGGCACGGCATCCGAAATCAAGCATCAGCGTTCCAAAGGCGCCCTCGATCTTGCCGCCCTCAAGCGCGTCGTGCCGCCTCCCGCGACACCGGTCCCGTCGTCGCTTCGTGGTCTGATTGGAAGCGTCGAACTGCCACCGGATCGGAAACTGATCGCGCTCACCTTCGATCTTTGCGAGGAGAGTGGCTACGTCTCGGGCTATGACGGCCGCATTGTCGATCTCCTCCGCGCGCAAGGGATCAAGGCTACCTTCTTCGCCGGCGGGAAATGGATGGAGACCCACCCCGAGCGAGCGGCGCAGCTCATCGCCGACCCACTGTTCGAGGTCGGAAGCCACGGGCTCAGTCACGCCGATCTGTCGAAGACCAACGAGGCCAAGACGGCCGAGGAGATCGCGCTGACCGAGGCTGCCTATACCCGGGCCAAGACCGCGCTCACTGCGCGTCAATGCGTCCTGGGTGCGGCGGCGCCGGCGCCGCCCGAGCAGCTCAGGCTGTTCCGCTTTCCTTACGGCCGCTGCAACGCCAAATCGCTCGCCGCGGCCGGCGATGCCGGACTGCTCGCGGTGCAGTGGGACGTGGTCACCGGCGATCCAGACCCCCGCGTGTCGGCCAAGACCATCGCCAACACCATCCTCACCCGCGCCCATCCTGGCGCTATCGTCGTGGCCCACGCCAATGGCAGAGGCAGCAATACCGCGGCGGCGCTCGCCGTCGCGCTGCCGAAGCTGAAGGAGCAAGGCTATAGTTTCGTCACCGTGAGCGAGCTGCTCGAGGCCGGCAAGCCCATCATCGCGCAAGCCTGCTCTCAGCCGAAGCAGGTCAAGTCGCGGCGGATCGCGCGTGAGTCAAAACAGCGAAGCGGCCATGACCTCTTCTCCCTTTTCCACCGGCGCAATTGAGCTTGCCAGCGCGGGCGGGCACAGCCTGCGCCTGCTGCCGCTCGAGCCACACTCGGTCCGTCCGCTGGCCGAAGCGCTTGCCGCCATGGAGCCGTGGTCGGTGATGAACATTTCCGCCGACAGGCTCGCCGCGTTCTTGACCAACCCAGACGGCGCGTTATGCCGCTATGTGGTCAGTCTGGACGGGGCCGACGCCGGCGTGGTGTCGATCCGCTTTCCCTGGCTCAAGGGGCCCTATCTCGAACTGCTGGCGCTCCTGCCGCAAGCTCAGGACCGGGGCATCGGTAGGACGATCATGGCCTGGTTGGAGGTGACGGCGCGCCGGCACGAGGCGCGCAATCTCTGGGTCTGCGCCTCGTCGTCCAATGCCAAGGCCTTGCGCTTCTATGAGCGCCACGGCTTCGAGGCGGTCGGGACGCTCCCCGACCTCGTGGCCGAGGGCTATGACGAGATTCTGCTGCGCAAATTTCCGCTTTGAGGGCGCGTCCAACCCCGTTGCTATTCCGGGGCAGCGTCGCCCGGCACCGCATCGGGATCGATGTCGGGAATGTCATCGTCGTCGATCCCGGGCGCATGGTCGATGTAGATGATGCCGCCCTCGATGGACACGGTCTCGTTGCCGTCGAGATCGTACTCCTCGTCATTCTCGAGCTTGACCTTGCATCCCGACGCGCAAGGGGCGTCGACTTCCTTCTCGGGCTCGACCGTCAGCTCCTTGGAGTCGCTGCCGGCGATCACGGTAATCTTGTGCGGCTTGGGGTCCAAATTGGAGATGGTGAGAGCCCAGGCCGGGCCGGTGGCGAGCAAGGACAAGACCCCAAGCGCGGCTACGGTGACGACGAACCTCATGCCTGTTTCCTCCCCAAAAGGGCCCCTTGAGTCCATTGGACTGCGCGGGCTTTCTAGTCTTGGCACATTCCTTAGCCGAACAGGATGCCCGCATTTTGTTAGCCCGGCGGCGAAAAAAATGCGTGAGACCCCGGCGCCGTGATCTAGGGCCGGTTCTGGCCACTGCCGCCGAAGCGAATCGTCCCCTATTACTGTCCGGGAAGCGCCGTTTTGCAAGGATTTCTGCGCCTAGCAGCACCCCTTCACGGAGCCTGGAACCAATGCCTGGCGGGGGCGTTTGGTGGTCTAATTTGCCGTGCTGAGGAATTGTCCACTGCGGTAGAAAAAGGGCTTGGCGGGCACCGCAAAGAGTCCCTAATATCGCCCTCTTAGAGCCAAAGACCGCATCGATCGGAAAGGAGGCTTCCCATGGAGCTTACCGGTACGCTGACGGCCATCCTGGCTTTGGTGTCGTTCGGGTTTGTCGCCGCAATCATCCTGGGGATGATCTGAGCGCCACCCCTTTCAAACACTATTCGGCCGCATCGGCGATCCGCTTCGGATCGTAATTGAGGATGGGCGCCAGCCAGCGCTCGGCCTCTTCCAGGCTCCAGCCCTTGCGGCTGGCGTAGTCCTGGACCTGATCGTGGCCGATCTTCCCCACGCCGAAATAGCGACTTTCGGGGTGGGCGAAATATAGCCCTGAGACGGCCGCGGCCGGCCACATGGCGCAACTCTCGGTGAGTTGGAGGCCGGCCGCCTTTTCGGCATCGAGCAACCGGAACAGCGTCCGCTTCTCGGTGTGGTCGGGCTGGGCCGGATAGCCAGGCGCCGGCCGGATGCCCCGATACTCTTCGGCGACAAGGCCCTCATTGGAGAGTTTCTCGTCCGGCGCATAGGCCCAAAGCTCGCGCCGCACCTTCTCATGCAGAGCCTCGGCAAAGGCTTCGGCCAGACGGTCGGCGAGCGCCTTGGACATGATCTTGGAATAATCGTCATTGGCGCGCTCGAAGCGCCTGGCGACATCCTCCTCGCCGATGCCGGCGGTCACGGCGAAGGCGCCGATATAGTCGGCGACGCCGCTCTCCTTTGGCGCGATGAAATCGGCAAGCGCGAGATTGGGGCGGCCCCGGTCCCGCGCCATCTGCTGGCGGAGGGTGTGCAGCGTGGCGAGCTTTTGCGTGCGCGCCTCATCGGCATAGAGCTCGATGTCATCGCCAACGCTGTTCGCGGGCCAGAAGCCCACGACGCCATTGGCCACCAGCGACTTCTCCGCGATGAGCTGCTTCAGCAAGGTTTGCGCGTCCTCGAACAGAGGGCGCGCGGCCTCGCCATATTTTTCATCTTGGAGAATGCGTGGATACTGGCCCTTGAGCTCCCACGCCTGAAAAAACGGCGTCCAGTCGATATAGCGGGCAAGCTCGGCGAGATTGTAGCTCTTGAATGCGCGCGTTCCGAGGAAGGTTGGCCTCGGCGGCGCATAAGCCTGCCAATCGAGCCGCAGTTGATTGGCCCGCGCTTGCGCGACGGGGGTGCGGGATTTCGCCTCCCGTCCGCGCGCATGCGCTTCAGCCAGGCGCACATAGTCTTCACGCGCCTGCGCGATGACCTTCGGACGCTCCTCCGGCGACATCAGGCTCGACACCACGCCAACGGCGCGGCTTGCGTCGGTGACGTAGATGGCCTGGCTGCGGTGGTAGTTGGGGCTGATCTTGACCGCGGTGTGTACCTTGCTCGTGGTGGCGCCGCCGATGAGCAGCGGCAGGTCGAAGCCCTCGCGCTCCATCTCCGCCGCCACATGGCACATCTCGTCGAGCGACGGCGTGATCAGGCCGGACAAGCCGATGATGTCGGCCTTCTTCTCGCGCGCGGTGTCGAGGATTTTCTGCGCCGGGACCATGACGCCGAGATCGATGACCTCGTAATTGTTGCATTGGAGCACGACGCCGACGATGTTCTTGCCGATATCGTGCACATCGCCCTTGACCGTCGCCATCACGATCCTGCCGGCGGGCTCACCTTGGGCCAGCCCGAGCTCCTCCTTCTCCTTCTCCATGAAGGGCATGAGGTAGGCGACGGATTGCTTCATCACGCGGGCAGACTTCACTACCTGCGGCAGGAACATCTTGCCGGCGCCGAACAGGTCGCCGACGACGCTCATCCCCGCCATCAGCGGCCCCTCGATGACATGCAGCGGGCGCTCGGCGCGTGCCCTCGCCTCCTCGGTGTCCTCCACGACGAAGGTGCCGATGCCGTGCACCAGAGCGTGGGTCAGACGCTCCTCGACCGACTTCTCGCGCCAGGCGAGATCGACCTCGCGTTTCTGGGCGCCGCCGCCGCGATAGCGCTCGGCGGCCTCGAGCAGCCTGTCGGTCGCGTCACTGCGCCGGTTGAGGATGACATCCTCGACGAGATCACGCAGTTCGGGCTCGATGTCGTCATAGAGCGCGAGCTGGCCCGCATTGACGATGCCCATGTCCATGCCGGCTTGGATGGCGTGGTACAGGAACACCGAGTGCATGGCTTCGCGCATCTGCTCATTGCCGCGGAAAGCGAAAGAGAGATTGGAGACGCCGCCGGAGACATGCACATAAGGCAGTTCGGCCTTGATGCGCCGCGTCGCCTCGATAAAGGCCTGGGCGTAGTTGCTATGCTCCTCGATGCCGGTGGCGACGGCGAAGATGTTGGGATCGAAGATGATGTCTTCCGGCGGGAAGCCCACTCTCTCGGTCAGCAGATCGTAGGCGCGCTTGCAGATCTCGAATTTGCGCTCAGCCGTCTCGGCCTGACCTTGCTCGTCGAAGGCCATCACCACCACGGCTGCACCATAGCGTCGAACCTTCTTGGCGTGATCGAGAAACGGCCCCTCGCCCTCCTTCAGGCTGATGGAGTTGACCACGGATTTGCCTTGCACGCATTTGAGTCCCGCCTCGATCACCGACCATTTCGACGAGTCGATCATGATCGGCACGCGCGAGATATCCGGCTCGGCCGCAATCAGATTGAGGAAGGTCACCATGGCGGCTTCCGAATTGAGCATGCCCTCGTCCATGTTGACGTCGAGCATGTTGGCGCCGCTCTCGACTTGCTGGCGCGCGACCTCAAGCGCCGCGGCGTAATCGTCGGCCTCGATCAGCTTGCGGAATTTGGCGGAGCCGGTGACGTTGGTCCGCTCGCCGATCATGACAAAATCTTGCGCTGCGTTGGTCACTTGGACTCACCCATGCACGAAGGGCTCGAGGCCGGAGAGGCGCATCTTGTGCGAAACCTCCGGCACGGCTCGCGGCGGATATTCGGCAACCGCCTCGGCAATGGCGCGAATGTGCTCCGGCGTGGTGCCACAACAGCCGCCAACGATGTTGATGAGCCCATCCCGCGCCCATTCCTCCAGCAGCGCAGCCATGTGCCCTGGTGTCTCGTCATACTCGCCCATCTCGTTGGGAAGGCCGGCATTGGGATAGACGCTCACCAAGGTGTCGGCCACATGGGCGATCTCATCCACCGACGGGCGAAGCTGCTCGGCGCCGAAGGAGCAATTGAGTCCCACCGAGAACGGCCGCAAATGCTTGAGCGAATACCAAAAAGCCTCTGGCGTCTGGCCGGAGAGATTGCGCCCCGACAGATCGGTGATGGTGTCGGAAAGCATGATCGGCAACTCAACGCCCATCTCATCGAAGACCTGCTCGACGGCGAAACCGGCGGCCTTGGCGTTCAGCGTGTCGAAGATGGTCTCGATCAGGATTATGTCGGCGCCACCCTCGATCAGCCCGCGCGCCTGCGTATCATAGGCTTCCACCAGCCCGTCGAAGCTCACATTGCGGAAGCCGGGATTGTTCACATCGGGGGAAAGCGACGCGGTGCGGTTGGTGGGACCGATGGCGCCGGCAACGAAGCGGGGCTTCTCCGGCGTCTTCGCCGTCCAGGCATCGGCGGCCTCGCGCGCGAGCTTGGCGGCCGCGACGTTCAGCTCATGCGCGATCGCCTCCAGCCCATAGTCGGACTGTGAGATCGATTGGGCGTTGAAGGTGTTGGTCTCGACGATGTCAGCGCCAGCCTCGAAATAAGCGTTATGAATCTCGCGGATGATCTCGGGCTGGGTCAGCACGAGCAGATCGTTGTTGCCCTTGAGATCGTGGCCGTGATGCTCGAAGCGCTCACCCCGATAGCCGGCCTCATCCAGCCTGTATCGCTGGATCATGGTGCCCATGGCGCCATCGAGGATAAGGATGCGTTCGTTGGCGGCCTGCTTCAGCGCGGCGATGCGGTCTTCGCGGGTCATGGCGCGACCTCGGCTTTGGTTGCGATAGCGGCTGGACGCAAGCCCAACAAATGGCAGATGGCGTAGACGAGGTCGGCGCGGTTTAGCGTGTAGAAGTGAAACTCGGTGATGCCCTGATCGGCGAGACCCATCACCTGCTCCGCCGCGACCGCGGCGGCCACGAGGTGGCGCGTCTCCTGATCGTCGTCGAGACCCTCGAATTTGTGACCGATCCAATCAGGCAGGCTGGTTCCGGATTTCTGCGCAAAGCCGGACACCTGCCGGAAATTGTGGATTGGGATGATGCCAGGCATGATCGGAATGGTGATGCCCCGCGCCCGCACCCCATCGAGGTAGCGAAAGAAAATCTCGTTATCGAAAAAGAACTGGGTGATGGCGCGCGTGGCGCCGGCGTCGATCTTTTGCCAGAGCATGTCGATCTCGGCGTCGATGTTGAGCGATTCCGGATGCTTCTCCGGGTAACAAGCGACCGAGACCTCGAAGGGGGCGATCTTCTTGATTCCGGCGGTAAGGTCGGCGGCGTTGACATAGCCACCGGGGGTGGGCTTGTAGCGGCCCCCGACGCCCGCGGGGGGATCGCCACGCAGCGCCACGATATGACGGACGCCGATGTCCCAATAATCCTGAATGACCGCGTTCACCTCCTCGCGGGTCGCATCGACGCAAGTGAGATGGGCCGCAGGCTTGAGATCCGTCTCCTTCAGCACGCGGGCGATGGTGGCATGGGTGCGCTCCCGGGTGGAGCCGCCGGCGCCATAGGTGACCGAGACGAAGGTGGGGTGCAGCGGCTCGAGCCGCCGGATGGCGCGCCACAAGGTCTCCTCCATCGCCGCCGTCTTGGGCGGGAAGAACTCGAAGGACACGTCGATGTCGCCGCCACCGAGGAGGCGGCTCTTGCGGTCGGGTTGGCTCAGCATCACGCGGCGACCTCCACCGAGGCGGTCTTCTTGGCGCTGGCCGTGGCCGGTTTGGTGCCGAGCCAAAGGGAAACGGTGAGCTTGTCGGCGCCAACGCCCGCGCCCGGCGCGAGGTCCCGCTGCCTGCCGACCTTGACGCCCGCCTCTTCAAGCCAGCGCTTGAGCTGATCGGGGGCGAAGCCAAGGCGGCGATGGGCGGATTGCTCGCGCAAAAATTCGAGCTCATGCGGAGCGAAATCGACCACGAGCAGCTTGCCTCCCGGCTTGAGCAGCCTCGCCGCTTCGGCCATGGCCGCGGCGGGCTCGTCGAGGAAGTGCAACACCTGGTGCAGGATGACCGCGTCGGCGGCACCGTCGGGGAGCGGCACATTGTAGAGATCACCGTGGCGCGCCTGCGCCTGGGCGAGCCCCGCGCGCTCAAGCTTCATGCGGGCATAGGTGAGCATGTCGTGATTGAGGTCGAAGCCGAGGGCGCGGGATGCGCGTGGCGCGAACAGCTCCAGCATGCGCCCGGTGCCGGTGCCGAGATCGACGAGGAGAGGAAAGGGACCGGGCCCAAGCGCCTCATCGATTGCGGCCTCGACCTGTGCGTCGGCGACATGGAGCGTGCGGATCTTGTCCCATTCGCCGGCATGCTCGCGGAAATAACCTTGCGCGGCTTCCTCCCTCGCCTTCTTCACCGCCGCAGCTCTGGCGCGGTCGCGGGCAAAGACGGGATCGGTGCGATCGAGGCTCGCGACGATAGCGTCCGCGAGCGCGGATTGGTTGCCCGCATCGGCAAGGCGGAAGAAGACCCAGCTGCCCTCGCGGAAGCGCCCGATAAGCCTCGCTTCCGCCATCAGCTTGAGGTGCCGGCTGATGCGGGGCTGGCTCTGACCGAGGATCTGGGTGAGGTCCTTGACGTTCAGCTCGCCCTTGGCCAGCAGTGCCAGGATCCGGACGCGCGTGGCCTCGCCGGCGGCGCGCAACACGCCGAGGGCTTGCGCACGGGACAGGCTCTCCGACGGCGCCTGCGTGTGAGCATCAACATCTGACATAAAGATATGTTTATGCCTCTCCGTACCGATTAGCAAGGGTGCGCGCGCTATCCCCCTACGACGTGCGGTATCGCTTTATACACGCAAAACGTGTATTTTATCCCCGCCTACCAACTCGATTGTAACCTCGGAAGTTTCGGCGGTGGAGAGCGGACATGACCAGCAAGATCAATCGTAAATTCTTCTTCCACCAAGTTCGGCATCGGTTGTTCGGGGGCAAGCTTTCGGCCTCGCAGGTCAAAGGCCTCGAGACCATCCTCGACCTTTGGGAGAGTGAGCGGGCCACGCAGGACGATCGCTGGCTCGCTTACGCGCTCGCCACCACCTATCACGAGACGGGGTTCACCATGCGGCCAATTCACGAGAAGGGCGGCGCCAAATATTTCTTCGACATGTACGATAGAGACGGCAAGCGGCCGAAAGTTGCCAAGGATCTTGGCAATACACAGAAGGGCGACGGTGTTCGCTTTCACGGCCGCGGTTACGTCCAGCTCACTGGGCGCAGCAACTATGGAAAAGCCGGAAAGCTCGTCGAGTCGGATTTGCTGAATGACGCCAACTTGGCGTTGGACCCGGCCATCGCCGGCAAGATCCTCTTCGCCGGAATGGAGACAGGCCTGTTCACCGGCAAGAAGTTTAGCGACTATTTCAACAAGTCCACGGAAAAGTGGATCGACGCCCGCAGGATCATCAACGGTCTCGATAAGGCGCCGCAGATCGCCGACTACGGCAAGCGCTTCTACGGCGCCATCGGCTACACGACAGGACCTTAGCCCTAAGCCCGCGCGAATTTTTTGTATTTGATGCGCTTCGGCAGCACCGAATCCTCGCCGAGGCGGCGCTTCTTGTCCTCCTCGTAGGATTCGAAGTTGCCTTCGAACCATTCGACATGGCTGTCGCCCTCGAAGGAGAGGATGTGGGTGGCGATGCGATCGAGGAAGAAGCGATCATGGCTGATGATCACGGCGCAGCCGGGGAAATCCTCCAGCGCGGCTTCGAGCGAAGACAGCGTCTCGACGTCGAGATCATTGGTCGGCTCATCCAACAGAATCAGATTGGCCCCTGATTTCAGCATCTTGGCGAGGTGAACGCGGTTGCGCTCGCCGCCCGAGAGCTGGCCCACCTTCTTCTGCTGGTCGGGCCCCTTGAAGTTGAACCAGCCGACATAGGCGCGCGACGGCACCTCGCGATTGCCGAGCTTGATCACATCATTGCCGTCGGAGATTTCCTCGAACACGGACTTCTTGCCGTCGAGGCTGTCGCGCGACTGATCGACATAGCCGAGCTTCACCGTGTCCCCGATCCTGATGTCGCCGCCATCCGGCTTCTCCTGGTCGACGATCATGCGGAACAGCGTGGTCTTGCCGGCACCGTTCGGGCCGATCACGCCGACAATGCCGCCAGGAGGCAGTTTGAAGGAGAGATCGTCGATCAGGAGGGTGTCACCGAAGCCCTTCTCGATATGGTCAGCCTCGATGACGACATCGCCGAGCCGGGGCCCGGGCGGAATGGTGATCTGGGCCTTGCCATTCTTGTCGCGGCCGGCCTCGGCCAGAAGCTCGTCATAGGCGCGAATACGGGCCTTCGACTTCGCCTGCCGCGCTTTGGGGCTCGCCCTGATCCAGTCGAGCTCGCGCGCAAGCGTCCGCTCCTTGGCCGCGTCCTGCTTGCCTTCGACCTGGAGGCGCTTGTGCTTCTGCTCAAGCCAGGAGGAATAGCTGCCGTGATAGGGAACGCCCTGCCCACGATCGAGCTCGAGCGTCCATTCGGTGATGTTGTCGAGGAAGTAGCGGTCATGGGTCACCATGACCAGGGTACCGGGATAGTCGCGCAGATGATGCTCGAGCCAAGCCACGCTTTCGGCGTCGAGATGGTTGGTTGGCTCGTCGAGCAGGAGAATGTCGGGCTTGGCCAGCAGCAAGCGGCAGAGCGCGACGCGGCGCTTCTCACCGCCCGACAGAGACTTGACCGCGGCGTCGCCTGGCGGGCAGCGCAGCGCATCCATGGCTTGCTCGACCTGGGCATCCAGGTCCCACAGACCTTCCGCGTCGATCGCGTCCTGGAGCGCCGACATCTCGTCGGCGGTGTCGTCGGAATAATTCAGGGCGAGCTCGTTATAGCGGTCGAGCTTAGCCTTCTTCCCGGCCACGCCCTCCATGACATTGCCGGTAACGTCTTTACTCTCGTCGAGCACCGGCTCCTGCGGCAGATAGCCGACGCTGACGCCGTCCGCGGCCCAGGCCTCGCCCGTGAACTCGGTCTCGTCGCCGGCCATGATGCGCAACAGCGTCGACTTGCCGGCGCCGTTGAGACCGACCACGCCGATCTTGGCGCCGGGCAGGAAGGCGAGCGTGATGTCCTTCAGAACCTGCTTGCCGCCAGAATAGGTCTTGGACAGCCTATTCATGACGTAAACGTATTGCGGGCTGGCCACTCGACTGATTTCCCTTCGATAGATTGGGCTGGTTGGGCTGGCGCATCACCTGTGTCGACCACAGGCGTTTGGACCGGCTCTGATTAACGCGTCAGCGCGCTCTAGTCCACTTGCAGCCCTGACGCGGCGCGTGGCGGGTTTGCCCCGATGCTTCAATGGGGTAGGTTTGCGGTCACCGCACCCACCTGCGAAGCGTTCAGCTGGAAGCCAACGATGCGTCGCCCCTCCCCCAACCAACTCATCGCCGGGTTGGTGCCACTCGGCTTGTTGATTGTGGCCGTGCCGGCAACCGTGCTCTCCGTGCTCTACGCCCCCACATTCGAGGTCGTGCGGCGGACCGCCGTCGAGCATTTTCTCGGACGTGCCATAGACATGCCGGTCACCGTGAAGGGCACAATCAGGGTCGGCTTCGACTGGGCACCAACGATCTCGATCACCGACCTGACGGTAGCGAAGAGCGATCTTCCTCCCGAGCTGATGGAGATGTCTGCGAAGTCGCTCAGCCTGAATCTTCCGCTTCTACCGCTGCTCGCGGGCCAAGTGCAGCTCAATTCACTGGTCGTCGAGGGGCTGAAAGTCGCTATGGATATTCCTCGGAGCGGTGGGTCCGAGAACGAGAACGGCGCCGATGCCGTTGAGCTTGTCGGCGAATTCCTGCGCTCAGGTTTTGCCGACGATCTTTCGCTGCGCGATGCCGCGATCCGCTACGCCGACCAGGAGAGCGGGTTCGACTTGCTTTACACCTTCGACGAGATCGCAACCCGTCCGCAGGCTGATGGCGGCGTCCACATCAAGGGGACCGGTCAACTCAACGGCGAGCAATGGAAGCTTGGCGGCCATGTCGACCCGCCAGGCGGCGATGCGGACCGTCGGACAATCGTGCTCGCTGTGGCCCATGCGGGGCTCAAGAACGATCTTGCCGGGACGTATCATTTCGACAAACACGGCGACACGGTCGACATGACCGTGACCTCCGCCGCGCCGACTCTCAAGCAATTTTTCGCCGTCTACGGCGTCAGTAGCGACCTCGAAGGCTCCGGCGATCTCGTCGGCCGGCTGACCGGCCGGCTCGACGCGCTGGAGCTGATGGAGCTCGCGTTGAAGCTCGCCTTCGAGAGCGGAGATGTCTTTCAGCTCACCGGTACCGTTGCCGACATCGCGGCCGGAACCGGTATCGACCTCGTCCTGACCGGGTCTTTCGCGCGCGCGGCCAGGGCGGCAGGGGAAGCGCAGCCGATCTACGATATCGGCATCACGGGATTCTCGGGTCACATCGGAGGCTCCCTTGGCGGCGTGCTGGCCCAGGACTTCCACGTTCAGACGAGCTCCGTCACGGCCAGCCTGCGCGATATCGGTCCGATTACGGCGGAACGTCTCTACAAGGATCGAGACGGGCACCTCGGGCTCTACGACGTGCTGATACTGGCCGGCGATCCTAAGCGTCCGAACCTGCGCGTGGCCGGGACGGTGAAGGACATTTTCAAATTTCAAGGTGTCGATCTCAAAGGCGAGATCGATTTTCTTACGGCCGGCTTCCTCGATCTTGCCGCGGAGGACCATGCCGCCGATCTCGGGCACCTGTCGGGCAACGCCGCGATCTCCGACGCCGACGGCTCGCTCGGCATCGAGGCGCTCACGGCGTCGGTGAAGGACAGCTCGCTGCTCCAGCTCAGCATCGATCTCGTCTTCGACGATCTCGCCGAGGGGAATGAACTGAAATTCGCCATCCATCTCGACATCCCCCGATTTCAGCCTTTTGCGGCCGCGCTCGGCAGTCAGATCGAGGAGGTGGGAGCCGTCAAGTTCGACAGCACGATCACGGGGAGCGACGAGAGGATCGTCATCGCCGGCACCGCCCTTGTCGGGGAAACCACGATCGATGGGTCGCTCGCCGGGGCCCTTTCGCAAGGAAAGCCGGTCCTCTCCGGCGAGATCTCGACACCGCTCCTGCGCCTCGCCGATCTGCTCAAGCTCGCGTCGATCAATGCCGTCTATCAGGCCAATGATGACGAGCAGGACGCCGATCTGATCGATTACTCGAAGATCTGGGAGACCTTGTTGGTCGACATGAAGATCAAGGTCGCCGCGATCGCAGGCGGCGGCAACGGCGCCAGCAACATCGAAGGCCGGATCACCTATCTTGCCGGCATCGTCGGGCTCGATCCGCTGACCTTGACCTTCCTCGGCGGCAAAGCTTCGGCGAACGGCAATATCGACACGACGGGCTCAGAGCCTAGCTTCGCGCTCAAGGGGAATGTCGGCAGCCTGCCCATCGGCGCCATCCTGAAGGAGATGCAAGTCACCTATCCCGTGAGCGGCGCGCTCAATGTCACCTACGACGTGTCCGGTTCTGGCAGCAGCGCGGCGCAGATCCCGAGATCCCTGAATGGCGGGCTGACGATTTCATTGCGAGACGGCTGGATCGGCACCGGCCTTCTCGATCTTGCCGGCATGAGCCTACCGGCTTGGCTGCTGACCAGGGTGCAAAAGGGCAATCAGGCGACCCTTGTCTGCGCGGTGGCGCCGTTCACGTTCAACAACGGGCGAGGAACAACCCAAGGTCTCGTGCTCGAGACGAGAAACGTGGAGATTGCCGGCGTTGGCTTCATCGATTTCCGGCAAAGCGCGATCGATCTCAGGTTCAAACCGCAAGCTCTACAGAGGCAGTTCATCAGGACCGCCCAACCCTTCGCCATCAGCGGCCCCCTACAAAATCCGCGCGTGACCCTTGGCGGAAATCCCGCGGTGGGCGCCGTTGCCGGCGTGGTGGCCTTCCCGTTCAACATCCTGAACAACATCGTGATGCCCGGGGCCAACGAGCCGGGGCGCGTGCCGTGCCGCTTGACCCAGACGCCGGGCAGGCCTGACGTGAATGCGCCAGCAGCAAGCCCGCCACAGCAGCGTGGGCCGCTCGGTCTCTTCAGAGGTCAGGGCGCCCGCTGATCCTAGAATAGCTGCGGCAGGCGCTCCTTCAGTTTGGCCGCGAGCGCATCGAGCGGGTTTTCCTGCATCGGCTCGATCTCGGTCAGCGCGCCTGCAAAACTCGCAGGTGTCAGCTCGGCGATGGGCAGCACGCGGCACCAATTGTTGCGCATGAGGAAGTCGCGATAGGCAGACTCCTCGTCGGTGAAGCGGTGGGCCGCGGGCGCGACGCCGATCACGGGCAACCGCGCGGAGACGGCCTCGGAGACCATGGTGCTCGAATCCTCGGTGCAGACAATCATCTCGGCCTTGGCAAAGATCTGCGGCAAGGTGCCGGGGCCGGCGCTGCGGTAATCGATGAAGCGTTCGATTACGCTCTCGTCCTTGGCCAGCTCGGTCAGCATGTCGCCGACACGGGGCGGCGTCCGCCGCGAGGTGGACACGAGCCAGCGCGTGCCCCAAGCCCTGGAGACCTCCACGGCGAAGTCGAGCAGCCGCTCCCATTCGGCGTTTGTATAGCGAAACGGACCGGCATTGCCGCCGATCAGGAGGCCGGCGAGCCCTGGGTGGCACTCGGGCCCGTAGCGCGGGACGGAAGCCGGGCGCCCGAGCGCGTCTGGATCGAGGGCCGAGGGCTTCAGCACCACCATATGCCGTGGGCTTCCCGCGTCGCGGTCATAGGACGAGATCACCAGGCTGAAATTCTCTGGCCCGAGCCCGCGCAACAGCGAGCCGCAGAAGATATTTGGAACGCCGAAGAGCCGCGTCACGCAGATATTCGGCATCTGCGTCTCGCCGCCGGCCGAGACCACAAGATCGGCGCATGGCAACGCGTCGGCATCGATGCGATAGGCCATGCGCAGCATGCGCGGCGGAAAGAAGCCTTCGGCGTTGATGCGCCGGCGCAACCAACGGGTCGGCACGATCCAGCGCCGCTCGACAGGCACGCGCGTGACCTCTATTGGGCGCCGCCGCGCAATCGCCGCAACGACGCCTTCGGCCAGATGATAGTGTCCGGGCCTCGTGTCGGCGAGGAGAATGATCTTGAGCGGCGTCACTGTCTTTGGCTTGGCCATGGCTGGGGCAACGGGTTCCGCGTCATAGCCCAGGCTTTGGCCGCGTTCCAAGCCTCCTTTGCCGCTTGGCAAATTGGGCGCGGCTCAGCACAATCGCCGGGAATCGGGCAAGGAGCCGCATATGACGGAACGGCCGGCAAATCTCAGAGCCGATCTCATCTTGAAGGCGATGATCGCCGTGGCTGCTGCCGATGGCGGCCTCGACGAGAAGGAAGCCGGTCTCATCCAGCAGGTCTATCAGGACCAGGCCGGGACTCCAATCACGGCCGAGGACATCGCGCGTGCGGCCGAGGCCAGTCCGCGGGAAGCGCTGATGGCTGAACTCTCAGCCGCGGCGCCGGTCCTCGACAAGGCAACCAAGGAGGAGATCGTCAGGGCTGCGTATCTCACGCTGCTGGCCGACGACCGCATCTCCGGGGAAGAGCGCAAAAAGCTCAAGGACATCTCCGCCGCGCTCCAAATCCCTGAGATCCATTTCGGCGCGATCCTCGAAGACCTCGCCATCTGGCTCTCCGGGCAAAAGGCAAAATAAGTCAAGGCATCGATGATCGTTTCGCACACGCACAAATTCATTTTTCTCAAGACCAAGAAGACGGCGGGCACCAGCGTCGAGCTGGCCTTGAGCGCACTTTGCGGCCCCGGCGACGTCATCTCGCCGCTGACCACGATCGACGAGGCCCGGCGGGCAACGGCGCGCGGCGCGCAAAACTGGCGGCTGCATGGCTGGTGGGGATCGCCCCGGCCGCTGCTCAAGCGCCGCTGGTTCAAATTCACCGCCGCCGATTACGGCTTCTACAATCACATGCCGGCGATCGAAGCGCGTGCTTGCATCGACGACAAACTGTGGCGGAGCTATTTCAAATTCGCTTTCGACCGGAACCCGTGGGACCGGCAGGTCTCGTTCTACCACCACCGCTTCCGGGGCGAGAAAAAGCCACCGCCCTTCGCCAGCTTCCTGCGCGAGGACCAGCATGCACGGGTCAACAATTACGACATCTATTCGATCGATGGCGACGTCGCGGTCGATTTCGTCGGACGCTATGAGAGCCTGGAAGACGATCTGAAGCTCGCGCTCGAACGCGTCGGCTTAAGCCTCCCCGCCGCGCTGCCGCACGCCAAATCGACGTTCCGCCGCGACAGCACGCCCTATCGCGACTATTACGATGAGGAGACGCGGGATCTCGTGGCGCGCTGGTATGCGCGCGAGATCGAGTTCCTCGATTATGCGTTCTGAGCGCTCGGCCTCGGCATGATCATCTCCCACGAGCACAAATTCATTTTCCTGAAGACGAAGAAGACCGCGGGTACGGCCATCGAGGCGGCGCTGTCGGAGCTCTGCGGGCCTGCGGACGTGATCACGCCCTATCGCGCCGAGAGCGAGGAGGACCGTCGCGGCAGGACGCCGCAGAATTACCGCATCGAGCATGAGCTGAAGCCGAAGCGCCCGCTATGGCGGCGGCTGCTCGGGCGACCTGAGCGCTACTACCACCGAAGCGTCGGCTATTACGAGCACATGCCGGCCCAGCTCGTGCGCGCTTATGCCGGGGAGGAGGCGTGGCGAAGCTATTTCAAATTCGCCTTCGACCGCAATCCTTGGGACCGGCAGATTTCCTGGTATTTCTACAAGACCAAGACGAAAGCGAGCCGGCCCAGCTTCGAGCGGTTCATGCAGAGCCGCAGGCGCGCTTATGTCGACAATTACGAGATCTATAGTGAAGGCGACGCCCTCGCCGTCGATTTTCTCGGCCGCTACGAGAGCCTCGATGACGATCTTGCCAGGGCGCTTCAGATGGCGGGCGTCGGCAAGCGGCTGGAGGTGCCGAAATCGAACGTTACCCCGAACAAGCAAGCGCGGCAGGACTACCGCAGCTACTACACGCCCGAGACCGAGGCGCTGGTCGCGGACTGGTACGCGCCGGAGATCGCGCTGCTCGGCTACACGTTCTGACGCGAGTTCGCCCTACTCCGCCGTCTTCCGCCCGGCCATGTGCGTGAGATAGGCGACGATGAGGTCGATCTCGGGGTCGCTCAACGCGTCGGGCGAGAAGCCCGGCATCCTCTGCGCGGGCCAGGTGCGAACCGATTTCGGGTTGCGGATCAGCGCGTGCAGTCCGGGGGGCGTCAGATATTCGGTCGGGTTCATGGGGCGATTGAGATCGGGACCGACGTCGGACGATCCGGCGCCGTTCAATTTGTGGCAAGCGAGGCACTGGGCGACGAACAGGTCTTGGCCGGCGCGGGCCGGGTCGGTCGCGGAGAGGCCCGGATCGACCGCAAGCACCGGCCAGCGCGCGGCGGGTGATTCCTGGCTCACGAGCTTCGCCGCTTGATAGGCCCAATATTCACTCCGGATACTGGCGACCTCAGGCCCAGTCCACACGATGTAAAATGGCCCGGCGGTGTAATCCTTACCCGCGATTTTAGGCCAGGGGCGATCGACGGGCTCGACCGCGACCCAGGCTAGCGCCGTGCTCGCATCTTGGTTGAGGAGCAGGTCGACCGGGATCTGGGCGGCAAAACCGTCGACCGCGACGGCCTCGATCACGCTGCCCGGTGACAAGGTCAGGCCGGCAAGGAGGCCCGCGACCGGCACCGCGCGGTAGGTCATCGGGCCGCCATAGCTCGCGTCCTTCGCCACCTCGATGGTGGCGGCGTCTGGCCGCGCCAGCATCTCCCCTCGCGTGAAGCGCCTCGTATCGCCGCCGGCCTCGATCTCGAGCACCGGCTCGGCCGCGCGCGCCAAGCCCGGCAGCAGCAGCATGAGACAAGCGAAGACCAGGGTCCGCATGGTTTTTCCTCCGCTCGGGAGCGGGTCAACGACACCTTGTGCCGGTCAGCTTTGCGTCACTTCGTACCACCCTTGCCGGTTCCGAGCCACAATAGGAGTGCTGTGCGTTGGAGTGGGAGTGCAGTATTGTCCGAATCATTATCAACGCTTTGGGGGGAAGCTCCTATGAGATCGCCTGTAATCGCTTTGGGGATGTCCCGCTCTTTGTTGAACTTGGTGGGATGAGCGTTGCCGGTTGATGAAGCTATGCGGCTTGCAGGTCCTCCTCAAGCTTGCTTCTGGTCGTGTGCTTGACCTGATGAGCAGCGAGCGCCGCTCTGAGTGTCGGCAGCTGCTTGTGTGCTTTGAGACGTCGGAAGCCCTTGGCTGCCTCCAGCAGGCCGGCTGCCGTCCAGCGCAAGGCCATCGCCGCGTTTCGCCATCGCTTCACGTTGCGGCAGACGCGACGCACAGTCCCCATCACGTTCTCGATACTGT
>Ga0307377_10001039_pt1 | contig 36549 bp, 31 predicted proteins | sample TR3MG_FD_202535 | JGI IMG/M metagenome (GOLD analysis project Ga0307377, IMG submission 202535) | Soil microbial communities from Risofladan, Vaasa, Finland - TR-3 | ecosystem: Environmental > Terrestrial > Soil > Coastal area > Acid sulfate soil | place: Finland: Risofladan, Vaasa | collected... | reverse complement strand
GGGGCGATCAGCAGCTGGGGGCCGCCATCGCCGAGGGCAGGATAGATTGCGTCATCTTCTTCTGGGATCCCATGTCGCCGCACCCCCACGACGTCGACGTCAAGGCCCTGCTCAGGATAGCCGTCCTATACAACATCCCCATGGCCTGCAACCGCGCGACCGCCGATTTCCTCATCTCCTCGTCCATACTCGACAAGGCCTACGAACCGGTCGCCAAGGATTTCACGAGCTACATCCAGCGCGCGATGCCCTAGCGACTCGCGCATCCGCTGCCGCGCCGAGGGCGGGGGCCGCGGCGTCCCGCCTGGGTACGATGAAGGCCCTGCCGGCCGCTGAATCGGGCGACTCAAGGCCAAAAGCCTCCGCGTTCTTGTCGGAGTCCGCTTGTCTACAGGAGAAAGGGCAGGATGGCCTTCCGCTCGGCGGGGTAGTCGGGGAAGCGCTCCCGGTACCAGCGGTGATTGGCCAGCGCCCGCGGGAAGATGTTGCAGAAGGTGAAGAAGGCGAAGGCCCAGGCGGCGACGCTCCCGGTCAACAGCGCGAAGCCGACCCACTCGACGATCTCGCCGAGGTAGTTGGGATTGCTGACGAGGCGGAACATGCCGCCGTAGGGAATTCTGTAGCCGGTTTCGCCGTCCTTGCGCAGGGCGCGGATCGTCGCGTCGGAGGCGAGGTGGAGGGCGAAGCCTCCCAGGAAGACGGCGAGGCCGAGGGCCGTGGCGGGATCGGCTAGGCGGATGAGGTCGGCCCTGCCCCGCGAGAAAAGGTCGTAGCCGTTGATGAGACCGTTGTTGACGTTGAAGACGATCGCCCCCGCGGCCAGGACCAAGGGGAAGGTCGGCTTCGCGCCGCGCTGCAGCGAGCCGTAGACGAAGCTGCGATAGAGATAGTGCAGCTCCCAGAGGCCGAGCGCGAAGAAGGCTCCCGCCGAACGGTCGCCCGAGGCGATGAACATGACCGCGATCGTGGCGACGGCCGGGCTCTCCATGATGATCCAGGCGGCCTTGGAGTCCAGCTTCGGACCCCAGCCCGGGCGCGCGTGCTTGCCGTAGGGCGCGCTCACGAAGAGGAGCGCCGCGAGAGCCCCGAGGCCGGCGACGACTTGCGCCGCGACGAGGACGACGAAATCCCGATGGTCCACGCCGAGTCCCGCGTCCCTCAGGCCCGCCGCTTGGGTGCGCGGTTTTTCCCGAGCTCCTTGGCCATGAGGAACTCGGTGTCGCCCTCGGAGAAGAGGTTGTTCAGCGTGCTCACCCTCGTGTAGCCCTCGCGCTCGTAGAATCGCTTGGCGCGCCGGTTCGTCTTGCCCACGAGGAGGAAGGACTTTTTCAGGTCGGGATACTCCCGCATTTCGAGAATCCTGCGCTCGGCGTCCCCCAGGAGCCGGGAGCCGATTCCCATTCCGCGATGGCCGGTCTTCACGGCGAGCAGGTGGACGTAGGCGAATACGAGGAAGACTCCGTCGGGCGCGAGCCGGTAGAAGCCCAGGATCTCGCCGGAGGGCGCTTTCGCGACGATGACTTCCTGCTTCCCGATCGCCTCGGAGAGAATCGGCTCGGCGATCTCGCGAGTGAAGTATTCCTCGCCGAGGATGGAATCCATGAGAATGTCGACGCAGGCTCCGAGCTCCTTGCGCGTCGCCGGAGCGAGCGTGGTTTCTGCGGCATGCGATCGTCCCTTCGCCGCGTCTTTCATCGCAGCACCCTCCCTTCGTGAGTATAGATGTTCATCCGCTTTCCGCGGACGAAACCGCAGAGCGTCACGCCCCAGGATTCGGCCAAGGCCACGGCGCGGTCGGTGGGGGCGGAGACCGAGGCGATGAGGGAGAATCGAGCCTTCGCCGCCCGGACGACGAACTCTGAGCAGATCCTTCCCGAGGAGACCAGGAAGCCCGCGCTTTCCTCCGAGCCGGAGATGAGGCCCTTTATCAAGGCCATGCCGATGGTCTTGTCGACCGCGCTTCGGCGGCTGATGTCCTCGAAGCGCAGGACGAGGGAGCCGTCCGGCCGGGCGAGACCGGCGGAATGGACGCCTCCGGTCCTGCGGTAGAGACTGGGCTCGTCCGAAAGCGCGGCCACGGCCTTGAATACGGCCTCGATCGGCAGGGTGGCGCCTCCGGCCGAGGGCGGGGCGAGCGGCGCGAGCCCCGCCTTCCTCAGGCTCGTTTCGTCGATGGCGTCGATGTCCTCCCAGGGCTGCGCGAGCGCCGAGGCCGCCGGCAGGCTCACGTCGACGCGAATGCTGCCCGGGCTCGTCCGGCTCGCCTTGATGTGCGGGACGACGGCCCCGATACCCGGGGCCGCCACGGCCGAGCCCAGGAACAGGCAGGCGCAGGCGAAGGCCTCCGGCTCGTCGAGGAGGGCGGGCGCGTCGGCGAGAAGCACGTTGTCGGCATAGACCTGCAGCCGGCCTTCGCGGATCACGGAGTCGAGAAGGGAGGATTCCGCTCTCTCCCCTTCTCCGTCCCGTACCCCGACGATGCGCACCGTCTCGGTCAGCGCCTCGAAATCGGCCGAGCCGTCCGGCCTCACTTCACGACCTCGATCGCGCAGGCGGCGACCTTGAACTCGGGGATCTTCGAGACGGGGTCGAGGGCGTCGTTCGTGAGCATGTTGGCCGGCGCCTCGGCGTAGTGGAAGGGGATGAAGACCGTGCCTCGGGCCACGCGGGGGCTCGCGCGCGCGGGAATCTCGATGGAGCCGCGGCGGCTCGACACCCGGAGCTTGCAGCCGTCCTCGCCGCCGAGTTCCGCGAGGTCATCGGAGCTGATCTCCGCATAGGCGCCGGGCGCGAAGGCGTTGAGCGGCACCGAGCGACGGGTCATGGTGGCGGTGTGGTAGTGATAGAGCATGCGCCCGGTCGAGAGCACGAAGGGGTACGCCTCGTCGGGGAGCTCGGCCGGCGGGATCCAGTCCACCGGGTGGAAGGCGCCCTTGCCGCGAGAGAACTTCGCGCCGTGCAGGAATAGGGTGCCGGGGTGGTCGGGGGCGGGGCAGGGCCAGTGCAGCGTCTCGCGCTCGAGCCTCGCGTGGGAGATGCCGCCGTAGATCGGGGTGAGGGCGGCGGCCTCGACCATGATCTCCGACGCGCTGCCGTATTTCATGGGGTAGCCCATCCGGGTCGAGAGCTCGGCGATGATCGCCCAGTCGGCCCTGGCCTGGCCCGGAGCGGGGACGGCGGCCCGGACGCGCAGGACGGAGCGGCCGCTGTTGGTGAAAGTGCCTTCCTTCTCGGCGAAGCTGGCCGCGGGCAGGACCACGTCGGCGAGACGGGCCGTCTCGCTCAGGAAGATGTCCTGCACCACCAGGAAGTCGAGAGCCTTCAGGGCCTCTTCCACGTGTTGCAGGTTGGGATCGCTCAGCATGGGATTCTCGCCCATCACATAGAGCCCTTTGATGCCGCCCTCCGACGCGCCTTTGAGGATCTCGTTGACGGTGAGTCCCGGATCGGGCGAGAGCCGCTCGACTCCCCAGGCCGCCCGGAATTTCTCGGCCGACTCGGGGCGGTCGACCCGCTGGTAGCCGGGGTAGACGTCGGGCAAGGCGCCCATGTCGCAGGCGCCCTGGACGTTGTTCTGGCCGCGCAGCGGGTTGACGCCGGTGGAGGGGCGCCCGATCTGGCCGGCGGCCATGGCGAGGTTGGCCAGCGCAAGGACGTTGTCGGTGCCCGTGACATGCTGGGTGATGCCCATAGCGTAGACGATCGCCGAGCGCTCGCTCGTCGCGTAGATCCGCGCCGCTTCGCGCAGCTTTTCGGCGGGAATGCCGCTCAACTCCTCGACTCGCTCGGGCGTGTACGAGGCGACGAGGCGCTCGAGCTCCTCGAAGCCCTCGGTGCGCGCCGCGATGAAGGCGCGGTCGACGAGGTCCTCCTCGATCATCACGCGGATCAGGCCGTTGATCCAGGCCACGTCGCTGCCCGGCTTCTGGCGCAGCCAGAGGCTGGCCTTGGGCACGAGGTCGATCCGTCTGGGGTCTATGACGATGAGCTTGGCGCCCTTGCGCACCGCGTTCTTGATGTAGGTGGAGGTCACGGGGTGCGTCTCGGTGACGTTGCAGCCGGTGACCAGGATGCAGTCGGCGTCGGCCAGCTCGGGGATGGAGTTGGTCATGGCGCCCGAGCCGAAGGCCCTGCCGAGGCCGGCCACGGTGGGCGCGTGGCAGAGCCGGGCGCAGTGGTCCACGCTGTTCGTGCCCAGGACCGCCCGCACGAACTTCTGGAAGAGATAGTTCTCCTCGTTCGTGCACTTGGCCGAGGCGAGGCCCGCCAGGGCCGAGGGGCCGAAGCCGGCCTTGATGTCGCCCAACCTGCGGGCCACGAGGTCGAGGGCCTCGTCCCACTCGGCCTCGACGAGTTCGCCGTCTTTCCTGATGAGCGGCTTCACGAGGCGTTCGGAATGGTCCACGAACTGGTAGCCGAAGCGCCCCTTCACGCAGAGCCGGCCCCGGTTGGGCTCGGCCTCGGCTCCGCGCACCCGCACGATGCGGTCTCCCTTCACCCAGAGGTCGAGCTGGCAGCCGACCCCGCAGTAGACGCAGGTCGTGCGCACGCGGCGCTCGACCTCGAAGGAGCGGAAGCGCTCCACCAGCGGCTTCTCCGTGAGCCCGGCCGTGGGGCAGGCCTGGACGCATTCGCCGCAGCCGTCGCAGCTCGAGCGGCTCCACATCCCCATCTCGGGGCTGACGAAGGATCGGGAGCCGCGATGCACGAAATCGATCACCTGCTTGCCCTGGATCTCGTCGCAGGAGGCTATGCAGCGGCCGCAGCGGATGCAGCGCGTGGCGTCGTAAGTGAGGACGGGGCTCGAGCGGTCCACCGGCATGGGGGTCTTCTTCCAGATCGAGGCGACGGTGGAGCGCTTGGGCTGGTCGGCGCCGAGATCGTAGCGGAAGGCCAGGTCCTGCAGCTCGCACTCGCCGTTCTTCTGGCAGACGCCGCAGTCGTAGTTGTGCTCGGAGAGGATGAGCTCGAGCGTGGTCCTGCGATAGTCCTCGAGTTCCTCGTCGAAGGCGGTCACGGCCATGCCTTCCTGCACGGCGGTGGCGCAGGCCGCGGCGACCGCGCGCTGTCCCTCTATCTTGACGAGGCACATACGGCAGGAGCTGGAGGGCGTGAGCTTTTCCATCCAGCAGAGGCTGGGGATGCCGATTCCGTTTTCGTGCGCGACCTTGAGGAGGTTCTCGCCCGCCTCGGCTTCCACGCTCCGGCCATCTATAGTGAACGATACTCGAGCCACTGTTCCTCCCTTCGATCCGTCGATGCGGGTCTGTCGTGGGCGCCGCCGCCGCGCCGCTCGCCGCATCGCCGCCGCGCCACTCGCCGAACCGCCGCCGGGCCGCCGCTACTGCACATCGAGCTGTCGGCAAAAGGCTCCGGCGTAGCCCATGTCGGGCGTGCTGAAGGCCGCGCCCGCGCGGCCGTCGGGGGCGATGACGATGATGCCGCCGCGGCCGCCCGTGCGCCGGTGGATGTTCGCCAGCACGCGCTCCGCGGCCTCCTGCGGCGGGGCGCCGGAGCCGACCAGGTCAGACACGGACTTGGCGGCCGCTGTGCGGATGAAGGCCTCGCCCCAGCCCGTGCAGCAGACCGCCGCGCCCTCGTCGTCCGCGTAGAGGCCGCAGCCCACGAGGGGCGCGTCGCCCACGCGGCCGGCCTTCTTGCCGCGGGTGCCGCCGGTGCTGATGCCCGCGTAGAGTTCGCAGGCGCCGCCCGCGCGATTCCGGACGCCGAGGACGATGCCCACGGTGCCGCGCTTGTCGTGCCCGACCGCCAGGCCCTTCGGTCCCGCCCTTCCCTCTTCGTCGAAGAAGCTGCGGGCGTCCGGCTTGCCGGCCGCCACCCAGGCCAGGTAGCCCTCGCGCTCGCGGGGGTGCACCAGGCTCTCCGGATCCACCGGCTCGAATCCCTCGGCGAGGGCGAAGCGCTCGGCTCCCTCGGCGATGAGGAGCACGTGCTCCGTTCGTTCCATGACCGCGAGGGCCAGCTCGCCGGGATTCCTGAAGCGCCCGACCGAGGCCACCGCCCCGGCCTTCAGATTCCTGCCTTCCATCACCGCGGCGTCGAGCTCGACCATGCCGTCCTCGTTGAGGAAGCTGCCGGTGCCTGCGTCGAAGGTGGGATCGTCTTCCATCACTCTGAGGGCCGCGATGACTGCCCGCAAAGGAGGCCGCCCCGCGGCGAGCGCCTCGGCGGCCGCGCCGTAGGCCCGCTCGACCCCGGCTCTATGCGCTTCCTTGAGGCTTTCGGGAATGGCCCAGGCTCCGCCGTGGACCTGTATGACGAAGCGGGGATCGGACGCCCGCGTAATGACGTGCGAAAACATGTCGGCCGCCTTTCTCTGCCGCAAGGGTATGCGAAGAGGTATATATAGGCTATTTCCCTGGAACCGGGCTGTCAACCGGATTCGGCGGGCGAATTCGGATCGGGCGAAGGTGAACGAAGCCCCGCATTCGGCCGTCCCTCTCGCCGTGTTTTTCCCGGTACTTGAAAATATATGCGATGTCGCTTCCGCGGCCGAGCTTGAACGGCTATACTTTCCGCAAGGGACAGGCTCGAGAACGCCGCGGCGTTTTGTGCATGTCGCCTCCATACCGCGGCATTTGCGGAGGATAGCATGCATTTTGCCCATTCGGGCCGCCGGCTGAGCGGCTTGGTATTCCCTCTCTCCGCCCTGCGCTCCGCCGATTCTCCGGGCTGCGGCGAGTTTCCCGACCTGAGGAGCGTGGGGGAGCTCGCGCGTTCCTGGAAGCTCGACCTCATCCAGCTCCTTCCCGTCAACGATTCGGGCACCCAGACCTCGCCGTATAGCGCGCTCTCGGCCTTCGCCCTCCATCCTCTATACCTGCGCATCGCCGAGCTTCCGGAGCTGCGCGCCGCGATCGGCGCCGAAGCCGGTTCCCGCTCCGATTCGAAGGCGGGCGGCGCCGCCCTGCCCCCGGCGATCCTCGAAGCGTTCCGCGACGAGGCCGCCGCGATGGTCGAACGCTTCCGCGGCGCCGGGCGCGTGCCCCACGAGGAGCTGCTCGCGGCCAAGCTCGAGCTTCTCGAACGGATATGGAAGGCGAGGGAGGAGTCCCGGAGCGGATCGGCGAAGGCCGCATCCCGAGGGGCGAAATCGAAGGAGCCGGCCGCCGATCCCGAGCTCGACGAGTGGACAGCCTCTAGGCCCTGGGTCGCGTACTACGCGGCCTTCGTCGAATCCAAGCGGCGCAACGAGGGGAAACCCTGGTGGGAGTGGTCCTATCTCCGCGATGCGAGCCCGGAAGACGTTAGGCGTCTCTGGTCCGATCCGGCCTGGTCCTCCTCGCTGAGGTTCTGGGCCTGGGTCCAGATGCGCGCGGCCTCTCAGTTCCGCGAGGCCGCCGACGGCCTCGCGCAAAGCGGCATAGCGCTCATGGGCGACATCCCCATACTCATGAACAAGGACTCGGCCGACGTCTGGGCCCGGCGCTCGGCCTTCCGGCTGGAGCTGGTCGCCGGGGCTCCGCCGGACATGTATTCGTACCTGGGGCAGAACTGGGGCTTCCCGATCTACGACTGGGCCGCCTTGGCCGAGACCGGCTACGATTTCTGGCTCGAGCGCCTGGCCGAGGCCGACGCCTACTATTCCTGCTATCGCATCGACCATGTGCTCGGCTTTTTCCGGATCTGGTCCCTGTCGGATCGGGAGAGCACGGGCTATCTCGGGCGCTTCGTCCCCGACCGCTCGATCTCGCGCGGGGAGCTTGAAGCCCTGGGCTTCTCGGCCGAACGCCTGCGCTGGCTGAGCCAGCCGCATATCCGCGAGGACCGGCTGGTGGCGGCGGCCGGGGAGGCCGCCGCGCACGCGGCCGCGCACGCGGCCCTCGACCGCATAGGCGGCGAGCCGCTTTTCCTGTTCAAGCCCTCGATCCGCGGCGAAAAGGATCTCGAAGCCATCCCGACGCTCTCGCCGGCGGCCCGCGACTTCCTCGTCTCGTCCTGGCGCGATCGCTCGCTCTTCGAGTTCGAGCCCGAGGTCTTCACCCAGGCCTGGCGCTATCGCGAGGCCGCTTGCTGGCCCACGCTTTCCGACGGCGAGCGCGGCGCCCTGGAGGGTCTCATCGAGCGGAAGTCGCGCTCTTCGGAAGAGCTTTGGGCCGAGACGGGCCGGCGGCTCCTCGGCGCCCTCAAGGAGGCCGTGCCCATGCTGCCCTGCGCCGAGGATCTCGGCGCCGTGCCCGACTGCGTGCCGCGGGTCCTCGGCGAGCTCGGCATCCTGGGCCTGCGCGTGCTGCGCTGGACTCGGAGGTGGGACAGAGCGGGGCAGCCCTATGTTCCTCCCTCCGAGTACCCCGAGCTTTCGGTCGCCTGCCCCTCGGTCCACGATTCCTCCTCGCTGCGCGAGTGGTGGGAGGCCGAGGCCGAGCGCGAGAGGGTCTGGGACCTCGTAGCCGAAGGCCTGGGCCGGGGCATCGGTCCCTGCCCGGCCTCGCTCGGTCCGGACCAGCTTTTCCTCGTTCTCGAGCTCTTGGCCCGTTCGCGTTCGCGCTTCGCGGTCTACCCGCTGCAGGATCTGGCGGCGATGAGCGAATGGCGGCCCGAGGATCCTCGGGACGAGCGCATCAACGTGCCGGGCACGACGCGCGAGGAGAACTGGCGCTATCGGATGCCGTGCGGAATCGACGAGCTCGCCGGCGACGAGGCCTTGGCCGGACGCGTGCGGGCCCTCGTCGAGGCGCGGCTGCGGGAGTCTTTGCGGTGAAGGCCGGCGCTCGGACCATGGGCCGCTCGCACGGCGGCTTCGCGGCCTCTCTGCTGCTCGCCGGCCTGCCCGTCGCCGAGCTCTCGGACGCCGCGGCCAGGGAACGCGGCCGGAGCTTGCTCGCCGAGTATCTTCGCGCAGGCATACGCGCCTTTCTCTTTCCGGGCGAGCTCCTGGGTCGGCCGGAACTCCTGGCGGAGCTCTGCGCCTCGGCGCGCACGCTCGCCGAAGAGGCGGGGCTCGGAGCTCCCCTCGTGGCCCTGGGCGGCGGCTCCGCGCCCGCTTTCGGCCAGCCTGAGGCTTCCGGAATAGCGAGTCCGCTCGCCCTGGCGGCCCTGGGATCCCGCGCCGCGCTGCGCCGTGCCGGCCGCCTCCTGGGCGCCCGCCTGGCCCGCTGCGGCGTGGACCTCCTGCTCGCCCCCCGGCTCGACCTCGCCACGGATCCCAAGGGCCGAGCCGGCATTCTCGACGGCTTCGGCGAGGACGCCGTCGTCGCGGGGAGCTTCGGCGCCGCCTTTTCGCGGGCGCTCGCCTCCCGCGGGATCAACGCCTGCGCCGGCCGCTTTCCGGGGCTCGGCACCCTCGGCACGAGCTGCGAAAGCCCGCCTCCCCTGGTATCCTTCCCGATCGACCGGCTCGAAGCGACCGAGCTGCGCTCCTTCGCGAGGGCCCTAGCCGGAGGCCTTCGGGCGGTTCTCGTCGGCAGGGCCCTCGTGCCGGCGCTCGAGCCGGACAGGATCCCCGCGGCGCGGAGCGCGAGGATAATCGAGGGCCGGCTGCGCGAAGAACTGGGCTTCAAGGGCCTGGTCATAGGCGACGATCTCTGTCTCGAGGCGGAGGCCGGCCGGGCCGCCGTGCTCGGGGCCTTGGCGGGCTGCGACCTCGCCCTGGCTTCCGAACCCGGGACGGCCCTCGCGGCGGCGGCGGCGCTCGAGGCGGCCGCCGCGGCGGGCGAGCTGCCCGCGCCCCGCATCGCCGTGGCGCGCGCTCGGGCGGAGACCCTCATCGCCTCGCTCTCGCGGCGGCGGGCAGCCTGGGCCGGGCGGCCCTTGCCGGAGGGAGCCGACGCGGCCTGCAAGCTCGACCTGGAGCGCTCGCTCACGGTCCTGAGAGCCCGCGGCGGCCTCGGCCTCGGAGCCGGGCCCACGCTCGCGGCGGTTTTCCTCCCTCCCGGTCTGCCCGACGGGGAGGCCGAGGCTTGCGCGGCGGCCCTGCGGCTCCGCTTGCCCGAGGGCCATCTCGAGCTGCTCCATGCCGATCCGACGCCCGCCGAGGCCGAGGCCATAGCCAGGCGGCTCTCCGCAGGCCCCTCGTACGCCTCGGCGCTCGTGCTGACCTGCGACGCCCACCTGCGGCCCGCCCAGGAAGGCCTGGCCCACTCGATCGAGGAGTCGGTCGCCCGCTGCGCCGTGGTCGCGATGCGCGATCCCTACGACGCCGCCTTCTTCCCGCGGGCCGATGTCCTCATCGCCGTCTACGGCTTTTCGGCGGCGGGCTGCGCGGCCGCGGCCAGGCTTCTTTTTGGCGAGGGCGAGGACGAGGCGCGGGGAACCTGCCCGGTCCAGGTCATCGGCCTCGAGCTGTAGCACGGCGCGTAGCCGCCCCCGCTCGTTCCGCGCAGCTCCCCGCCGCCGTGTTGCCCATCCCGACCGGGCCGCGCTAGGATGGGCGGCATGAAAGGCGTCATCGTCGCGGCCGGCTACGGCACGCGCTTCCTGCCGGTCACGAAGACCGTGCCCAAGGAACTCCTGCCCGTGGGCACGAAGCCCGCGATCGCGTACATCGTCGAGGAATTCGTCGCCTCGGGCATCCGCGACATCATCGTCATCAGCTCGCGGCGGAAGAAGGCGCTCGAGGACTACTTCGACCGCGAGGTGGAGCTCGAGGAGCTGTTCCGCCGCGAGGGCAAGCTCGACCGGCTCGCCTCGATCGCGCCGCCGGAGGCCCGCGTGTCCTTCGTGCGGCAGTCCGAGATGCGGGGCACGGGGCACGCCCTCCTGCAGGTGAAGAATCTCGTCGGAAGCGAGGCCTGCGTCGTCGCCTATCCCGACGACCTCGTGGTCGGTCCGCGCCCCCTGGCGCTCCAGCTCGTCGAGGCCCACGAGCGCACGGGCAAGTGCGTGATGGCCACGATCCACGAGCCGGGCGACGTCTCGCGCTACGGAGTCGTGGAGCCCGGCGCGGACGGCGTCTCGGTGCGGCGCTTCGTCGAGAAGCCGCCCGCGGGGCGGGAGCCGAGCCACGAGGTCTCGATAGGGCGCTATCTCTACACACCGGACTTTTTCGAACTTCTGGAGGAGGGCTGGCGCGCGCATTCGGGCGGCGAGTACTTCCACACCTACGCCCTCGACCGCCTGATCGCGGCCGGCCGCGTGGCCTTCGCCCGCATCGAAGGCGAGCGCCTGGACACCGGCGACCCGGCGGGCTATCTGGAGGCCATATTGCGCGACGCGGCCGCCGATCCCGCGCTGCGCCCCGTGCTCGAGCGCTTCGCGCGGGAAGCCCTTGGCCTCGGGGCCGGAGCTCATGGCCGGGCCTGAAGGCCGGGCGATAGGCGAAAGAATAGGCTGGAGGGCCGCGCGGCGCGCGGCCGTGGAGGCTGGATGATAGTCGGCATCGATATCGGCGGCAGTACGACGAAGATAGTGGGCGTCGAGGACTCGGGGGCGCCGCTCTGCGTCACGGTGCGGGCGAGCGATCCCGTCGCCTCGGCGGCGGGGGCTGTGGGCAAGTTCCTGGCGATCTCGGGCAAGCGCATCTCGGACATCGAGCGCCTGGCCGTCACGGGCGTCGGCGCGTCCTTCCTCGGCCGCGACGTGCTGGGCATCGAGGCCACCGCCGTGGACGAGTTCAGGGCCATCGGGCTGGGGGGGCTCAGGCTCTCGGGCCTGCCGCGCGCCCTGGTGGTCTCGGTCGGCACGGGCACCGCCTTCGTCCTAGCCGAGGGCCGGACGGTGCGCCACGTCGGCGGCTCGGGCGTCGGCGGCGGCACCCTCCTCGGGCTCGGCTCGCGGCTGGCCGGCGTGTCGGATTTCGACGGCCTCGTCGAGGCCTCGCGCGAGGGCCGGCTCGAGATGGTCGATCTCACGATAGGCGACATCACCGCGGCCACCGTCGGCTCCCTGCCGCCCTCCGCGACCGCCTCGAATTTCGGGAAGATCCTGGACGGAGCCGAGCGTGCCGACATAGCCGCGGGCGTGGTCAACCTCGTCTTCCAGACCGTCGGCATGATCGCGATCATGGCGGCCCGGGCGGAGCGCTGCGACGACATCGTCATGGTGGGCAAGTCCATGCAGCTGCCCATGGCCAAGGCGATCCTCGAAGGCCTCTCCGAGCTCTACGGCACCCGCTTCGCGATCCCCGAGCTGGCCGACTACGGGACCGCAATCGGGGCGGCCTTCACGCTCGTCTAGCCGGAGGAAGGGATGAAAGTCGGAATCGCGTTGGGTTCGGGCGGCGCCAGGGGCATAGCCCATATCGCCTATCTCGAAGTGCTCGATCAGCTCCGCATCGGGGTCGCGCGCATCTCAGGCTCGAGCATGGGCGCGCTCGTCGGGGCGTTCTACGCGGCCGGGATGAGCGCGGCGAGGATCCGCGACCTGACTACGGGGATAGGCCTGCGGGACATTCCCAAGCTGCTCGACCTCTCGGGGCCGCGCGATTCCGGCATCGTCAAGGGCCACAAGATCGAGAACTGGATCGCCGACAATCTGCCCGTAAAGCGCTTCGAAGAGCTGCGCATGCCGCTCCGCATCGTCGCGACCGACTTCTGGCGCAGGGAGCAGGTCGTGTTCGAGTCGGGAGAGCTCGTCCCGGCCATTCGGGCGAGCATCTCGATCCCCGGGCTCTTCGAGCCCTACATCATCGACGGCCGCCTGCTCGTGGACGGCGGCGTCGTGAACCCGGTGCCCTTCGACCAGCTCGGCGAGGCGGATTTCGCCGTCGGCGTCGACGTGGGCGGAGACTCCGATCCCGAAGAGTCGCGCGATCCGGGGCGCATCGAAATTCTCCTCGGCGCCTACGCGATCATGGGCAAGATCATCATGGAGCAGCGGGCGGCCGATCGGCGCCTGGCCATGTACCTGCGGCCTCCGGTCGGGAGATTCCGCACGCTGGACTTCCTCAAGGCCAAGGAGATCCTGGACGCGGTCCGGGATGACGCGGAGGCCTTCCGCCTGGAGCTCATGCGGCGGAAGGTGGACCAGAAGGCCCGCCTGCCCGTCTAGAGCGCTCATCCCGCCGCGCCGCCTTAGTCCACCGTGATGGACTTGCTGACGTTTTTCGGCGCGCGCGAGGCCAGTGAGTGTCCTCGCGGCGGCGAAGTCCTGCGGCCTTCGCCGGTGCGCCGCGACATCCCGCCGCGCCGCCTTAGTCCACCGTGATGGACTTGCTGACGTTTTTCGGCGCGTCGGGATGCACGCCGTGGTCGGCGACGCGGAGGGCGTCGAGCCATTCCATCTTTTTCACCGACATGCGATAGGCCAGGAGCTGCAGCGCGACGGTGGCCGCGAAGACGAAGAGCCGCGGATCGCCCGTGGAGGGGATCTCGATATAGTGCGACCAGTACGCCTCGTCGCCCATCGGCCTGCCGCTCACGGCGAGCGCCAGGTCGCTTCGGTTCTCCGCGATGAGGACGATGTCGGCGCCGCGGATCTTGTGCGTATGGATCTGGCTGATCGTGATGCGGACATCGCGGTCCTCCGGCGGGCAGACGAATACGAGGGGATAGTTGCGGAACAGGCGCTCGAGGAGCTCGGGGCGCCGGGCGAGGAGCTCTAGCGGCTCGAGCCCGGCGAGCCCGGGCTGCGCGGCCACGAGGTCGCGGTAGGCGCCGAGGGCGGTCGCGATGTCGGCGGCGGAGAAGATCGTGTTCTTGCCGAGGATGGTGTTGGGGCCGTGCTTGAACTCCGCGGCGTCGTAGCCCTCGGCGTGGTTGAGGACGACCTCGCGGATCTTGAGCGCTCCCTCCTTGGCGAGCCCGATGAGCCCGGTGCCGAGGATGTGGATCGAGGGGCGCAGGAAGAGCCGCTCGGAGACTTCGTCGAGGGAGGCTCGCGAGACGCGGATCGTCTCCTCGACGAGGCTCTGAGCCGCGCGCAGCTTCTTCGCGATCTCCGGGGAGGGGATGTCGGCGCAGCTCGCCGCCACCGTATAGAGTATCGCGATCTGGTTGAGGAAGGACTTGGTGGCGGCGACGGCGATCTCGGGGCCGCAGAGGATGGGCAGGTAGAAGTCGCTCAGCTCCTGGGGAATGCGGCTGTTCTCGTTGTTGACGATGCAGGCGCGCCTGAGTCCCCTCACCCGTTCGCCCGCATCCTGGAAGATGTCGACGAGGTCTTTCGTCTCTCCCGACTGCGTGATGCCGAGCAGGAGGTCCGCGGGCCGGAGCGAGGAGAAGTGCATCGAGCGGAACATGCCGGGATTGCAGGGATGGACGGCCATGCCGGCGAGGGAGTCGAAGAAGTAGGCGGCCGTGAGCGCCGCGTGGTACGAGGTGCCCGAGGCGACGATGTAGACGCGGCCGCCGGATTTATCGGTTTCGCGCATCGCGTCTACGAGCCGGCCGAGGTAGCGGGTCACCGCCCGGCGCTTGCTCCACACGAGCGCGGAATCCATGAGCTCGAGATCGGGAAGGCGCGCAGGGACGGCGCCGGCCAGTTCGGCGAGGAGTTCCCGCTCCTCGGAGACGAAGGCCGGCGAGCCGGCCCGCTCGGGCGAGCCGGCCCCTCCGGGCGAACGGAAGCGAGCCGCGGCGGCGCTGGAGCTCAGCCCGGCCCAGGCCGGGCCGGAGAAGAGCTCCTCGGCGCCGGCGGCGAGCCGCTCCTCGCCGAAGCGGTCGGCGAGGGCGGAGAAGCGGTCGGCCGCCTCCTTGCACATCTCGCGCCTTTCCTCGAAGACCGCGGCGAGGGCCTCGTCGGCGGGGTCGGGGAAGTAGTAGCGCAGGACGCCCTCGATGTTCCTCGCGCCTCCCAGGATTTCCTGCTCCATGTAGTGCCGGAACTTCGGGTCGAGGGCCGTGTCGCGCACGTTGAGCTTGGAGCGCTTGAGCCGGGGACGGCTGAAGGACGCCTCGCCCCTGAGGGAGAAGACGAGGTAGTCGCGCTCGGTGAACCAGATGCCCTCGCCCTCGGCGAGCGGGATGAGCGCCCGGGTCTTGGAGAGGACCGAGCTGAGGTCGGACGAGACGACGACGAAGTCGCCGCGCCCGTCGGAGCCGAGTCCGGCGTAGAGCGAGGAGCCCGACTTGACGGCGAATACGCCGGGCAGGAGCGGGTCGGCCACCGCGGCCGCGTACGAGCCCTCGGCGAGAGCCTCGGCCCTGCGGATGGCGTCCACCATGATGAGGACGCCGTCGGGCGGCGGCGACGCGAGTCCCGAGGCGCCGAAGGCGCGGCGCATGGCGGCCAGCGGTTCGTCGGGAAGGTCCCTGTTCGCGGCATAGCCCTCCTCGACGAGGTGGACGATTATTTCGCCGTCGTTGTCGGAGACGACCGTGTGGCCGCGCGAAGCGAGCCAAGCCTTGAGGCTGTCGGTGTTCGAGATGTTGCCGTTGTGCGCGCCGACCATTTCGACCTTGCAGCGGACATGGTGGGGCTGGCTGTTGACGTCGGTGACGGCGCCGTAGGTCGCCCAGCGGACCTGGCCGATGAAGCGCTGCCCCGAGCCCGCCTCGATGCCGAGGCTCGCGCAGACTTTGGACGGCGCCCCGACGCTCTTCATGAGGGTGACGCTCCGCTTCTCGTCGATGAACGAGGCTCCCGTGGAATCGTAGCCGCGGTATTCCAGGCGCCTGAGCAAAGCCGAGGCCTCGCGGCCCAGCTCGGGATTGTCGCTTTTATAGGTGAGGGACACTATGCCGCACATCTTCGCCTTCCTTGCAGGTTGTCGGGTGTCGGCACTATAGCACGCGAGGAAGAAAACGACGACGGTATCGTCCCCTCGCGGAGCCCGCGCTATCTTTGCTCCCATGCGGTACAGAGGCGAATACGGCGTCACTTCCTGGGGACGGCTGTTTGTCGGAGCCATCGGCGGTTTCGTGCCCTACGAAGTCCTGTCCCGGGGGAGAAGCTACGCCAACACGGGCAAGGTGGTCGAACTCGCGGTGGACTCGGCCGTCGTCACCGCCAAGGTGCTGGGCCGTTCGCGCCCCTGGTACAGGGTCAAAATCGCCTTCCCTCCCCTGAAAGAGCGCGATCGGGCCGCGCTCGACGATATCATCGAGGCCGACCCGCTCCTGCTCGCGCGGATCGAGTCGGGCGAGCTGCCGACCGAAGTCCTGGACCGGCTCAAGGCGCGGGATGTCGCGCTCGTGCCGACGACCTGGAAGTCCATGAAGCGCAGCTGCAGCTGTCCCGACTCGGACGATCCCTGCAGGCACATGGCTGCGGTCTATTACATGCTCGCCCGCGAAATCGACCGCGATCCGCGTTTTTTCTTCAAGCTTCGCGGCCTCGACCTCGCCGAGGTCTACGGCCGAGCTCCCGAGCCCGAGATACCGGAGCCCTTTTCCCTGCGGCTGAGGGCCATGCCCGCCGACTTGGCGGGCATGGGCAAGAAAGCCGCGGCCGACGCCTTCGCGGCGGCGATCCGGGCCGCGGCCGCGGCCGAGCCGAGCCCCGAGCCGCCGCGCTTCGAAAACTACGTGAAACTCGCCCTTTCCCTCCTCCCTCCAGCTCCTCCCTTCGCGTCCGGGGATTTCACCATCGTTCTGGCCGAGTTCTACCATCGCGCCATGCGCGAACTGGCCGGCGAGGGCCGGGTGGGGGCGGAGCGGGAAGCCCGCGACGAGCCCGGTCCGGAGCGCGGCCCGAAGCCCGACGTGGAGCCGAAAAAGGAAACTTCAGAGCTGGAATACGCCTCGGCCCGTTATTCCGTGGTCGATAGCCGGGTTTCGCTTGCGGGGAGAGAGCTCTCCTTCATGACGAGCGGCTACGGGTCTTCCCTCATCGCGCGCTTTCCCAACGGGAATATGGAAAAGCTCGATCTCCTCGACGCGTCGCGACTCTTTCTCGGTTTTTCCGGCGAGTCGGGCGGTCCCGGCTATCGCTTTTTCTTCCATTTTTTCCGGCACATGCGCGCCTTGCTCAGGGCGGGAGCCTTCTGCCCCGCCATCGTCGTCGTCGACTCCCGCGACCTGTCTCTGGTCTGGCGTCCCCTGCCTCTGGCCAAGGATGTCGATCGCGCGCTCGACGATCTCGCGCGGATCGAGCCGGGGCTCTGCGAGCCCACTATCCCGTGGGGCCGAAAGCCGGCCCGCGGCCTTGTCGCGGCCCTGCTCGAAGGAAGGACCGCGGTGGACCTGCTCGCCGCCGGCTACCTGAACGCCTGGGTTCATGCGCTCGGCTTCCGGCCGGAGGGCTTGAGCCTCGATCAACGGGATATCGCCGATCTCTTTTTCGCCGGCCGTCCCCTGAGAATCGACCGGCCGGCCACGGCCGGCCTGCCCGCGGCCATCCAGCTCTGGCTCTCGGTCCTGTCGATAGATTTCGGCGCCTATCGCTACCGGTTCACGATCGAGGGGAAGAGCGGTCCGGAGACGGATGGCGAGGACGAAGGAAGACGAGACGAGGGTGAGCGAGGCGGGGGAGCGGAGGACGGCGGGGCCTTCGCGATGCGGCTCGAGGTGCTCCTGGCCGCGAAGCCCGGCGAGATCGCCGGCGGGCTTTCGGCGAGAGCCCTGCCCCTCGGCCTCGCCGCGAGGAAGTCGGGCGATCGCGGCGTGCTGCGGGTGCCCGCGGCCCTCTCGGCCTATCTGCCCGAACTCCGGTCGCTCACCGAGCGGCGCTCCATCGTGCTGGAGGAAAAGCGCCTCGCGGCCTTCCTCTCCGAGGCCGCGCCCCTGCTTTCGCGGCTCGGCGCGGAAGTCGTCCTGCCCAAGGACCTGCGCCGGGCGCTCAGCCCCCGGCTCGTGCTCCGCGCGCGCGCCAAGGCCGGAGGCTCCCTGCGCTCCTACCTCGATCTGGACAGCATGCTCCAGTACGACTGGCGGATCGCCATCGGCGACGAGTTGGTCGATATCGAGACCTTCAGGCGGCTCGTGGAAAGCGGCAAGTCCCTGGTGCGCTTCCGGGACGGCTTCGTCAAGATCGACCCCGAGGAGGCGGCCCGCATCTTCGATGCCGCGCGTTCGCGCAGGCGCATGGGGAGCCTCGACCTGGTGTCCGCGCGGCTCGCCGGCGAGACCCTGTTTTCGGCCGAGGCGGAGGAACTCGTCGCGTCGCTGTTCCGCGAGCGGGAGACGCCCCCGCCGGCGAGCTTGGCGGCCGTGCTCCGGCCCTACCAGGAGCGCGGCTACCGCTGGATCTGTTCGAACTTCCACAACGGTTTCGGCTGCGTGCTCGCCGACGACATGGGGCTCGGCAAGACCGTGCAGGCCATAGCCGTCATGCTCCGGCTCCAGGAGGAAGGGCTCGCCGGCGACGGAATTCTGGTCGTGGCCCCGGCGGCCCTCCTCACGAACTGGGAGCGGGAGCTCGCTCGCTTCGCGCCCGGTCTGGCGGCCGCGAGATACCACGGCCAGGGCAGGTCCCTGGACGGCGCCGCGCAGGTCCTCCTCACGACCTACCAGACCGCGGTGCGCGATCTCGACAAGCTGGAGAAGCGGCCCTTTTCCCTCCTCGTCGCCGACGAGGCCCACCTGCTCAAGAACGCCCAGACGCGCCAGTCCCGCGCGATCAAGTCGCTCGCGGCGGCCCGTCGGCTGGCCCTCTCGGGCACGCCCGTCGAGAACCGCCTCGAGGACCTGCGTTCGCTCTTCGACTTCGCCCTGCCGGGCTACCTCGGCGGAGCGGCCGAGTTCAGGAAGGCCTGGCGCGTGCCCATCGAGGTCGAGCGCGACAGGAACAAGGCGGAGCTGCTCAAGAGAATCACCGCTCCCTTCCTCATGCGGCGCCTCAAGACCGACCCGGCGATCGTCGACGATCTGCCCGCCAAGGTGAGCATCGACGAGTACGCCAATCTCACGACGGAGCAGGCCGCCCTGTACCAGAGCATCGTCGAGAAGAACCTCGACGAGGTCTCCTCGCTGGGGCCGGGCGCGGAGCGGAGCGCCATAGTGCTCAGGCTCATCACCGCGCTCAAGCAGGTCTGCGATCACCCGCGGGTGTACGACAAGGAGAGCCCGCCCGTGGCGGCCCTCTCCGGGAAGTGCGCCCTTCTCCTGTCGATTCTCGAGGAGGTGCTCGAGGGCGAGGAGAAGGTCCTCGTCTTCAGCCAGTACGTCGAGACGCTCGAGCTGCTCCGCGCGGTCATTCTGGCCGAGCTGGGCGTGGAGGCTCTCCTGTATCACGGCGGCATGGGCGAGGAAGAGCGCGACGCGGCGGTGGACGAGTTCCAGGGTTCACCGGCGCGGCGCGTGATGCTCGTGAGCCTCAAGGCCGGAGGACTCGGCCTCAACCTGACCGCCGCCAGCCGGGTGATCCACTACGACCTGTGGTTCAACCCGGCCGTCGAGAATCAGGCCACCGACCGCGCCTTCCGCATCGGGCAGACGCGAAAGGTCTTCGTCCATCGCTTTGTCACGACGGGCACTTTCGAGGAGAAGATCGACGCGATGCTCCGCGCCAAGCGCGAGCTGGCCGAGATGAGCGTCGCGGCCGGCGAGAGCTGGCTCGCGCGGATGGGCGACGAGGAGCTGCGCTCGATCTTCCTGCGCTGAGGTCCGACTTTGTCCATGCCCCGGCGGCGCTTCCCGCCCGGATGCGTCGGGGCTATAATCGCTCCATGCTGTATAGACGATTTCCCAAGATAGACGGCCGGGACGTCTCCGCCCTGGGCCTCGGCTGCATGCGCCTGCCCACCATCGGCGGCGATCCCGGCGCGATAGACCAGGCCGCCTTCGAGGCCATGCTCCTCGCCGCGGCCGAGGCGGGCATCACGTACCTCGACTCGGCCTATGTCTACCACAAGGGCCTGAGCGAAGGCGCGATCGGCGCCGCGCTCGACCGCACCGGACTTCGCGGCCGCTTCACCCTCGCGACGAAGAGCCCCGTGTGGCTCGCCAAGGATCCGGGCGACTGGGACCGCTTCCTCGACGAACAGCTCAAGAGGCTGCGCGCCGACCACATCGACTTCTACCTCCTCCACGCCCTGAGCGCCGAGCGCTGGGACCTGGTGCGCCGCCTGGGCGGCCTCGAGGCCCTCCGGAAGGCCAAGGCCGACGGGCGCATAGGGCATATCGGCTTCTCCTTCCACGACTCGCTCGATACCTTCAAGTCGATCATCGACGGCTACGCCGACTGGGAGTTCTGCCAGGTCCAGTTCAACTACGTGGACACCGCCTATCAGGCCGGGGAGGAGGGCATCGCCTACGCCGCCGAGCGCGGCATCGGCGTCGTGGTCATGGAGCCGCTCCGCGGCGGCGCCCTCGCCGATCCGCCGAAGGCGGTGCGCGAGCTCTTCGCGGGCTATCCCACGCCGCGCATGGGCGCCGAGTGGGCGCTGCGCTTCGCCCTCGACCGACAGGAAGTGGTGACGACGCTCTCGGGCATGGGCTCGGTGGAGCAGGTGCTGCACAACGCGGCCGTGGCCGCCTCGGCGCGGCCCAATGCCCTGACGAGCCGGGAGCGCGAGCTCCTCGGCGAGGCGAGGCGCATCTACCTCTCTCGCCTTCGCGTGCCCTGCACCACCTGCGGCTACTGCATGCCCTGCCCGAGCGGCGTGGACATCCCCGGCGTCTTCGCCCAGGCCAACGGCGCCTCGATGTTCGACACGCTGGAGGGGACCTCGGCCTGGTACAAGACCTCCTTCGTCAAGGGCGGGTCCGGCGCCGACCGCTGCGTGCGCTGCGGCCTCTGCCTCCCCACGTGTCCCCAGCACATCGAGATTCCCGATCGGCTGGAGGAGTCGCACCGCTATCTCGCGGGAGCCTGAGCCGGAATGTCCGAACAGGCAGCTCCCTACGGCGGCCGAGCGGATGCGACCGCGGCCGAAACCGGCCCCAACCCTCCCTCGCTTTCCCTCGAGTACGTCATCCGCGGCTTCGAGTGCGGCTACGGCGGCCCCCTGAAGGCGCTGCCCCTCATGAACCTCCTCCAGGAGGCCGCGGGCGCCCACGCCGACCTCCTGGGCTGGGGCGTCGACGATCTCATGGCGGCCGGCCGCACCTGGATGCTTTCGCGCCTCGACCTGCGCGTCGCCCGGCTGCCCCGGACCGGCGAGCGGGTCTCCGTGTCCACCTGGCCCGCCGGGGCCGAGCGGCTCTTCGCGTTGCGCGACTTCGTCATGCGCGGCCCCGGCGGAGAGCCCCTCGTCAGCGCGGTGTACGCCTACCTCATCGTCGATCTGGCCGCCAGGCGGCCGCTCAGGCCCGAGCGCGTCTTCGGTCCCGGCTTCCTGCGGGGAGCGGAAGCCCATCCGGTCGCCGACTTCACCTTCGCCGTACCCGAGGCCGGGGCGGTGGAGGAGTCCTACGCGCTCCGGGCCTGCCCGAGGCACCTGGACAACAACGGCCACGTGAACAACGCCTACATCGTCGACTGGCTCACGGACGCCGTGCCTATGCCGGCGCGCGCCTCGGGCGCTCTGCGCGCGCTGCGCGTCGAGTTCGACGCCGAAGCCCTCGCGGGCGACGATCTGCGCGCCCTGTGGGGCCGGGCCGCTCCGGGCCCCGGCGCGCCGGGCGCTCAGCTGGTGACCGAGCTCCGGCGCGGCGAGGACCTGGTCGCGCGCGCCCGGACGGAGTGGAGCTGATGCAAGCCGGCCTCGGGCGAGTCTCGGCCGGAGTCGATTGTCGGAAGGGGAGGACCTAGTGGGAGCTCGAGCATTTCTGGTTTCGCTGATGGCCTGCGCCGCCTTGTCGGCCTTCGCCTGGGAGGATCACGCGCCGATCACCTACGCGGCGCTCGCGGGAGAGCCCTACGCCGCGCAGATGGTCCAGGCCGAGACTCTCGACGCCTTCCTCGCCGCGGAGAAGCCGGCCCTGAGCGCGGTGCTCGCGGGCATCGAGGCCAAGGCAAAGAAGGCGCTCGACTACCATCCTCCGCTCCCGCCCGAGCTGGCCTTCACGGGCGAGGCTCCGGAGACCGCGCTCCGCGCGGCCTTCCTGGCGGCGATCAGGGTGAACCCCTCCATGCCCTTCCCGCTCTTCGTCCAGCTGCCTCCCGGGGCGCCTCGCGAGGGAAGGCCTCCCCTGGCCATAGACCAGGCCGATCCCATGGGCTTTCGGATACCCGATCCTCCCTTCGAGGCCCTGTCTCCGGGCGAGAAGGTGAGCGTCCTCGAGGTGGCGGCCACGGCCTCCGACGAGCCCGACTACGGTATGGACGTGGGGCTCTACGCCGACAACGGCGGCGCGGTCGGCGCGCTCTACGGCTTCGGCAAGCAGCCCTTCGGCAATCCCAGCCTGAGCTACGGCAGCCAGGCGCCCATCCACATGGCCTTCCCGCACGAGGACCCCCTCATCAAGCTGGCCGCGCCCTTCACCCAGCGCTCGCTGTCGGCCTACCGGACCCTGCAGTACTCGACCCTGGCCCGCTTCGCCTTCGCCTCGGGGCATCCCTACTGGGGCTGGCGCTTCGCCGGCTGGGCCCTGCACTACGTCCAGGACCTGGCCCAGCCCTACCACGCGAGCATGCTGCCCGGCCTGTCGGCCTTCCAGATCATCTGGCTCAACCTCACCGGAAGCGCGGCCGCCAAGAACGCCGCCCTCGTCCTCGTGAGCAACCGCCACACCGTGATCGAGGACTACCTCTATCGGGCGATGGCCGCCCCTTCCGGCGACGCCGGACGCACCCTCCTCTACGAAGCGCTTCGCCTGGGGCCCACGTCCCCCCGCGTGGAGTCCTGGCGGGACGACTACGCCTACGACGTCGTCGCCTGGAAGTCCTACCGCCGGGCCCCGGCCTTCGACCGCCTCGTCGCGGCTACCTTCCCGGCCGCCTATGTCTCCGACCCGAGCTACGACTATGCGGCCGCGGGCGATGTCCACGATCCCTACGACGAGCTGCAGAGCCAGGCGCCCGTGAAGGCTGCCGTCTTCGACGAGGCCTGCGCCTCGATCTTCGCCGATCTCGGCTCCTGGACGCGCAGTTTCGTCGCCTATGCATCCGATCCCCGGGCGATCGAGCTGCCGCGCAAGGCTCCTTACGATCCGCGCGCCCTCGGCTATCTCGCGGCGGTGGCCGCTCTCGTGGTCGTGATCCTCGCTCTGGCCCGGAAAAAGGGCGCTCGGGCTAAATAAGTGAGAGTTCGGAGAGGCCTTTGACGCCGGCCCGAGGATTGAGTAAACTCATATATTAGAGATTTCCTATTTTAGGAGGATGGCATGTCTGTAGAAAAGCGCAAGCCGGTTCCCAGCGATATCGATATCGCTCAGGAAGCCAAGGTCAGGCCGATCGCCGAGGTGGCGAAGGGTTACGGCGTAAGCGAAGACGATATCGACAACTACGGAAAGTACAAGGCCAAGGTCAGGCTCGAGTTCACCGAGCGGATCCGCAAGGAGAAGCCGCGCGCCAAGTACATCGATGTCACCGCGATCACGCCCACGCCCCTGGGCGAGGGCAAGACCACCACGACCGTCGGACTCACCCAGGGACTCGGCTTCATCGGGAAGAAGGCGATAGCGACGATCAGGCAGCCCTCCATGGGGCCGACCTTCGGCATCAAGGGCGGGGCGGCCGGCGGCGGCTACTCCCAGATCGTGCCCATGGCCGACTTCAACCTCCACCTCACCGGCGACATCCACGCGGTCTCGGCGGCGCACAACCTCTGCTCGGCGGCGATCGACGCCCGGCTCTACCACGAGTCGCGCTGGTCGGACTCCTACTTCGAGAAGATCGGCCTCCATAAGCTCAACATCGACCCCTACGAGGTCTGGTGGAACCGCGTCCTCGACATGAACGACCGGACCCTGCGCCGCATGATCGTCGGCGTGGGCGGCCTGGACAACGGCCCCCTGCGCGAGACCGGCTTCGACATCGCCGTGGCCAGCGAGGTCATGGCCATCCTCGCCCTCTCGGTCGACCTGGCCGACCTGCGCCGCCGCATCGGCCGCATCGTGCTCGGCCTGGACAAATCGGGCAAGTCCTTCACGACCGAGGACATCGGCGTGGCCGGCGCCATGACCATCCTCCTCAAGGACGCTATCCAGCCGAACATCCTCCAGACCCTCGAGGAGCAGCTGGCCTTCGTGCACACCGGGCCCTTCGCGAACATCGCGCACGGCAACTCCTCGGTGCTGGCCGACCTCGTGGCCACCCGCATCTCCGACTACGTCGTGACGGAATCGGGCTTCGGCTCGGACATGGGCTTCGAGAAGTTCGTGGACATCAAGTGCCGCAGCTCGGGCCAGATGCCCGACGCCGCCGTGGTGGTGGCCACGGTCCGCGCCCTCAAGATGCACGGCGGCGGTCCCAAGGTCACGCCCGGCAAGAGCCTGGCCACGGCCTATACGCAGGAGAACAAGGAACTCGTCACGAAGGGCCTGGACAATCTCAGGGCCCACCTCGGCATTCTCAGGAAGTTCGGCGTCCCTGCGGTCGTGGCGATCAACGGCTTTCCCACCGACACCAAGGCAGAGCAGGAGATCATCCGCGAGGCGGCCATCGCCGCGGGCGCGGTGGACGCGGTCGTCACCCGCAACTGGGCCGAGGGCGGCGAAGGCGCAGCCGAGCTGGCCCGCGCCGTGGAGAAGGCGGCCGAGGTCGGATCGACCTGCAAGCCCTTCTACCCCCTCGAGCTGTCGATCAAGGACAAGATCGAGACGATAGCCCGCGAGGTCTACGGCGCCGAGCGCGTGACCTACACTCCCGATGTCGAGGACAAGATCGCCACCTTCTCGGGCCTGGGCTACGACAAGCTGCCCATCTGCATGGCCAAGACCCAGTACTCGCTCTCGCACGATCCCGCGGTGAAAGGGGCGCCCAAGGGCTTCGTCTTCCCCATCACCGACATTCGCGTGGCCGCCGGAGCCGGTTTCGTCTATCCTCTCTCGGGAGCGATCAACACCATGCCCGGACTCTCGTCCAAGCCCGCCTACATCGGCATGGACATAGACCCGGCCACCGGAAAGATCAGCGGGCTGTCCTGAGCCGGATACGGAGAATCGGCGCATGAGCGGCGGGAAGCTGCGGATCGCGGTCGTGTTCGGCGGGAGATCGGCCGAGCACGAGGTCTCGCTCCAGTCGGCCAAGAACGTGATCGCGGCCCTCGACCCCGGCAAGTACGAGTGTGCCTCCTCATCGGCATCGACCGCGAGGGACGCTGGCATCTCGACGGGGCCTCGCTCAAGCTGCTCAGCGCCGAGGATCCGCGACTCATCAGCCTGAATACGGAAGGTACGCGGGTCGCCCTCACCCCCGACGGGGCGGACGGGGCCCTGATCGCGCGCGACTCCAACGCGAGCGGCCTTTCCTATGCCGAGCTGCTGGACAGGCTGATCGAGCTGGGCATCGAGGATTTCGAGGCGAGGCGGCGACTCCGATGCAGGCCCTGAGCGCGCCCGGGTCTTGTGGCCGCCCGAACGCGGCGGACCGATAGCCCGAGGGGCGGGCGCAGCGTTGCGCCGCCGTTTCCATCCGTAGTATCCTGGGGCATGAAGTTCGAACTATCTCCCGAGATTCTCGAAAAGGTGCCCGCCTTCGTGGTGGGCATCGTGGTCGCGAGAGGCCTGGACAACGCCAGGCCGGCCGAGCGCATCTCCGCGCTCCTCGCCGGCCATTTCGCCGAGGCCGCGAGCTCGATGGCGGGCAAGGCCAAGGAGGACGCGCGCATCGCGCCCTACCGCGAGGCCTTCGCGGCCCTCGGGATCAACCCGAATCGGTATCCCTGCTCGATCGAAGCCCTCATGTCGCGCGTGCAGAAGGGCGGGGAACCGCCCTCCATCAACGCCGCGGTCGACGCGGGCAACGCCGTGTCGGCGCGGCATTTCGTCCCGATCGGCGCCCACGACCTGGGGGCCGTATCAGGCGAAATCTCGCTTCGCCCGGCCCGGTCGGGCGATGTCTTTCTGCCCTTCGGCGGCGGCGAGCGCGAGGACCCCGAGCCCGGCGAGCCGGTCTACGCGAGCGGGAGCGTCGTGCGCACGCGGCGCTGGATGTGGCGTCAGAGCGAGACCGGCAAGATCGCGGCGGAGACCCGCGACATCTTCTTCCCGATCGACGGCTTTTCCGGGGTGAACGAGGCCGCGGTCCTCGCGGCCCGCGACGAGCTGGCCCGGCTCATGAAGGACGAGTTGGGCGGCACCGTCGTCCTGGGCTTCGTGGACGCGAAGGCCCCGGTCTTCGAAGGCTGATCCGGCGCGAGGCGCCTCGGCGCCCCCCGTGCGGCGCTCCCGCGCCGGCGCCGGACCCGAACGCGCGCCGCCGGCTTCGGCACCGCGCCGGAACCGGAGCGCGCCGCCGGGAAGCGCTACTTCGCGCCCGCCTTCCTGGCCGCCGCCAGGGCGGCCTCGTAGTCGGGCTCCTGGCCGATCTCCGGCACCTGCTGGGTGTAGGCCACGCGGTTCGAGGCGTCGAGCACCACCACCGCCCGCGACAGGAGGCCTGCCAGCGGGCCGTCGGTCATCTCGGCGCCGTAGGCCTTGCCGAACTCGCGCCCGCGCAGCTCCGAGAGCGGCAGCACCGTGTCCACTCCCTCGGCCTTGCAGAAACGGCTCTGCGCGAAGGGCAGGTCGCGGCTCACGTTGAGCACCACGGCTCCGCCGAGTTTCTTGATCTCCTTGTCGAACCTCTTGGCCGAGAGCGCGCACACCGAAGTGTCGAGACTCGGCACGATGTTGAGTATCTTCACCTTGCCCGCGAAGTCGGCGAGCGAGGCGTCGCCTAGGTCGCCCTTCGTCAGACGGAAATCCGGAGCCGCGCTTCCCACCGCGGGGAGCGTGCCGGATGTATGGACTGGATTGCCCTTGAACGTGATAGTCGCCATGCCGTTCCTCCTTTAAATCTTTCGTGATCCAAAGGTACTGAGACGACACGGAGGAATCAACGTGAGCGCGCCTTCGCGCCGATTCCGTAAGCGCGGGCGGCGCGGACTGTGACCTCGCGGGCTCGCACGGTGGCGAGTGCCGGCGCGGCGTACGGACGGAATTGCGGCATCGGCCGGCGCGGCGCCCGGGCGTCGCCGTTCCAGGCCGTGCCGCGTTAGGCGCGCGCCGCCCGCCCCAGGAGCACGCAGTCTGCGAGCACGAGGGCGACCATCGCCTCGAGCACCGGCACGAGCCGCGGGCAGAGACAGGCGTCGTGCCGCCCGCTGCCCGTGACTTTCACCGCCCTGCCGGTCTCGTCGAGCGAGTCGATCGGGATGGCGACGGTGGGCGTCGGCTTGACTGCCACGCGCAGCACGAGCTCGGCCCCGGTCGAAAGCCCGCCGGCGACTCCGCCGGCACGGTTCGAGCGCCAGCTGATGCCGCCCGCGGCCGCGTCGGGACCGCCCGCGTCGCCTCCCGAGGCGGCCGGTTCGGCCGCGTCGAGATAGTCGCTGCCGCGCAGGTCGGCCGCGCCGAAGCCCGCGCCGAACTCCACCCCCTTCACGCCGGGGATCGACATCGCCGCCCCGCCCAGGAGCGCGTCCAGGCCCTCGAAGACCGGCTCGCCGAGCCCGCGCGGCAGGCCCGTCGCGCGGCACTCCACGATGCCGCCCGCCGAGTCGCCCGCCTCGCGCGCCCTGCGCACGGCCTCGAGCATGCGGCGCGCGGCCTCCGCGTCCGGGGCGCGCATCGCGTTGGACTCGATCTCGCGCCGGGCGGCCTCGTCCAAAGGCGAGCCGGCCCTCACGTCGCCGCACGAGACCCCTGCGGCGCGGAGCGTGAAGGCGTAGACGTGGATGCCCGAGGCCGCGAGGAACTTCTTGGCTATGGCTCCGGCCGCGACGCGCGCAGCGGTCTCGCGGCCCGAGAGCCGGCCGCCGCCCCGGTGGTCGCGGTGGCCGTACTTGGCGGCCCAGCCCGGATCGCCGCGGCCCGGACGGAGAACGCCGCGGTAGCTCTCGTAGTCGCCCGAGTGCTGGTCGACGCTGCGCACGACGAGGGCGATGGGAGCTCCGGTGGTCCGGCCTTCGAACACGCCGGAGAGCAGCTCGGGGCGGTCGGGCTCCGCGCGCGGGCTCACCGCGGCGGCCGCGTCGCGGTCGCCCCAGGCGCCGGGGCGCCGGCGCTCGAGCTCGGCCGCGACGTCGGCCTCGGCGATCTCGATGCCCGCGGGGCAGCCCTCGACCACGCAGCCGACCGCGGCCCCGTGCGACTCGCCGAAACTGGATACGCGAAAGACTCTTCCGAATACGTCGCCGGCCATGATGCCTCCTACATGCCGATGGGGAACAGTACGCCCTGCTTGTCGCGCAGGCGGTGCTCGATGCCGGCCGCGATGGCCTCGAAGTCGCGCGACTCGGCGACGAAGTCGAGGCGGTCGCTCGGCACCACGAGCACCGGGGCGAGGGTGAAGGACTCGATCCAGGACTCGTAGAGCGCGTTGAGCGAATCGAGATACTCGTCGGAAATGCCGGCCTCGAAGTCGCGGCCGCGCTTGGCTATGCGGCCGCGGAGCGTGGGCAGGGCCGCGCGCAGGTAGACGACGAGGTCCGGGGGCGGCAGGAGCTCGCAGAAGGTCCGGTACAGCTCGCTGTAGACCTCCCAGTCGCGGGCGCTCATGAGGCCGCGCTCGAAGAGGTTGCGCGCGAAGACCTCGGCGTCCTCGTAGAGCGAGCGGTCCTGCACGACCGAGCGCGGGTCGTCCATCAGGGCCCGGTGCGAGCGGACGCGGTGCGAGAGGAAGAATACCTGGGAGTTGAAGGCCCACCTCTCCATATCCCGATAGAAATCCTGGAGAAAGGGATTCTCCGCCACCGGCTCGTAGTAGGGATCGAAGCCCAGGCGCCGGGCGAGGAGCTCCACCAGGGTCGACTTGCCGGCGCCTATGTTGCCCGCGACGACGAGATATTTCCTCATCGCTCGCCGCCTCGGCGTGCCGCCGATCCGGCTTTGGAGCCGAGAAGGCGCTCTGGTCCGGGCTTCGCGCGCCTCCCGAGGGCGCGCCGCAGGCTCCCTTCGACGACGCCGGCCAGCTTCCGCGTGATCTCCCCGGGAGGCTCGCCCATGCCCGACTTGATCCAGCGGACCGCGATGCCGACGAAGGCGAAGGCGTAGAAGTCGCAGATGAAGACCTTGTCCTCCTCGGGCGCCTCAGGTCCCGAGGCCAGCTCGTCGGCGACGCCGCGGATGTAGAAGGTCTGCCGATTGACGCCGCAGCCTTCGACGATTTCCCGGACGGAAATCCTGGCCAAGGGCACGCTCTTCCTGAGGCGCTTGAGGGAGGCCGAGATCGCCCGCTTCGTGGTCAGGGCGTGGGCCATCGATCATCGCCTCGCCGGGCCCGAGCGGCCGCCGCTTCCTTCGAACTCGCCGGCCGTGGACAGTCCGGTCTCGGTGTCGGGTTTTGGGACAGAGCCATCGTCTCGATCATAGCATATCCTCCTTGTTTTCCCTAGCTTGCGCTTCGGGAGCGGTGCGTTGTCCGCTCTTTCCGGGAGGGCGAGGCGATGACTGCAGGCCACGCGCCGCGATCGCCGGCCTGGCGGGGTGCCTTGTAGGAGAAGGTGGATCGCGCTAGGATCGCTGCGGCCGGCCGCGAGGGACCGGGAAGCGAGAGGGGGGCCGCGATGCGGAGAGCGAAGGTTATACTCCTGGGTTTGGTGATACTCGTCGCCGCGAGGGTCTTCGCGCTGCCTCCGGCCTACCTCGACCCGACCCGCTCGGGCGCGATGGAGGGCGGGCTCCTCTTCTCGGTCAACCCCCTGAACGGCCGTACCGCGATCGGCGTGGACTTCTACTGGATCAGCCGCGCGCGCGTCGGCATAGGCGTCAGCTCGACCTTCTCGCTCGCGCACTTTCCCGCCACCCAGAGCCTCAGCTTCGACGCGCTCTACTACCTCGACCTCGACGCTTCCGGCCAGGGCCTCGCCGTCCTGCCCCTGAAGGCGCGCATCGGCATGTTCGGCCCCTCGCAGTCCTTCGGCTACGGCTTCGCGACCGGCGTGGAGTGGTACGCCCTGCCGTTCTACTACGACAGCGACTACACCCTGCGCGTCTCTTCCCAGCCCCTGAGCTGCGACACCTTCCTGACCCTGAAGGGCCTCGGCGAAGCGGACTACTACGACGGCCGCTGGAGGCCCGAGCTCTTCCTCGGCTCCGACTTCGCCGCCACCATCGGCGGCAAGTCCGGCCAGGGCTACCCCGCGCCCTAGTGTCCTATCCGATTCGCTTGGCTCGACCGCAAGATGCGGGTAGTGTCACGAATCTTGTGGACGGTACGACGGATTGTGTCTCGCCCGAGGTTCCGCGACCTCGGGTGGGGGTCATTCTGAGCCATCAACAGTCTTCGTAACACTACCCAAGATGCGCGGGGCCGATCCGCCGGGCCCGGCTTGGCCGCACTCAGAGCGCCGAGCCCGGCCGGTAGCGCAGGCTCTCCGACACGTAGTGCAGCCGCTCTTTCCAGGCCTCGCTCCGGGCCCGGGCTGCCAGCACCTCGCCCATGACCACCGCCACCGAGCCTTCCTCCACCGCGCGCAGGAGGCGGCACTCGAGCCAGCCGGCGACGCCTTCGGGCACGAGGGCGTCGACCGCCGCCGCCGGCCGAGCGGCGATGCCGAAGTCGCGGTACTTGTCGCGCTCCCGGCCCGAGACCGAGCCGGTCTTCTCCACCAGGTCCATCTGCTCCGGCGTGGGCAGGGCGATCGCGAAGCTCCCGCCGGCGCGGAGGTTTTCGAGGGTCGCGTGTTTCTTGTCGCAGACGAAGAGGACGCGCGAGCTCGGCTCGTAGTCGAGGGGGCAGTTCCACGCGATGGGCGCGAGGTCGTAGCGGCCGGCCGCCGATTTCGTGCAGACCCAGATGAGGCAGCCGCCCGCCAGGAGCTCGTAGGCCCGGGACAAGGGAACGTCGTCGTAGTCCATGCACAACCTCCGGTCGTATCAGTGCGATTCTGTTTCGCCCGCCGCGCCGAGCCGCTTCCCGATCGCCGCCTCCAGCGCCGCGTCGTCGGCTTCGACGAGGCCGGGCTCGCTGGCCTCGCAGCCGTTGAAGGCCGCGTAGCGCCGAACCTCCGCGGCGAGGGCGGCGGCGAAGGAGACCCGCCGCTGCGGCGAAATGCCCGAGACCGAGAGCCGCCGCAGGATGAGAGTCTTGCGGCCTCGGTCCGCCTTCGCGTCGAGGCGGCCGGCGAAGGAGATTGCGCCGTCGGCGCCGCGGAAAAGCAGGGGCAGGGCGAAGTAGCCGAAGCTCCGCTTGCGCGCGGGCAGGTAGCACTCGATCTGGAACTCGACGCCGAAGAGGCGCTTCGTCCTGCGGCGGTCGATCACCAGCGGATCGAAGGGCGAGAGCAGAAAGACCCGAGCCCGCCCGCCGCCGGCCCCCGTCGGGCTTCCCGCGTCGCCGCCGGTCGCCTCGCCGTCTTCCGTCGCCGGGCCGGCCTCGGCCAGGAGCCCGGGCGGCGCGTACCAGCTCTTCCCGGCCTCGCTCCCTTCGAGCCGCAGCCCGACGAGGCTCCCCGCCTCGACGCGTTGCGCGATCTCGTTCGGGATGCCGTCGACGAGGTCGCGGCGCCCGTAGGCCACGTCGGCCTCGGTGAAGACACCGAGCGCCCTCGCCGCGACGTCGACGTAGTAGGCCGCCATCTCCCCGGCGCTCGGGCGCCTGAGGTCCAGGTCCGCGGGCAGCGCCCGCTCGGCCAGGTCGTAGCGCTTCTGGAATCCCTCCCGCCCCAGCGACACCAGCTCGCCCGCGTGGAAGAGGTACTCGAGCGCCACCTTGGCGGGCTTCCAGTCCCACCAGCCGGCCGAGCCCGCCTTGGCCCCGCCGAAATCCCGGACCTGGAGAGGCCCCTCGGCGGCGATCCGCTCCCTCACCATGGCCACGGTCCGCTCGTCGGCCTCGAACCAGTCGTGCCCGCGCGTGCGCACCCGCTCCATGCGCGGCAGGCAATAGCGGTACTCCTCGATCGGCAGATAGGCCGCCGCGTGCGACCAATACTCGATGATGCGCCGCGGCTCGGCCTCGAGCCGCCCCAGCTGCGCCCGGGCGTAGCGCGGCACCCTCGACCAGAGGATGTGGTGATGGGCCCGCTCGACTACCGAGATCGTGTCGATCTGCACCGCGGAGAGGTGGCGTATCGCCTCGCCCGCGTCGCCGGCCGCGAAAGGCCGGCCGAGCCCGGCCGCCCGCACCGCGATGCGCCGCGCGCCGCCGATGTCGATGCTTTCTGCCATGGCACGACTCTATGCGCGGCGGCCCCGCCCTGGCAAGGCCACAGGGTGGCCGCGGCGCGGCTTACTGACCCGGCACTTTTCCTTGCCGCAGTCGAATCGCGAGAACCCTCGCTATTTTATGGGAAATCGGAAGGTTTTCGCGATGCGGCATTCTAGTGTTAGATTGCCGGGTCAGTGATGGTCCTCGTGCAGCGTAGATTCCCGCAGGTTCTTCGCTTGACGGGGCGGGATGAGAGAGCTATCCTTGAATCAAGGAAGCGATTCATGAGTCAGGTGACGATTCGCGATCTCTCGCCCGAGGTCGAAGCCCACCTTCGGGAACGAGCCAGGATCGAGGGGCGCTCGCTCAGCAAGGTCGCCGCCGAACTTCTGGCGGAGGCCGCCGGCCTCGACCAGGGAGGCGGCAAAAGGCGCGACCTTTCGCGCTTCGCCGGTTCCTGGAGCGCCGAGGAGGCAGCCGCCTTTGAGGCCGCGCAAGGAGCCTTCGGCGAGCTCGACCCGGAGCTCTGGGCGTGAGGCTCGTCCTCGACACGAACGCCTACGTCGCGCTCAAGCGAGGCGAGGGGAGTCTGCTCGCGCTCCTCGAAGCGGCCGAGTATCTCGCGATGCCCGCGGTGGTCGTGGGCGAGCTCAGCGCCGGTTTCCTCATGGGCGACCGGGCGGAACGCAACCTGCGCGAGCTCGACGCCTTTCTTTCCGAGGCGGGGGTCGAGGTGCTCCCCGTCGGGCGGCGCGAGGCCGAGCGCTACGGCGCCCTGGTCAAGGCGCTCCGCGAGCGCGGCCGCCCCATCCCCACGAACGATATCTGGATCGCGGCCGCGGCGCTCTGCGCGGACGCCAGGCTTCTCTCAGCGGACGCGCACTTCAGCGAGGTGCCGGGCCTCGTGGCGCTGGGCTGGGAGTAGAAGACCCGGGGCGGTTGCTTTCGGGACGCCACAGGGATCGGCGCTGCTCCGCCTTGCCGAGTGGCATGGGGCCGCCGCTTCTACCTCTGAGCTTTATCCCTGCCTGCTCCAACCCTTGACCGCCAGCGTCGCGATGAAGGTCTTGATGTAGGGGTCCAGGAGGTCGCCGCCCCGATCGTCCTCGAAGAAGCCCGCGATCGCGAAGCCGGCCGCGATCTGTCCGCCGATCTGCGCGTCGAGCGAGTGGCCGAACTCGAGCGCTTCCTTCGCCCGCATACGCTCCTCGAGTTCGTCCTTGGGAAGTTGTTCGAGGTCCGAGTAGGGGATGCGGTACTTCACCTTGAGCGCGCCTTCCTCGTCCCAGGCCTTGAGGTCGAAGATGTAGGTCAGGGGATTGCAGAAGCCCGCGAGGAGCCGCCCGCCGGGGCGCAGCACTCTATGGCATTCCCGCCACACGATCTCGACGTCGTCGACGAAGCAGTTGGAGACCGGGTGGAAGACGAGGTCGAAGGAGGAGTCGGCGAAGCGCGAGAGGTCCCGCATGTCGCCCTGGACGAGTTCGAGGCCCAGGCCCTCGCGTTGCGCGACAAAGGCATCGCGCTCGAGCTGGGCGGGGCTGTTGTCGAGCACCGCGACGCGCGCCCCCGCCGCGGCGAGCACCGGTCCCTGCTGGCCGCCGGCCGAGGCGAGGCAGAGAACCCTGGCGTCCTCGATCGTTCCGTACCACTCGCGCGGCACCGGGATGGTGGGCGTGAGCAGCAGCGACCAGTCTCCCCGCCGCGCCCGCTCGATCGTCGCCGCGTCGACGGGGATGGTCCACTTGTTGCCCTCGGCCACTTCCTTGGCCCAGGCCTCGCGATTGTATGCGGCGATGTCCATGGAGCTCGCCTCCTTTAAGAATTTTCCGCAGGCGCAGGCGCAGGCCGGGGATCGGGCAAGGCGCGCGGCCGCTCCCTGCCCGCAGCGAGCGCGAGGCCCGCTCCGAGCGCGTAGAGCGCCAGGTTGAGCGCGAAGGGCAGGCTGCGGTCGAGCTGGGATAGCTCGCCCGCGACCCAGCCGAAGGGCGAGGAGACGAGGATGACGCCGACGTAGAGGAGGGACTGGATCCTCGCGCGCTCGGCGGGGTTCACGCTGAGCGCGACCAGGCGGTCGACGAGGGGATTGGCGATCGCCAGACCGGCGGCCTCCAGCACGGCTCCCGCCACGAGCGCGGCGACGCCCTGCGCGGGCGCCAGTGCGTAGAGGAGCTGGCTGGCCGCGAAGAGGACGAAGCCGAAGGCCATCGGCAGACGGAAGGGACGCCGGCCCAGACGCTGCGTGAGGGTGAAGAAGAGGAGGACGGTGACCGCGGACTTGACGAAGGGGAAGAACGCGACATCCTGGACGGGCAGGCCGAGCTTCTCGACCGCCAGGATGCCCCAGAAGTTGCCCGAAATCATCGAGGTGACGGAGACGACGATGAGGATGGCCGCCGCCCTGAGCGTCTCCGGGTTCCTCGTCATCTCCCGCAGCACGGAGCCGTAGCCGCCGAGGATCGAGAGGAGGCTCGCGCCCCTCGTCTCGGCCCTCCGCACGCGGCCGCGGCCCGTCTCCCGCGTCGCGAGGAAGGTCACGGTGGCCTTGATGGAGAACATGGCCGCGGCGAAGAGATAGAGGCCGCGCACCGTGGGCACGAGGCTATGCCTGCCGATCAGCGCCCCCGCCAGCGGCGCGGCGAAGCCGACCATGATGTTCGCGATGTAGATCCAGCTGTAGATGCCGACGAGCTCCGAGGGATTCGCGTCCTCGACGAGGAGGCAGGACCAGGAATTCTGCGTCACGCGCCAGGCGGAGTTGACCAGGCCAGCCGCGAGGAACCACCAGAAGTCCCGGGCCAGGGCGGAGATCAGCGCGAAGAGGCTCCAGGAGAGGATGTCGAAGAGGAAAGTCGTGAGCCGGCGTCCCAGCTTGTCGGTGATAGCCCCGCTCAGGAGGGCGAAGAGCACCTGGCAGGCCCAGGATAGGCTGACGATCAGCCCGATCTGCCGGTCGGCGAGGCCTAGGGCGATCATGAAGACCGAGGCGTAGGGCGCGAAGAGGTTGTACGGAATACCCCAGAGCGGTTCCGTGTAGACGCAGCCCCTCGGGTTGCCTCGGAGGCCGAAAAGTGTCTGGAAGAGCACGTGCCTTTTCATGATCGGCCCCGAACCGGCGCCGGGGCGGAGGCCCGTCTTCGCCGCAGTGCAGCCAGCCTAGCTTCCCCGCCCCGCCCTGTCAACCGAAGCCGAACGGGGATGAAGCTGGGCCGGGGCAACGTCGAATCGCTTGGCCCCCGCCGGCGCGGCGCAGCCGGGAGTCCGCCGCCCTGGCCGTTCCGGCGAGCTCTTGATAGACTTGTGGGGCGGCGGTTCCCGCCGCGCGAGGAATGGACGTGAACAACAACGATGTGCTGAGAAGACTGCGGTATGCCCTGAACATCACCGACCTCAAGGTCGGCGAGCTCTTCAGGCTGGCCGGCTACGAGATCGGAAAAGCCGAGCTGGAAAGCATCTTCACGAAGGAGGACGAACCGGGCTATGTCGAGTGCGAGGACGCTCTCGTCGACAAATTCCTCGAAGCCCTGGTGCTGAGCCGCAGGGGGCCGAGGGCCGGCGAGCCGGCGCCGGGCGGCGCGGGCCCGCCGCCGCGAACGCGGCTGTCGAACAACGCCATCCTGAAGCGGCTGCGGATCGCGCTGGAGCTGAAGGACGACGATATCGTCGGCATCCTTCGCCTGGCCGGCGTCGAGGCCTCGAAAGCCGAAGTCTCGGCTCTTTTCAGGAGGCCGGGCCACGCCAACTATCGGCCCTGCGGCGACCAGTTCCTCCGCAACTTCCTCGCCGGCCTGACCGCCAAGTACCGGGTCTGAGCCGCTCCGGCGGGCGGGGAAGCCGGAGGGCGCGTGAGAAGAGCGGCCTCCTGGCCCGGCGATGCACCGGCGGTTATAGTTTAGAGACATGAGCGAACGAACGCACCTCTACTTCCCCTGTGGATAGACGGCGGATTGTCGCCGACCCTCCTCGCCGGGGCTTGGGCCCCGCGCGACTATCTGGCTCCGCGGTTCGCCTTCGAGGAGGTCCCGGAAGACGCGGATTGCGATCCAGCCTTGGCCCACGGGACCGTCGGCCACGAGGCGATCGTCGGCCACCTGCTCGAGCCCGGCCTCGCCGAGGGCGTCTCGTCGGGGCGGGTGCTAGGCCTGAGCCTGGTCGAGAACACCGCGACCGACGATCGGACCCTGTCGCGCCTCGAGCCCCTCTTCGAACTCGCCGCGACGCTGTAGGCCGCCTTCGCCCCCGCGATTTTCCGTCGGGCCGGAGCGATAGCCGTGTGGGGGTGCCGGAGAAGACCGGAGGAAGCGCGTGCCGCGCGCTTCCGAGGACTTCGCAGGCAGGGGGAGCAGCGGACGAGGAGATACACTTCACGAATCACCGCCGCCCGCGCTCATTCTTGGATGGCAATGAGCGCATTGAAACACGGGGCGAGGACCTCCGCAGCCGAGCGGGGCCCCTCGCCTTGAGGTTGGGAGGCGCTCAACGCATGACGGAGAGTGCGCGGGCGGTAGCGATGATCGGCCGCGCTCCCCCCTTTTCACTTCGCTTCCTTCTCCCGCTTCTTCTTCACGTCCTCGGCCTTGCGCGATATGCGATTCCAGACGGCGCTCAGGCCCATGGCCTTCTTGGCGGCCGCGAGGGTGGCGCGGGCCTCCT
>Ga0307377_10001037_pt1 | contig 36585 bp, 34 predicted proteins | sample TR3MG_FD_202535 | JGI IMG/M metagenome (GOLD analysis project Ga0307377, IMG submission 202535) | Soil microbial communities from Risofladan, Vaasa, Finland - TR-3 | ecosystem: Environmental > Terrestrial > Soil > Coastal area > Acid sulfate soil | place: Finland: Risofladan, Vaasa | collected... | reverse complement strand
CCTGGGAAGGCCACCGCGCGACTTCCGACACAGACCCTAGCCCGAAGCCCGGCGGGCCGTCAGCATCCGGTCGTGCCCCGCGTAGTCTTTGCGGACCTCCATCCCCTCCAGGCCGCGCACTGCCGAAGCCTTCTCCATCGCCGCCGCGCCCTGCCCCGCGCCGATCTCCACTAGGAGTGTCCCCCCCGGCGCGAGGTACGCCGGCGCCCCCTTCAGGATCCGCTCGATGATTTCCGTCCCCTCGGGCCCGGCGACGAGGGCCTCTCGCGGCTCGTGGTCGCGGATTTCCGGCTCGAGCGTTTCCCATTCGGCCTCGGCGACGTACGGCGGGTTGGCGAGGAGAAAATCCGCCGGCTTCGCGCCCGCCGCGTCGAGGGCGTCGTAAAGGTCGCCCTCGAGGAACGTCACTCGGTCCGCTACACCGTGCGCTTCGGCGTTCGCGCGGGCGACCGCCAGCGCCGTCGGCGAAACGTCCGTCGCCACCAGCCAGGCCTCCGGGACGTGGACAGCCAGGCTGACCGCCACGCACCCGCACCCCGTGCAAAGGTCAATGGCGCTTATTCGCGCCCCGCCCTCGCCCACCGCAGCGTTCCTCGTCGGCGGCGCGAGGCCGCGCTTGCGCCCCGTCCGTTCCATCACCTCTTCCACCAGCAACTCCGTCTCCGGCCGCGGGATCAGGCACCCGGGCGCCACCTTCAGCGCCAGCCCCATGAACTCGCACGTGCCGATGATGTAGCGCGTCGGTTCGCGCTCGGCGCGGCGGCGGACATGGTCGCGGAAACGCGTCCGCGGCTCTTCCTCCACCTCCCGGCCGTACGCCAGGTAAAGTCCAATCCGTTCAAGCCCCAGCGCCTGGGCCAGGAGGATTTCGGCCTCGAGGCGCGCCTGCGGGATGCCCTTCTTCTCGAAGAACTTCTGCGTCCATTCGAGAAGCCGGCCGATGGTCCAGGTTCCGCTTTCGTCCGGCATCGCCGATCCCCGCCGACCGCGCCCGGGTCAATCCTCCGTCAGACCGAGCGCCCTCAGTTGCTCTTCCCGATCGTGTTCCAGGAGCGCGTCCACGACCGCCTCCAGGTCGCCCTGCATCACCTGGTCCAGGTTGTATGCCGTGAAGTTGATTCGATGGTCCGTCAGACGGTTCTGCGGGAAGTTGTACGTCCGGAGCCGCTGGCTGCGGTCGCCGGAGCCCATCTTCGACTTGCGGTCGGCCGAGCGCTCCGCCCGCCGCTTCGATTCCTCCAGGTCGTACACCCGGGCCGTCAGCACCCGCAGCGCCTTCTCGCGGTTCCGGTGCTGGCTCTTCTCGTCCTGCATGTGGACGACGATGCCGGTCGGAAGGTGGCGCATCCGAACCGCGCTCGAAACCTTGTTGACGTTCTGCCCCCCGGGCCCGCTCGCCCGCATCGTCTCCACCTCGAGGTCCTCGGGGCGGATCGGAACGTCCACGTCCTCCGGCTCGGGCATGACGGCGACGGTGGCGGCGGAGGTATGGATGCGGCCCTGGGCCTCCGTCTCGGGCACGCGCTGAACCCGGTGGCCGCCCGACTCGAACCGAAGGCGGCGGAAGACGTCGGGGCCCTCCATCGCCAGGACGACCTCGCGGAATCCGCCCAGGTCCGTCGGGCTTGCGCTCAGCACCTCGCGCTTCCAGCCCTTCGCGTCGCTGTAATGCGTGTACATATTGAAAAGGTCGCGCGCAAACAGGGCCGCCTCTTCCCCGCCCGTTCCCGCCCGGATTTCCACCAGCACGCGCGTCGCGTCCGTCCCTTCCTCGCGCTCCAGCATCCGCTCCTGGATTTCCCCGAGGAGCGACGCCTCCAGGTCGCGCTGGACCTCGGCCTCCGTCTGGGCGAGGGCCCGCATGTCGGCGTCCTCGGACTCGGTCCGCAGGATTTCCTCGGCCTCGCGGCGGGCTTCCCGCGCCGCCCGCCACCGGCGGTACGGGTCCACAATCCGCATCAGCCGCCCGCGCTCGCGCATCAGGCCGGCCATCTTCGCCGGCTCCCGGGCGACGTCCGGCAGGCTCACCAGCGCGTCAATCTTCTGGACCTGCGCGTCCAGTTGACCCAGACGCGCCGCCAGCGTCGGCTTCGTATTGGCCTCTCTCTCGCCCATCCGACCTCTCCCGATCGCCCGAGAAACCCCTCAAGACGAAAGGCGAAGCCCGGTCCTTGCCGCCGATTCCCGGCGCGCCGGAACCGCTCCGCCCCTGGTCGCCCGCCTAATACAAGGATCTCGCTCCGCTCCCTCGGCACCCCTATTTTATCCGCCGACGCGCCGCCCGCAAGAGGCGAACCCTAATTTTACAACGCTATCTCAACGCAGAGAACGCAGAGAGCGCGGAGACAGACTCTTCTTTCACAACAATTTGTCCCGGCGCGCCGAGGCCCAACGGCCCGAGCCGGATGCTGGTCCTCCGCCCCAACCTCACGCCGTCTCCTTTGACCCCTTTGACAGCCGTTCTCTGCGTTCTCGGCGCTCTCTGCGGTGAAGAACACGGCGTAATAGAACTAACACGTCAGGTGGAACGCTCCGGCCACCCGCATGCCCCCCGCCGCCAGGGCGTTGTACCGTCCGACGGCCTCGCCGGTCGGCTCGACGATCACCTGGATTCCCGCCCGCTCGAGCGCGCGGCGGGCCTCCGGCGACACGCCCATCACGCCGTGGGCCCCCGTCCCGACGACGAGGACCTCCGGCTTTGCGGCAAAGACGTCCGCCAGGTCGGCCTCGCCGAGCGAATGGCCCTCCTCGCGCCACCAGTCGGAACGAACGCCGTCCGGCAGCAGAATCAGGTCCTTGCGATATGCCTTCCCGTCCACCACCATCCGCCCGAACTGGTATTCGTCGATGTGCATGCCGGAACCCTACTCGCCCACATAGGGGGCAAGCATTCGCGATAGTGCACGCTCGTGCTCCCGTGGAACATACCAGTACGTATTCCGACTGCGCTCCTTCGTCAGAGCCCGCACCCCCTCGAATCGGCGAGAAATCTCGCATCGCCCCCTTTCGTCTCTCAAGATAATGGAGTTTTTCTGACTCCGTTCTCCAGTCTCCTCTTCCGGGTGGTAGTAATCGTTAGCCGTAGCAACAGAGGTACTCTCAAGGCAGTACGAGTCGGCGGGCAGACGGCGGTTTTCCAAGTACTCCTTTACCCGCTCCACCGCCGCATACGTTTTCACATCGGCCGGTTCTTTACTCGGGCCCAGAGGTTTAAACCCGTCGCGTGCCAAGAAACGCTCGCACAAATCGCGCAAGACCTTGTCTCTGGAGTGAGTCCATTCCGCAATCTGGGCCAGCATGACTGAATCATCAAGTAACAGAAAGTCACCAAGCAACACCTTGCCATGAAGTAATCGCTTGACACCCCGCAAGAAAGTGATGCTCCGCCCGGCCCTCTTGGCCCGTCTCAAAATCGCCTCGAACAACGATTCGAACCCCCGGGTCGTTTTGTGGTAATAAACGGTCCAGTACATGAAGAACCGGGCGTATAAGAACTGTTCAAGTGAGTGCTCCCCCTTGGCTAACCACACAGGATGACGGCGCTTGTCGAACTCAAACCTCTCGACGCGCAGGGTGTGCAAAATACGAAGATAATCGTACAATCCGAAGGACACGCCACAAAAATGGGCATCACGCAAAAGATAATCCATACGATCAACATCCACCTGAGAACTCAATAAATCGGACAAGAACTGCCATTTCGGTTTGCCGCCCTCGAGCAAGGCGCAGACAAGTCTTGGCAATCCCCTTGAATATGATCGCAACACCCGGTTGATCTGTATCTTGGGATCCAAAACCAACTCCCCGGTAACGCGCTCATGATCCAGACCCAGTGCCCTTTCCGTAACGTGCGACAATGGACCATGACCTACATCGTGCAGCAGCGCGGCGCAGCGCGCTGCGAGCATCACTTCCTTGGTCAATCGTATCCGAGGTTGTTGATTCCGATCCAGCGCCCCAAGCGCGCAGGTCATAAGGTGGTATGCTCCAAGGGCGTGAGAGAACCGGGTGTGAACAGCACCGGGGTAGGTGTACGAGCTAAGACCTAATTGTGATATGCGCCGTAGCCGCTGTAACTCAGGACAGGATAAGAGTCTGAGGAGGTGAGCGTCGGTGCGCTTGTCAAAAACAATATGTCCGTAGACAGGATCGCAAAAGACCTTATCGGCCATGGCTCTCGTCACCTCGCAAGAGGCGAGAGCTCGGCGAGTAACTCAAGAGCGGCTTTCATTGGCCCCCCCCTTGCTTTTCTTGTCTTCATGCCGCGCGTTTTTGCACATGCCTCAGACTCACTGCAACCGCGTTCTTTCTCAAAGTAGAAAATGGTCGCGGCGAGTTCCAGCACGTCAGGAGGGCTAGAGTTTAAGCGCTTGGCCGTCTGGCAAAAGCGCGAAGCCACCTTCGCCTGATCCGGGGATATTACTTGCTTCTCGAGCGCCTTCACCAATTCCAGGGCCGAATCGGTACACTTGTAGTCAAAACGCACTCCGTCCGTCCCCACCGCTTTCCGGACCTCTACAAGCAACTCGGGCTGGGAGCGGCTCGCAAACTGCAGAAAAGAAGTGAGCTCGTCCGAGTAAGGGCCGTAGTAGTGCAGGAAGTATTGCAGCCGTGTTGGATAGCCCAGGCTTTGCAACAAGTAAAAGATCTTCTGGGCCATGGTTCGGCCGCGAACCTCAACCAATTCGCAAAAAGGCTTCAGCAGGAAATACGTCTCTTCGGCTTGCATGCCCCCGCCTCCTGCCCGTGCCGGTGCCCACCTGTGGTCCAGTATCGGTTATGGGACCGTGGCCGGTCAAGCGAAAACCGCTCCCGTCCGGTCTGCCCCCCGGATACAATGAATAGGGCAAGACCTGGGACAAGAAGATGGGCTTCGCAACCGACCTTGCCGGGCGCACCCGAACGATTTGCGACCGCCTCGTCGCCGAATACCCCGATGCCGCGTGCCGGCTGAACTTCTCCAGCCCCTTTGAACTGCTCGTCGCCACAATCCTGGCGGCCCAGTGCACCGACAACAAGGTCAACGAGGTGACGGCCGGCCTCTTTCGGAAGGCGAACACGCCCGAAGCCTTCGCCCGGATGCGCCCCGCCACACTCGAAACCGCCGTCCGCCCGACCGGTTTCTTCCGCAACAAGGCCAAGGCCGTCCGCAACACGAGCCGCATGCTCCTTGAGGAATTCAACGGCCGGGTGCCCCGCGAGATGGACGACCTCGTGCGCCTGCCGGGCGTCGCGCGGAAAACCGCCAACGTGGTCCGCGCGGCGGCGTTCGGTCTGCCGGCCATCATCACCGACACGCACTTCATCCGCCTGTCGCGCCGGATGGGCCTGACGAAAAAAGAGGACCCCGCGAAGATCGAGAAGGACGTGATGGCACTCTTGCCCGAGTCAGACTGGTCGGCCTTCAGCCACGCGATGCTTTTCCACGGCCGGGCGGTCTGCGAGGCGAAGAAGCCGAAGTGCGATGCCTGCATCGTCGCGGACCAGTGCCCGTCGGCCTTCCGGTTCCCACATTTTAAAAAATAGGTGATTCAAACGCAGAGAACGCAGAGGACGCAGAGGGGAGGATTGAGTAACAACAGCAAGGCCATTTCCATCATCGGCTCACCAAACATGCTGTTTGCCGTTCCCCCATCTGTGCTGTTCTCTGCGTGCTCTGCGCTCTCTGCGTTGAGATGGCGTTGTAGAATTAGCGGCCCACATCCGTGATCGTAGGGTGATCGCCGCACAGCGAGCACGCGGGGTCCTGCACCCGGCCGACTGTCCGGAAGGTTCCCGCCAAGCCATCGTAAATCACCAGCCGCCGCGCGAGGTTCTCGCCAATGCCGAGGAGGACCTTGACCGCCTCCATCGCCTGCAGCGCCCCCATGACGCCGGGAATCGCGCCGAAAATGCCGCGGTCCTGCACGCCCGTCGCCTCCGGCACGAGGCAGCGGTAACAGGGATTCCCCCCGCCGGGAATTACCGCCAGAAGCATCCCCTCAAACCGCTGGACCGCCGCCGACACCAGCGCCCGCTTCTGGAGCCAACACGCATCGGAGATGAGAAACCGCGCGGCAAAGTTGTCGGTGCAGTCGAGCACCACGTCGTACGGCCTGACGATGTCCCGTGCGTTCTCGGCGGTGAGCCGGACGGCCAGCGGCTCAACCGCGCAGGCCGGGGCGAGCGCGCGGACCTTTTCGGCGGCCGAGTCCGCCTTCGGTCGGCCGATGTCGGCCGTCGCGTGAAGCACCTGCCGGTTCAGATTCGACAGTTCCACCGCCTCGCCGTCCGCGATACCCAGCCGGCCGACGCCGGCGGCCGCCAGATAGAGGATGGCGGGCGACCCGAGCCCGCCCGCACCGACGACGAGCGCACTAGAGCTCAGGAGCCGCTTCTGCCCCTCCACGCCGATCTGGGGCAGCACGACCTGCCGCTCGTAGCGCTGGGCGTCGGCTTCGGTCCAGGGCTTCTCGGACATGGCTTGCGAATCCTGCGGGCGGCGGCGGCCGGCGCACAGCGCCGGCTCTAAACTTCGATCCACAGGGGCAGGTGCACGCGGAACGCCGTCCCCTTGCCCACCTCGCTCTCGACCTCGATGCGGCCGTGGTGCATCTCGACGACTCTCTGCACGATCGTCATCCCGAGCCCCGTGCCGTGCTGCACCGCCTTCTTCGCCTCTTCGCCGCGGAAGAACTCGTCGAAGATGTGCTCCAGATCCCCGGGCGGGATGCCGATGCCCGTGTCCGAGACGACCAGCAGGGCCTCGCCCCCCTCGCCGCCGACCTCGACCTGGACGCGCCCCCCCTCGGGCGTGTAGCGGATGGCGTTCGACACCAGGTTATTCACGAGGTCCGTCAGGCTGTCGCGGGCACCCAGGACGCTGGCCGCCTCGGCGTCAATGTCGAAACGAACGCCCTTTTCCTCGGCCTGGGCGCGAAACAGTTCCCCCGCCGACCGCACGATCTCCGCCAGTTCCACCGGCTCGAACCGCTCGCGCACCGTCGCGGTCCGGAGGCGGCTGTAGCGCAGCAGGTCGTCAATGAGGTCCAGCATGTTCTCGGTCCGCCGGACGGCCCGCTCGACGAGGCTGCGGCCGTTGCCCTCCGCCGGCAGGTCGCGCAGCGCCGCCTTCAACAGGCTCTGGAGCGTCCCCACCGGGGCGCGAAGTTCGTGGCTCGTCTTCCGCATGAAAAGCGACTTCGTCTGCTCCAGCGACTGGAGGTCGCCGTAGGCCCGTTCCAGTTCCTCCTCCCGCGCGCGCAGCCGGCGGGCAATGCTGTTGGCAATGAAAACCGTCACGTACACCGCGAACGTCATGACGAAACAGACCTGGAGAACGAAAACGTAGTGCTGACCGGCGCCCGGCGAGACGAGGGGCGCCCGTCCCCCGGCCGTAAGGACCTCCAGCCGGTAGTGGGCCGTGTCGTAGTAGAGGTATTCGCCCCAGCCGATCAGATTGACCAGGATCATTCCCAACGTCGCGTAGCCGTAGGCGACCTTGGGCGAGAAGAACTCACTCGCCACCACCATCGGAAACACGAACAGAATGATGAAATGGTTCTCCACGCCGCCGATGTAGTGGACCAGCGCCGCCACCGCCAGGAGGTCGCAGGTGATCTGGGCGTGCGCCAGGCCGAGAATCCACCGCTTCCGAATCCGCCGACGCTGGTACAGCATCCGGGCCGCCAGCGTGAAGAATGCGTTGTAAAAAAACAGCGCCAGGATGACGCAGACGGCCGGCAAGGCCGCAAATCGGACCTGGAACGCATACCACCCCAGCGCCATGAACACCAGCGCCAGAAGCCCCGCCAGCCACCGCACCTCGACGAACCACCCGAGGCGGTCAAACAGTTCCCGCTCCGTCAGCGTCAAATCGAGGTCTTGAGGAACCGTTCGCGCCTGCATGGCCCCAAGAGTAGCGTCCGGGCAAGCCCTCGGCAACGCTAAAACGACCTAAACGCGGAGACCGCAGAGGGTGGAAGACAACGGCGCCCCGCCGACCGTCAAGACGCGCGTCGGCGAAGCAACAGCAGACCGGCCAGACCGACGCTGACAAAGGTGACCGTGGCCGGCTCGGGTACCACCAGCGGCACCGACTGCCAGAGAGAGGCCGTAGCCGATCCGCCTACCCCCTCCAGTGCACCCTGGGCAAGCGAGACCCCCAGCCCCAGACAAAGCGCCGCGCCAAAAGCCAACCCGACAAACATCCAGAAACGCCTCTCCATGGTAGACGGTTCCTTTCTTACGTCCGCGCGGCAGCCGCTGAAGACTGCCGGGCAAACCCCCTGCCCCTTGCAACCAAAAGAAATAGGGCGACCTTCGTGAGGTTGCTTTCCCTCCGAAAGCCGCCCGTCTATTGTACTTCCCAGACTTAGTTGAAGCCGGGGAGCCCTCTCGAGCCCCCTGGCTGCGAACCGGTCTTAACCAACACCTTCTGTCCCCGCAACCGGATCGCTACGGCAAAACCTGTAAAGCCTACCACCATCAGCCATCTGACGTAGTATAGCACAGGATTAAGCGGATGTCAAATCGGCGGGGGGGGAAATTCGTCCCAGAGGGCATCGGAGAACATAAGTCATGCTTCGGCAAAATGTTAAGCGCCAGGGGCACCCCGCCGTGCGGACGCCCAACATAAACCGCCTGGCCGCCGAGGGGGTCCGGTTCGCGCGCCGTCGCTAAGACTTGTCGCGCTGGTAGAAGGGCGAGAGGGCCGGTGCAAGTCCCCGGTAGGCCTCGTAGAGGTCCGCGTAGAGTCCGGCGGCGTCGGAGGGCTCGAAGCGCGTCTCGCCGAAGTCCATTCGCCGGCGCACCTCATCCACAGACCCATAGACGCCGGCCCCGACCAGGGCGACCATGGCCGCGCCGAGGGCGGTCGCCTCGGTCTCGGCGGGGACGACGACCGGCAGGCCGGTCACGTCGGCGCGGAGTTGGTTCCACAGGCGGTTCTTCGCCCCGCCGCCGACCACGCGAAGGGCCTTCGGTTGGATGCCGGCGGCCTTCCCGAAAACCGCAAGGGCGTCCTTCAGTTGATAGGCCAGGCCCTCCAGGGCCGCCCGATAGACCTGGGCGCGGCTGGTGTTGAGCGTCAGGCCCAGGAGCGTCCCCTTCGTGCCGTACTTCTGGTTCGGCCCGGTGCCGGTGAAAGAAGGCAGCAGGACGACGCCGCCCGAGCCGGGCGCCTCGTCGGCCGCCTCGCGGATCATCACCTCGTAGCGCCTGGTGCGGTCGGGGACATCGGCGAACCATCGAGCGGCAACCCATTCGAGGACCCCCGAACCCATCATCAAGAGTTGTGGGTTCCATCGTCCAGGCTCGGCATCGCACTCGTACAGCAGGCCGCCCTCGAAGGAAGCCTTGTTCGGCGTGAAGCGCTCGGCGCGGGCGATGAGGATCTCCCACGTGCCGCTCGAAACCACCGCCTCGCCCGGCACGACGCCGGACCCCAGGAGGGCGAACTGGGTGTCGTGACCGGCGGCGACGACGGGCGTCCCGGCCGCGAGGCCCGTCGCCTCGGCGGCCTCGGCCGTCACCTCGCCGATGATCGCGCCCGGCTCGACCCACGGCGGGAGGAGCCGCTTGGGAAAGCCGACCGCCTCCAGAAGTTCCTCCGACCAGTCGCGCTTCGCCAGCGCCATCGCCATGGCCGTCGAGGCGATGGTCGGGTCTATCGAGGGCTTGCCCGTCAGCCGCTGGCTCACCAGGCCCGGCGTCATGAGAAAGTGGCGGGCGCGCTGGACGGCGTCGGGGGCGTTCTCGGCCAGCCAAGCCATGCGGAACAGCGTGTTAAAGTGAATGACCGGGTATCCGGCGACATCGAAGAGGCGCCGACGTCCGAGGCGCCGGCTGACGGCCTCGGCGGTGGCGGCGGTCCGCTCGCACCGCCACGCAATCAGCGGATGCACCAGCGCCCCCCGCTCGTCCACCAGCGTCCCGTCGGCGCCCCACGTGGTGACGGCGACGGCCTTGATTCTTGCAGGTCCGACGCGGCCGACAACCTGGCGGGCGCATCGGCCGATGATCGCCCAGAGACGCTCCACGTCCCAGATGAACCACTCCTTGGGGGCGTCCGGCTGCGGGACGGGCTCGTTGGGTTCGCCGGCCTGGGCGATCGTCCGGCCGGCGGCATCCATCGCAACCACGCGGATGTTCGTCGCGCCGCAATCCACTACCAGGACGGCCGCGTCCTTCATCGTATTCGCCTCCTGGCTCCGAACGGTCCACGGGCGGGACCCAATCGTCGCGGGGCGTGCGCGTTTGTCAAGGCAAAAGGCGAGGCGCGGGGTTGTCAATGTTTAGCCGCCCCGCTTGCGGGGCGCTGGGTGCGGCAGCGCGTGCGTTGGCGCGCGGGGGCGAACGACGACTGCAAAAAAAGGGAGCGGCCCCGAAAGACCGCTCCCTTTTTGAAGGGGTATAACCGCTGATGCCTATCGCCGTTTCCGGCGCAGGACGACCGCCAGTCCGCCGAGGCCCATCAGGGCCAACGTCGCCGGCTCGGGCAGTTGGATGTGACCCGTCACGCCCGCCAGACCGCCCGCCAAGCGGTTCTTCAAGATCTTGTCGAGGTCCAGCCCCGAGTACGCGAAGCCGAAGTCAAGGTTCGTGCGCTTGGCGAACTCGTCGAAGACAGTACTGGAGACGCCCGCCAAGTCGAACACCAGACCCGTCAGGTCGGCCGCCTGGGTGTCCAGCACGCCGCCCGTCCCGCTCACCAGTGTGACCAGTTTGCTCTGCGGCGTGAGGGTGGCGCTGAGGCGCGTCGTCCCGCCGTCCTTTACGGTCAACGTCGTGTGGCCCGGCGCGGAAATAATGTCGTAAAGGGCGAACATGCCGCCGACGACGGTGCGGCTGGTGGCGTCCACGACCATCGGGCCGAACAGCACGTCCCAGCCCTCGCATGGGTCACCGACCACCTGAGAGCCGTTGATGACGGCAGCGTCAATCACCATCGGCGTGAAGGTCAGAAAATAGTCGTTTGGATCGCTTCCGGACTGCGTCACCGTCATGCCGACGTTGCTCAAGGTAGGCGAAAAGAGAACCTTGGCCTCAGTGACAATACCGGCCCCGGCAGGGGCAACGATGACCAGCAAGGCCGACACCACGACTGCGCAAAGAAGGACTCGTTTCATCGCACAACCCCCTTCAAAGTCCACCGGACACCGGGCCGTATGAGGCGGATAGGGCGCCACGGCCAACGGTGCTGCGGTGGTATTCCCCGGGTGCTTCAGAAACAGTATAGCCCTGAATCGGCAGAAGTCAAAACCGGGAAGGAGCAAAAATGGTCGAAGACGGAAAAAAAGCGGCCCGCCGCAGGGCCGCTCTGGCAGCGTAAGTCCTTGCCTTAACGCGACTTCGGACGATTCGTCCGTTCAGAGGGCCACCCGCCGGAACCTCACCAACGGATGGTGAGAACCGAGCCTCCGGCTGGGCCGTGACGCACCCACGCCGACCGCCGCCGGATCACCCGGTACGAATACGCCGACCCGTAGGGGGCGATGCCTCGCCGGACCGCCACCGGTGCATGCACGCCGTCATGGAAACCATGGGCGTAGCCGTCATCGTACCCCGCCCGGTAGGCCTGCCGGACGGGCGAAACCGGCACATGGCCCGTTCGCCACGGCAAGGTGCGCGGGGCACAGGACACCACGGGACGGGCGTAAATGACCTGCAACCGGAACGAGCCCGCCCGCGCCGGACCTGCCGCCGCCATGAGCACCGCGACCACCCCCAACCCAACCAACCCTTTCTTGAGCGCTCTCATAGTCCGCCTCCTTCCCTGCGAGATGGGTTCCGAGAAACCTGCTTCCGGAAAGATGGACGGAGGAATTGGCGCGTTATTCACGCGCCTTCTTGTGGGGGTGAGCCCGCTGCGGAAGTTTACCTGCCCGTGGCGGGCACGGGGCGATGCTCCGGCAGCTTACGGATTCATCAGGCGCGTCATGAACCGCCAGTCACACCGAATGGCGTTCGTCGGACAGACGCGCTCGCAGAGGTAACAACGGATGCATCGGTCGGCGAAGCGCGGCCAGGGGAACGTCCCGCCGGGAGGGTCAAGCACGATGTTCGCCGTCGGGCACCGCCGCGCGCACGCCCCGCAGCGGATGCAAAGGTCGCGATTCAGGTCGAGGCGGGGGAACAACCAGTCCAGGATTGGCCGGCGACAGAGAATAGAGAGGCGGAACGTCCGCCCCCCGACGAAGGGGTACGACGCCTCCGCCACCGGCTCGCCCGCGCGGAACCGCTCGGCCAGGCGTGCGGCCTCCCGGCCGAAAGCGTCGGCCTCGGCCAAATCATCGGCGCTCGGCCGGCCCCATTGGCGGAAGGATTTTAAGTAAATCGAATACGTGTCATAACCCGGGCACTCGAACGACCCGAGGACCCGCCCGCCCTTCGGCCGAAGGAGGCGCTGAAGCCGCCCGAGCGTGTTCGTCGGGTTCCCGCCGTGCGTGAGAAAAGTGAAGGCAGGCATGGGGCTGCGCGGGGCGAGTCGGCGAAGGAACGCGCGGACGTTGTCGGGTTCCTTGTAATAGAAGACCGGCGTGCCGAGGGCGAAAAGGTCGCAATCGTTCCACGCGTCGGGGCCGACCTCTTCGATGGGCCGGACCTGGACGGGATTGCAGCCGGCAACCGAGAGGCCGCGGCCGACGGCCTCTGCCACCTTGCGCGTGTTGCCCGTCTGCGAAAAGTAAGCGACCAGTGCGTTCACGCCGCCTCCACTCCGTCAATCCACGCGACGAGGTCGCGAAAATACGGTTCCGGGTCGGGCTCGAACTCCAGGGTGTGGCTCGCGCCGGCGTACTCGACGATTCGGTGCCGCGGCGCGCCGAGGCGGGCGACCAGCGCCCGCGTCGCCGGATTGTCCATGATGCGATCGCGCTCGGCAAGGGCCAGCAGGACCGGCACGTCCACCGCGCCCGCCGCACGGCGGACCAGGCGGTCCAGGCGCCGGCTCTCGTAGAGGAACCTTGCGGTCACCTCGCGCAGCGCGAGCGGGTCCGCGGCGATGGTGCGGACGCGCTCGGGGTTCTCCGTGAAAAGGTGCGGGTCGGCCAGGGGAATCGGGAAGCGCGCAAGGTCGCGCCCGAGGGCCAGGCACTTGGCCACGCGCACTTTCGCCCAGGCGCCGAGGTCCACCCGCGGGCAAAGGCCGGGCGCTGCGAGCATGAGGCTCCGGTAAAGGTCGGGCCTTGCGGCGGCGGAGGCGACGGCCAGTTTTCCGCCCCACGAGACGCCCAGGAGGTGGACGCCGGCCGTCTCGGTTTCGTCGCGCGCCCGCTCGGCCGCCAGGGCGACGTCCGCCAGCCAGATTTCCGCGCGGTCCACATGGCCGCGCTCGTGGGCCGAGTCGGTCCCGCTCCCGCGGCGCTCGATCTGGTACACCGCGACGCCGGCGGAGGCGAGGCGGCGGCTGGACGCCTCGTACCAACCGCTGTGGCTCTGGATGCCGTGAAGGTAAACCAGCGCCGCGCGGGGCTTCTCCGGCCGCCAGACGCACATCGGCAGGGGCGTGCCGTCCGAGGAGCGGTATGTCGTTTCCTCCGGCCGCATCGAGCGCGACGGTAGCCCGGCCGGCGGCCGGACGCAAGCCAAAACACGGTTGCCGCCTGTCGAGCCCTCTGATATAGTCGCCGGCCCAGGGAGATGCAAACCATGCTCAAAGGCCGCGTGCACGTATTCGGCGACGACGTCAACACCGACGAGATCATCCCCGCGCGGTACCTGAACACGACGGACCCGGCGGAACTGGCGAAGCACTGCATGGAGGACGCGGACCCGGAGTTCGTGCGGAAGATGCGGCCGGGCGACCTGATTGTGGCGGGGGAGAACTTCGGCTGCGGCTCGAGCCGCGAGCACGCCCCGATCGCCCTCAAGGCGGCGGGCGTGGCGTGCGTGGTGGCCAGAAGTTTCGCCCGCATCTTTTTCCGCAACGCCATCAACACAGGTCTGGCGATCATCGCGTGCCCCGAAGCGGCCGCCGACACCAGCCCCGGCGACGAACTGGAACTGGACCTTGCGGCCGGACGCATCCGGAACCTGACGACCGGCCGGGCGTTCACCTTCCCGCCGTTCACGAAAGAAATCCAGGCGATCATTGCGGCGGGCGGCCTGATGCCGTTCGTCAAGGCCCAGATGAAATCCCGATAGCCCCGCGGAGGCGTCCCATGAATCGCTTGAGCCGAGCGGTCTTTGCCGCGCTGGCGGTTCTGGTTCTGCTTTCATCCTCCGGCCGAGCGGCGGAGAATGCCCCGGCCGTCGCCGCCCTCGGCGCGGAGCGCTTGGCCGCGGAGGACGCCGCGGCCCCGATGCAGTTCGCCATTGTCGGCGACCGGACCGGCGGATGCCGCGCCGGCGTCTTCGAGCAGGCGGTCGAACGCGCGGGCCTCCTCGGCCCCGACTTCGTCATGAGCATCGGCGACTTCATCGAGGGAGGCACCGAGGACGAGGCCGTCCTTCAGACCCAATGGGACGAGTTCGTGGCGCTCGCCGGACGACTCGAGGCGCCCTTCTTCCTCTTGCCGGGCAACCATGACATCTCCAATCCGACGATGGCGAAGAAGTGGCGCGAGCGGTTCGGCCCGTCGTACTACCACTTCGTCCACCGGGGGGTCCTGTTCCTGTGCCTCTCGACGGAGGACCCGCCGCGCGGCCACATGAGCGCCGAGCAGGCCGACTACGTCGCCCGCGCGCTGGCGGAGAACCGCAACGTCCGCTGGACCTTCGTCTTCATGCACCAGCCGCTCTGGCGCGACGAGGAACAGGCCAGGAAGGAAGGCAGGGACGCCGGCACCGGCTGGCCGGCCATCGAAGCGATTCTGGCCGACCGGCCGTACACCCTCTTCGCGGGCCACACGCACACGTACACGTACGAAGAGCGCGGCGGGCACGAGTACATCATCGTGGCGACGTGCGGCGGCGCTAGTTCCCTCGCCGGGCCGGCCGCCGGACAGTTCGACCACGTCACCTGGGTCACGATGACCGACCAGGGGCCGCGCATCGCCGTGCTGGCGCTCGACGGCCTGCACGACAAGCGCGTTGCGACAGCGGAGTCCATCCAGCAGTATGTGTCGCTCCTCGGCAACTTCGATGTCGAAGCCCCGGCCGTCCGCGCCGGCGACGGCCTCTTCGAGTCGGCCGAGGCCGAGATCCTCGTCCGAAACGGCACCGATGCCGAACTCCTCTTCCAGGGCGTCTTCGACCTCGAGGAGAAGGTCGTCGTCGAGCCGCAACGCCTCAGCCTTTCGGTCCCGCCGAAAGGGAGCGAGCGCGTGGCGGTCCGCCTGACAGCGGTAAAGCCGTTTGAAGTGACGGACCCCGAGCCGATCGTCCTGCGCTGGGCGGCCGAGCATCGCCCGGAGGACGGCCCGCCTATTCGGCGCGAAGGGACGACGCGCCTCGTGCTCCACAACGAAAAGCCGCTCGCCTGCCCGCGGGCCGAGGGACCCGTCACGGTGGACGGCCGGCTCGACGATTGGCCGGCGCTTCCCTGCGAATGCACAAGGCCCATCCAGGTGCGGCACGACCCGGCGACGTGGCACGGACCGGAGGACGGGCGGTTCCGCTTCGGCGTGGCATACGACGACGCGTTTCTCTACATTGCCGTCGAGGTGACGGACGATGCGGCGCTGGGCGACCCGTCGCTGACCGTCTGGAGCCAGGACGGGGTGGAGATTCGGCTCGACGCGCGGGCCGCGGCCGAGCGAGGCCCCATGCCGGAGGAATGGACCGACGCCTTGCCGATCCTCCTGAGCCCCGGCCGGACACCCGAGGCGCCCGTCGTGTGGGAGCCCGGAAAGTTGCCCGAAGGGACGCGCGTGGCGTGCGTGCGGACGGAGACGGGCTTTGCGGCCGAGGTAGCCGTCCCCAGCGCATACCTCGACGCCAGGCAGGGCGACGCGTGGAAGACTTTCCGCCTGAACGTGGCGGTGGACGATTTCGACCCATCGGACATCGGCGGCGCCCAGTTGTGGTGGCGGCCGGACTGGCGGAGCGAGGAGAACCTGGCCCCCGCCGGAACGTTCGAGCGCAAGTGAAAAGTGGGAAGCGAGAGCCTTCTCTCGCCGGCGGATTTCGATTGAAAAAAAACCGGCCGCTGCTAGCATGGGACCCTGCAATGAGACGATGTCAGTCAAGGGAGCGGGACATGGCAAGACGTTGGCTGAGGGCGTTCGGATTGTTGGCCATCGCGCTGCCGGCCGTGTGGGCGGCCGGATGCAAGGGGACGAGCGATTCGGCCGTCGCGAAAGACGAGCAGGCGGCCGGTGAAGATGGGCTCCTCGAGCGTCCTCGGCAACTTTTGCCGGACGTCGAGGCTCTGCCTCCGACCGGCGGATTGGCCGCGCCTGCAGAGCCTGCTGCACCTGCGCCGTCGGCTCCGGCGGCGGAGACGGTCGCCGCGGCGCCCGCGCCGGCCGTAGCGGTGGCGCTTCCGGCGGCGGTTCAGCAGGCGGCCGACGAACTGGCCGCCAAGAGCCCGACCATCCGCACGGTGGCGTTCAACCTAAGCGGGACGCGCACAACGACCGACGACGCGGCGCCGGGAATGCCCGGACCACCCCTCAACGGCCGCTTCGAGGCCGTCCCGCCCAACCAGTTCCGCATCGAAGGCACGAGCGAGATGGCCGGCCGGGAAGTCAAGGTCCTGATGGTGATAAACGGCCCGGCGATGTGGATGGAGATCCGCGAGGCCGCCAGCGACCAGGTCAAGCAGGTCATCAAGATGGACCTCGAGGCCATGCCCGGCGCCACCCAAACCGAGAGCACAAGCCCGACCGGGTCGGCCTCGCCCGACGTCGCCAGCGTCCTGGCGAACATGGGCAAGGAGTTCGCGTTCGAGGCGGTCCGCGACGAGACGCTCGACGACGAGGCGTGCAAGGTCTTCGAGGGCAAGAAGCGGGACGAAACGGTGCGCCTCTGGTTCAGCACGACGGACGGCCTGGTGCGGCGCGTCCAGCACGCGGATGCCTCCGACAACGTGACGGAAGACATTCGCATCACGAACATCGAGACGAACCTGCCGCTGCCCATGAGCCGATTCGAGTACACCCCCCCCGCCGGCGTGCCGGTCATAGACATGGCCGACTTGCTCAAGCAGATGATGGAAGGTTTCGGCGGGGACGCCGAGGAAGCGGTTGCCGAACCGGCCGAGCCGGGCGAAACGCCGGCGGAGGACAATGACGACGCCGCCTACCCGGAGAATGACTAGAAACGCACACAGCACGCGCCGTCGCCCCGACGGTTCGCGCGGCTGCCAGAATCATGGGGGAGGTCCCAGATGAAAATCCAGGACGTTCGTGCCCAGGCCAAGACCCTTGGCATCAAGGCCTTCGGAAAAAACAAGGAAACCCTCGTCCGCGCCATCCAGCAGGCCGAGGGCAACCGCGATTGCTTCAACCGCGGCGAAAGCCAGACGTGTGGCCAACCGTCGTGCGCCTGGCGCGCCGACTGCAAGTAGCCGCTAGAGAACCACGCTCGACCGACGGAGGCCGCCGTGCCTCAACCGCCTCGCCCTGACGGCGCGCCCGACAACCCCGTTCCCGTCCATAGCGTCCAGGAGGAGTACTTCTACCTGATGGTCCGCCGGTGCGCCTGCGGCGGGCCGTGGGCCCCCACAGGCCAGACGGTCGAGCGGTCCGGCGACCGGATCGTCCACCACGTGCCGGTCCGGTGCGCGGCGTGCGGGCAGGAGCGTGTGGTGCGCTTCGCGCTAGAGGCCCCGGCGCGCCGGGACCCGGCCCCGGTCCGCGAGATCAATCCGACGGCGGAGCCCTCGCGCGCCCTCGATGCCGCCGAGTGGATGGACCTGGCGCGGTTCTATCTGGAGCGGATCGAGCGGCTCAAGGAGCCGACGGAACGGACCCAGTCGCTCCTGGACGCGCGCGGGTGCCTGGGGGAAGCGCTCAAGTTCTACGGCCCGGGGGACGGCGGTCCGCCGCCCGAGGCCCTCTGGTCCGAACAGAGCCGCGCCAAGGTCGCCGACCGCCCGGACACCTACCGCCGGGCAACCCTCGAGGCGATGCTGGCGAAGGTCCCGCCGGAGGAGCGCCTGCGTCAGGCGGACGCGCCGGAGGAGCGCGAGTTGCGGAAGGCTCTCCAGGAGACGGCGCGCCGCCGCGTCGGCCGGCGATGGTGGGAGTTCTGGAAACGCGGCAAGAACTAATGCCGTGTTCTTAACCGCACTGTGGAATCATATCTCGAAGGCCGCACGTTCCGGGTCGCGCCCCAGCGACCGGAGACGTTCCGAAAGAAGCGCGATGTAATCGTCGGCGACGAGCGGCTCACCCGCCAGGCCCAGGTCCTCCAGACAGGCGCGGATGGCCTTCTCCGTCGGTCCCTCGATTTCGACGAACCAGCCGAGGTGCGGCAGTTCATCGAGCGCCACTTCACACTCGCCGACGCGCCAGATGGAGCGCCGCTTCTCGTACCGAAAGGTTTCCCGAAGCCCGATCGCCTCGAAGATGTCGCCCAAACCCAGCGCGCCAGGCGTCGCCTCGGCGAAGCCGGGAGCGGCCCGGACCTCGACCTCGATTTCTTCGCGGCGTTTCAGTTCGCCCTCTGCGCGCGGGCCCTTGTAGGTCACCGTGGCTCGCAGGGGCGTGCCGTCGGCTGCCGCACGCTCCTCGCGAACGCGCAGGGCCGCGCCCAACCGCCGGAGCGTTTCCGCCGGATCGTCAAACAGGCGGTTGTCCTCCAGGACGGTTTCGCCCCCGTCCGCGCCCCGCTCGGCCATCCGTCGGCGAAACGCCTCCGGGTCCGCGACGCGGATCTTCGCCTCAATCTCTTCGCCCATGGCCTCGCCCTCGATCAGCAGCCCGCCCGCCGCGCCACGGCGCCCCCGGTGTATTCACCGGGGGCTAAATAACACCTACGCAAAGCGCGGGTCCCGGCCGTACTGGATCAGGATGTGCTTCTTCCACCGCGCGTCGTCGCGCTCGGGATAGTCGGAGCGGTAATGCACGCCGCGCGTCTCCGTCCTGACGAGAGCCGCGTGGGTCATCAGGCGTCCGAGGGCCAGCATGTTCTGGAGTTCCCATCCGGCGGGATCTTCGAAGACCTTGTCGAGGACGTAACTTTGCCAGAACTCGATGAGCCCCTCGGCCTCGACGAGGTCCTCCTTGTCGCGTGCGATGCCGACGTTGCGCCACGCGAGAGCCCGGAGGCTGTTGCGGACGTCGCCGAGGTTCAGTTCCCCCCGCGTGGAGCGCGAGACGTCGCTGCGGATGCGCTCGGTCCCGGCGCGCTCGCCTGGCGCGGCGGCGAGTTCCTCGCGGATGGCGCGCCCCGCAAGCCGACCGAACACCAGGCCTTCCAGCAGGCTGTTCGAGCCGAGGCGGTTCGCCCCGTGGAGGCCCGTTGCCGACACTTCGCCCACGGCGTACAGGTTCGCGAGGTCGGTGCGGCCGGCGCCGTCCACCTTCACCCCGCCGACCATGTAATGGGCGCTCGGGCGGACGGGCACGAGGTCGCGCGCGATATCAATGTCAAACTGGTCGCAGGCGGCGGCGATGCTGGGAAACCGCTCGCGCACCTTCGGTCCGAGCGGCGAAAGGTCCAGGTACACGTGCGTCGCGCCGGAGCGGCGCATGTGCTGGAGGATGGCGCGGCTGACGACGTCGCGCGGCGCCAGGTCCCCTTGCGGGTGGTAGTCGGTCATGAAGGCGCGGCCGGTCTTGTCCACGAGGCACCCCCCTTCGCCACGCACCGTTTCGGAGATGAGGTGCCGGCTGGCGCCGGCGATGTAGAGGGTCGTCGGATGGAACTGGACGAACTCCAGGTCCGCCAGCGTGGCGCCCGCGCGGTAGGCCATCGCCAGGCCGTCGCCGGTCGCCCCCTCGGGGTTGGTGGTCTCGCGGTAGATGCGTCCCAGGCCGCCGGTGGCCAGGACCGTCCGCCTCGCCCACACCACGAACAGGCCGTGCGTCGCATGCCAGGCGAGCACCCCCAGGACCGTCCGGTCCGCGCTCAGGAGGTCGACGGCGAAGGTGTCCTCGCGGAGGTCCATGGTGTCGAACCGCCGGGCGCGGCGCAGAAGCGCCGAGGTGATTTCCTTGCCCGTCTCGTCGCCGCGGGCGTGGATGATGCGTGGGGCGGAGTGTCCGCCCTCGCGGCCGGCGACGATCCGGCCGTCGGCCGAATCGAACCGCGCACCCCACTTGACGAGTTCTTCCAGGCAGGCGGGCGCGGCCGAGACGACCTCGCGCACCACCGGCTCGTCCGACAGGCCGCACCCCGCCGAGAGCGTGTCGGCAACGTGGTGCTCGATGGAATCGTCCGGCCGGATGACCGCCGCGATACCGCCCTGCGCGTGGTAACTGTTGGAATCGGTCGGCTGGTTCTTCAGGAGCACCGTCACCTGGAGGGCGCGGCCGATTTCGATGGAGGCCCGCAGCGCCGCCACGCCCCCGCCGACAATGACCACGTCGGTGAAGACCTGCGGCAGGCGCGCGGTGTCGAACGCCGTCAGATACCGCCGAACTTGCGCCGCTCGTCGCATCGCGTTCCTTCTTAATTCTACAACGTTATCTCAGCGCAGAGAGCGCAGAGACCGCAGAGAAAAACCATCAAGGTTAAATACATTTCTGTTTGCCGTTCCCCAGTCCTTGCTGTTCTCTGCGTCCTCTGCGTCCTCTGCGTTGAAAAAGACAGCGTAGTAATGTCAGACGATGCGGACCGCCTTGGCGCCCTTCTCGCGTTCGGCCACGACGGGGTTCGAGAGGACGCCGATCCGCTCGACCTCGACCTCGACGGCGTCGCCCGGCTGCATCGGCCCGATGCCGGACGGCGTGCCCGTCGCGATGACGTCGCCCGGCTCCAGGGTCATCACCCGGCTGCACCACGAGACGAGCGAGTGGCAATCGAACGCCAACTGGTCGGTGCTCGACTGCTGGCGGACCCGGCCGTTCACGCGGCAGGTGACAGCCAGGCGGTTCGGGTCGCCCACGTCCGTCTCGATCCACGGGCCCAGGACGCCGAACGTATCGAAAGATTTGGCGCGCGTCCATTGGCCGTCCTTCGTCTGCAGGTCGCGCGCCGTCACATCGTTGAAACACGTGTAGCCGAGGATGACGGCGTCGGCGTCCTCCGGGGCAACGTTTCGGCACCGTCGGCGGATGACGATGGCCAGTTCGGCCTCGTAGTCCACCCGCCCGGCCGACTTCGGACACACAATGGGCGCCCCCGGGCCCAGGAGCGCCGTTGTCGGTTTCATGAAGAGGACCGGCTCGTCGGGGATCGGCTTTCCCATCTCCTCCGCGTGGTCGCGATAGTTGAGGCCGACACAGAGCATCTTCGCCGGACGGACGGGCGCTAGCACCGCAAGGTCCGCCAGCGCGTGGGTCGTCCGCATCGGCGCCAGACCCTCCCAGAAGGGGCGCAGAAGTTCCTGCACGCGGTCCCCCTCCACCAGGCCGTACCGCACCTGCTCGCCGACGAGAAACCGCACCAGCCGCATGAAACCTCCTTCAATCCTGACCGCCGCACGCCTGAGCGGGTGGCATGCTTTCGCTTGCGAAAGCATGACGCTCCCAAGGGAACGCAAGTTTGCGGGCGGCTCACGGCGCCGACGGGCGGGCCTTCGGGCCGGTCATCGCCCACCAGGTCTGGCAGGGCAGCGCGGGCCGACCCGCCGGCAGCCAACTCGCCGGGTTCGCCAGGTGGTCCGGTACGCCTGCCTCGCGGGCCCACTCCAGGGGCTCGTTCGAAGAGTCGCCGATCCGAAACGCAAACCGATAGATCCGGTCGCGCTGGGCCGAGAGGGGGGCGAGTTCCTTCATCGGTATGGACGCCTCGAAGAGCGTCACGCCCGCCTCCTCGTCGCGCCCGATGGACGCCCGGGCCCCCTCGACCGGTCCGTACCACGGGTCCATGTTCTCTTCGAGATGCGTTCTGAGGAGCGCGCCCGGCCGACGCAGGCGGATGACCTGGGCGCCCCCGCGCCCGAAGGCGAGGGCCATCAGATGATCCGTGTCGCGGAACGCGCCGGGCGGCAGGGCCAGGCCCCGGCCGCGCTCGCCGAAATCGTCGTCCGCCCTCTCGCCGACCCCCCACGCCAACTGAATCGCGTCGCCGTCGAACGCGTGCGCCCCGCCGCGGAATCCCGCACGCCCGCGATAGACGGCGGCGGCGAAGTAAAAGTTCTCCCGGTCGTAAGCCGTCCACACCTCCGCCCGCGTCCCGGCGGCGTTCTCGAGCCGCACCGGTGCGATGCCGTCCCAATTCAGAAGACCGTCGCCCACCGTGATCGTGCGCTCCGGCGTCTGAGCGACCTGGACCGCCTGGGTGCGACGGACCCAGGCGTCGTCCATCGTGGCGGCCACGTCAATCGCATACGGTCCTTGGCCGACCTCCTTCGAGACGTCGCACTCGAAGGTGAACTCCTTGGCCTCGCCCGCCTCCAGCGTGAAATTGTGTTTCTTCTGAAGGGTTTGCCACCCCGCCGGCACCACCAGGCCCACTATGCCGTCCACGCGGTACGGGCGCTGGCTCTGGAGCCAGACCCAGACGCGGACGCGGCCGGGAAGCGAGCCGCGCGCCACGCTCTCGATCCAGACGGTCGCGGGCTCCAAGCCGACGACCTGCGCCCGCCGCAGCCGCTCCCGCAGCGCCCCGCGCTGCGCCTGCGTGCTCGCCAGGTACACGGGCGCCTCGCCGAGGGGAACGACGAACCGCGGCCCTTTCCAGATGCCGACGGGCCGGCCCACGACGTCCCACGCCTCCAGGCGCGTCCCGCGGTCGAAGACCAGAGCCCCCTGCTCCGGCACGTCGCTTTCCGGTCCGACGTGCGACCAGACGACGGCCACTTCCCGATCGGGGCTCGAGAAAAGATGGGCCTCCAGGAGCGGCACGTCGCGCCAGAGGTTGCCCTCGTAGGTCGCCCCCGCCAGGAGGTGGGTCATCCAGGCGTAGGCGGCGGCGCTGGGGAGCGGCGTCGCGGCGCCCTGGCCGGCGCTCGTGAAGACGCGTTCGGCCCCTTCGCCAAGCGCCACCAGGTTCCGCGTCACGAGGTCCCACGCCTCCTGCTGGGGGGAAACAGCGGAGCCCTGCGCAGCATCCTGCGGAGACGCGCCGGGATCGCCGGTCACGTCGACCGAGAAACGCCGGACGCCCATCCGGTCGGCCAACCGCCGACCGTAATCAAGGGTGCGCCGATAGGCCGCCAGCCGAAGGTTCGGTGCCTCCGCCCCGGCATCTAAGACAAGGCTCAGGCCGTCGGCGCCCGCCAGGGCCGGCCCTTCCGTCAGGACGTCGGCCAGGACCTCCGGCGTCGCCGTGACAAAGATCGCGACGGGCACCCCGGCGCCTCGGACGGCGTCAATCGCCTCGCGCACGCGCCGCCGGTACACCGCGGGCGAGCCGGCGGCGCCGTCGGCCGGCCGGCCCAGGCGCCAGTCCGCGATCCGCTCCGCATCGTGCTGCGCGCACGCCGCCAGCACGAAACCCAAGAGGCCCGGCGCGGCGAAAAGGCTGCGGTCCCCTGCCGAGAGCGGGACAACGGCGGTCGGCACGAGGCCCGCCTGCGAGAGCGGGGCCAGGTCGCGCTCGGCCGAGGCCCAGTCGAACTCCAGGCGCCAATCCTCAGGCGGTGCCGCCGACGCCGGAAGGTTCGCCACATGGCGACCGTCCACCCAGTCCAGCGCGAGGCGGGCGACGCCGAGGCGGCGGCAGGTTTCGATCCACTCCGGCCCGACCGTTCCCGCCGGGGCCACGAGGCCCCACGGGCTCGCGGGGCGTGCGGCCGCCTCGACCGGTTCCACCACCGCGATGCCGCACGCCGACTTCGCCTCCTCCCCGCCTGCCGTCGCCTTCACCGTAACGTGGTAGTAGCCGAACCGGTCCAACTCATTGAGGACGAGGTTCGTCGAGGCGATGCCGGCGGCGTCGGGAACGGCCGAGGTAATGGTCCCGTCGGCCACCTTCCGGCCGTAGAAGTTCACGACGAGGTATTCCAGTTGCACGGGCTCCATGGAACCGGGGGAGCGGACGGTGACGCGGAGCCGCGGCGGGAGGTCGCCTTCCGGGCCCATGCGGTAGAGAGCGCCCGGCACGGTGGGGTCGAGACGGACGCCGAGCGGGGCGTCCGCCGCCGGATCGGGGAAGGCGGCAAAGGTGTGGCGGCGGAAGACCTGGGTGAGGGCGTCGCGCTGGGCCGGCGTCAGGCCGAGAGGGTTCCCGATCTCCTCTTCGGGGGCCTCTTGAGCCGCGGCCATTGCGGCCGACAGGCTCACCGCCAAAGCCAGGATCCACGCGCCACGCATCCGGCGTCTCCCGCAATGAGAAGGCAAGCCCGGATTATAGCGCCGCCGACGCGATGCTCAACCGAAAAGTGAAGCCGTGCCACACCGGCACGCGGGGGCGCCGCATCGCCTCACCAGGCCGCCAGTTCGCCGACGATCTCCTCGACGAGATCTTTGATGGTGATGATGCCGAGCGCCCGGTCGCGCGGTCCGACGACGACGGCCATGGCGGCGCGGGCGGCCCGCATGCGGAACATCGCCTGGCTGACCGGCATGTCGGGTGTGACGCGCAGCGGCTCGGGCGCCGCCAGCCGCGCCAGATCGAACTCCTCCGGCCCGGCTGCCAGAACGTCGTTGATGTGGACGATGCCGACGATATGGTCGCTCCGGCCTTCCCAGACGGGCAGGCGGCTGCAGGAATGGGCCCGCAGGTGCTCGATGAATCGGTCGCGGGGGATCGAGACCTCGACGCTCGTCACGCGCGCCAGCGCGATCATCACATCCTGCACCTGGCGCTCGCGCAGCGCCAGCACCCGCTCCACCAGTTCGTCCTGATACCCCGTGATAACGCCTTCGGCGGCGCCCTCGCGGAGGAACGCCCGCAGCCGCTGGCGCGGGTGGAACGGGTTGGCCCGCGCCTCGGCCCGGCCGTGGGCCACCCGCAGCACCAGCGCGCTGACGCCCTTCAGAGCGGGCACCAAGCCCAGGCCGTTCAGCAAACCGTAGGCCCCGCGCAGCACGCCGCCGAAACGGACCATCCACCGGTCCGCCTCGTATGTGAAGATGCTCTTGGGCAGAACGTCCGCGAAGAGGAAAAAGACGGGCGTCAGGATCACCGTCGCTAGAATCTCGACGCCCACGGGTCCCTCGGCCCAGCCGGCATGGGCCACCAGGTTCGTCACAATGGCCGCGGCGACGTACACCCCCGCGTTGTACACGACGAGGCAGACGATAATCAGGCCCCGGACGTCCGTGAGGAGACCGACCAGAGCGCGGGCTCGGCGGTCGCCTCGGCCGGCCCGCAACCGCAGGCGGATTCGATTCAGCCGGTAAATGCCCGTCTCGACGCCGTTGGCCAGCGCCGCGACCAGCGTCCCCGCCAGCGCTACCGCCAGCGGCCCGAACCGCACGAGGATCGTTTCCAGGGTTTCCATCAGGCGTCCGGCGCCTCCGGCTCCTCGCCCTCGGCGCCCTCCTGGAGGCGCAGGCGGACGCGCGTCACGCGCCGCCGGCGGACCTCCTCCACGGTGAACTCCAGATTCCGCCAGGTGACGGCATCGCCTTCGCGCGGCACGCGTCCGAGGAGGCTCGTGACAAACCCCGCGACGGTCGAATAGCGCCCCGCGCCGTCCGGCCGATCCTGGTCGAACAGGTCCGCCCAGGAGCGGATCGAGAGATTCCCCGCCAGAGAATACTCCGCCGGCCCCAGACGCCGGACCGCCTCGGCCGAGGGACGGTCCGTCTCGTCCTCAATCTCGCCGACAATTTCCTCCAGGCAGTCCTCCAACGTCACCAGGCCCGCCGTCCCCCCGTACTCGTCCACCACCAGGGCGAACTGAATCCGCATCGCCCGGAACTCCTTCAGCAGGCTCTCGGCGGTCTTGGTTTCCGGCACGTAATGCACCGGCCGCACGAGCGTCGCAAGCGGCTGGTCGGGAGAGAGGAATGCCGTCTTCGCGTACACGACGCCCCGGACCTCGTCAATCGCGCCCTCGTACACGACGATCTTCGAGTGGCGCGACTCGCGGAAAAGTTTCAGGAGGCGCGGCGTGGGCGTCCGGACGTCGCAGGCGACGATCTCGACGCGCGGCGTCATGACCTCGCGGACCCGAAGGTCCGCCAGGTCCAGCACCTCCGAGAGCATCTCGCTTTCGTCGCGCGAGACGGCGCCTTCGCGCTCGGACACCTCGACAATCGCCCGCAGTTCCTCCGTCGTGACAACCGGCCGCCGCAGCGACCGCCGGCCCGTGATGAGACGCTGCAACGGGCCGATCACCCCGTACCCCAGCACCAGGCGCAGCGGCAGCACCACCCACCCCATCAGCGTCAGCGGCAGGCTGACCAGGGGGGCGAGGCGCGCCGGCATCGTCGCCGCCAGGCTCTTCGGCGTCACCTCGCCCAACACAATCACCGCCAGCGGCGCCACGACAAAGATGACCACCCGCCACGCCCCCGCACGCTCCGGAAACTCCCCGGCGATCCGTTCCGACAGCATCACGCTCATCACGAAGAACGCCACGTTGACCGTCATGTTGCCGAACAGCACCGTCACCAGCAGGGCGCGGGGGTCGTCCATGAGACGGGCGGCCAGGTGGCGGAAGGGACTGCGCCCGCCGCGGAACCGGCGGAGTTGCTCACGCGAGAGGAAGAATAGCGCCGTCTCCGAACCCGAAAAGAACGCCGACGCCGCCAGCAGCAGCGCCATCGCCAGCAAGTGGAATGGGTACCCCGATAGGACCTCTAGCATCGTCCGGACACCTCGCATGTCCTAGTGCAGACAATTCTACCGTCCCGACGCCGGCGTGCAAGGCTCGGGCAGCACCTGGCGGCGCTCAGGCAAGGCTCGGACCCGTCCGGCAGGAAAACAGGTTGTCGTGGCCCGGGACGACGGCGTCGGCCGCCTCCACCAGGTCCCGAAACGATTCCTTCGCCTTCACCAGGTCATAGGGCGGGTCGCCCAGATTGCCGTGCTCAAAATGGTCGCGCGTCAGCACCGCATCGCCCGCCACGACCGTGCCCTGGACCGCTGAATAGACCAGCAGCGACGCGTGGCCCGGCGTGTGGCCGAACGTCGGATACAGGTCCACCCCCGGCGCGAGGCGCTCCGGCGCCGCCTCCAGGCGCGCCAGCACGCGCCGATCGGGCGAATCCGCCGGCGCCTCGGCGTCAGCGTAGCGGATCTCCTCCTCATACATCCACCACACGGCCTTGGCCAAGAGACCGATGCCGCGACGGTGCGCACGATCAAAATGCGTCAGGAAGACGTGCGTCACCGCCTTCGGCTCGAGGCCCGCGCGATAGTAGAGCGCCGCACGCAGGACCTCCGCCGGCCAGCCGGGGTCCACCAGAATCGCCGCCTCGCCCGATCGGACGAGCGTCGCCGTCGCGTACTCCTCGCGCACGGCCACCTTCTCGTTCCAATACGGATTCTTCGCCAGGCTCCCGATGGCGATGACGTCCAGCCGCACGTCCGTCATAAGTAACCCTCCGCGTTCTAGAGTGGCGGCCTTCCCAGGCCGCCACTCTAGTCCCGGCGGCAGTTCGCGGCAAGGCGCTTCCGCCGCCGACCGCCCGCTTCTCCTCCGCCGCATGCCGTTCGAACCACGGGTGGCACTGGTCCCGGCGCGCCGGGACCCGCCAGTGCGCTTTGGTGCCGCCGCGCGCCGCGTTTAGCCGGTCGCCCAGGCGACCGCGCGCCGTTTCCGGCGCGGGGGGAAAAAATCCGAAAATTTTTTTGGGGAGTGGCCGGATTTTGGAGGCGTTTTTTGGGGGTCGCGGCCGCATTTGGAGAGCGCCAGGGCGGTTTTGGGGTGTGGAAAACTCCGCGTGGCGCGTAAAAAGCCCCGTTTTGACCTCGATTTTACCCCGATTTGCCCCGTACATGCCCCGTACTGCCCCGGTTTTACCTCGCAAACACCTCGTTTTGCCTCCCATGCTATGGAGCGGCGTTGATGGGATGGCCGTTTCCCCGCGAAGTTTGGCACGGGATTTGCACGCCAGCTGTGGTTTCAACGCAGAGGCCTGCCCTGAGTCCCGGCGCGCCGGGATCAAACGGGACGCGGAGCACGCAGAGGGGAGGAGGGGGGGAGAGGCAACGCGGAACTCGACCCTCCTTCGCCCCCGGCGTGCCGGGGTCCGCCACAGGCGAGTAAACTTCCCAGGCCGCCACTTTAGGACCGGCGACAGGCCCAGGCAAGGCGATTCGGCCACACCCTTTGCCGTTGACACGCCCACCGCCGGTGCAGCACAATACGTCTATCCAACTCCTCAGTCAAAGGAGCCACGTCATGGGACCGTCCAGCGGAGCGGCGTTGAAAAGCACCTTCCGCCTCACAGAGATGGTCGCCCTACTGGCATCGCTAGGTATCTTGGGCGGCCTCGCCGGTTGCGCGGTGCTTGACTGTCTCGAAGACAGCGATCGCGCCAAGTGTACCAATAACCTCAGCCAGATCGGCAAAGCGATGCAAACGTATGCTTCCGCCAGTCGGCAGGCATGGCCCGACGTTTTCAGACAGGAATCCACACGCTGGGACCAGGTCGGCAACACGCGCACCGACGAGTGGGATCCCGTCACCGCCAAAGGCAAGCCCCCGAAGGCTGAGCCCGGCGACAACGGCAAGGCCGTCCAATCCAACATGGCCAATCTCTGGGTACTCGTCGCCGAGATTGGCCTTCCGCCGGAGATCTTTGTCTGCCCATCCGCCACGGAGCAGCCGGATGCCCCGGCGCCATATGACAAGTCGGTGCGCGATTTCCGAGGCGAGACGTTCGTCAGTTATTCCTTCCAGAACGTCCTCGGGGAATATCGGCTGACCAGCACAAGCGGGCGGGCCAGTTCGCTGGCCGTTGCCGCGGATGCCAATCCCCTGCGCCGCGACTTCCGCACGAGCGGCATCGGGGAGGAACAGCGCGAAGGCGTTACGGACAAGTATCTGGCGGACAAGCCACAGTTCGTCGGCGGCGAGGACTACATCGCCGCATGGAACGAGGAAACCGGCGGCGTCGCAGGCGCCTGGGAACTCAACAGCCCGAACCACGGATTCAAGGGGCAGAACGTCCTTTACCTCGACGGCCACGTCATGTGGCAAACGCACCCGTACTCGGGCCCGAACTGGGACAATATCTGGCTCGCCCGCAAACCGGAGGACGGCTGGGAGGTCGAGAAGGAGAAAATCGGGACGCTCCGCCACTCGAACGACCCGGCGTCCTACAACGGCCGCTTCACCCTTCCGGGCGATTCGACCGGCGACTCGTTCCTCGTGCCGTAGGAGATCCCGATGTCGATTCGCGAAGAAGATGCAACGAGCCACAAGAAATCGTCAGTCTGGGTGTGGCTTGCTTTGGGAGCCTGCCTTCTCTTGCTCCTCGGGGCATTGTCATATTATTTTCTAACCTTCCCTGTATATACAGGACCTCATAATCCCATTCAGAACACCATCAAATGCCTGGAAGCGGGACTCGCTGGATTCCGCGCCGACTTCGGCGATTATCCGCCCAGCGACAAGGACCACTCGGCCGCCTACCCCTTCGGTTACCAGAACCTCGCGTTCTACCTCTGCGGACCCGAAGGCAAAGGCTGGGGCGGACCGGCCGGCGGCGCCATGCCGTTCGGGGGAAAGAGTGAGAAAACCTTCGGCCCCTATTTCGAAGGAGAGAGCAGCGGTTTAGGAAAGGACCTGGCTGAGGGCGTCAGCGACTCCTTCCGGCCGCCCATGCCGATCCTCTACTTCCGCGCCGAGCCGACGGAAGATCCCGTGTTCGACGCCGCCGACAATCCCCTCGACCCGACGGGCCGAAAGGGCTTTGCGAGCCAGGAACACTTCGAGAGGCTCGCCCGGCGAGCCGACGGCCAATGGGTCCGGACGGACTATCTGCTGATCTCGGCCGGGCTGGACCGCCGGTTCGGCTACGCGGTCCAAGATGCGGAGAGCGGCCTCTCCCGCCCCGCCCGGCCGGACGAAAAGGAAAAGGCTTGGTGCGACGACGTGACGAACTTCGTGCACTAAGTTCTGTCTGATAAATCCAGAGTGCTCTCGGGTGGCGGCCCCGCCCCGGCGGGTAAACTTCCTAGGCCGCCACCGCCTTCTGTGCCATGCGCGGTGGCCTAGGAAGGCCACCGCGCGATTCATCAGACAGAACCCAGGCCCCGACCCGCCTGCGTCACGGAGCCTGCCCTGAGCGAAGCCGAAGGGTCACTTCGTCACTTCATAATCCACCAGTCGGATGCAGACCTTGTCCTGGGCCAGTTTCGCCCGCCAGAGTTGTCCCCACGGCACATCGTTTATGAGGACGGAGAACGCGATCCATCCGCCCGAGCGCGTCCGGACGTAGCCCGAGAGGGCGCTTACGCCCGCGACGTAGCCAGTCTTTCCGTACACGTTCCCCTCGGCCGCGGTGTTGCGCATGCGCGAGCGGAGGCTGCCGTCCCGGCCGGCGACGGCGAGAGTCCCGACGAATCCCTGCGCAGCATCCTGCGGAGGCGCTCCGGGACCGTGGCGCTCGAACATGACGCTGAGGAGTTCCGTCACCGCCAGGGCCGTCAGACGATTCTCCTTCGAGAGGCCCGAGCCGTCGTCGAGCACCAGGCCCTCGGCGGGGATGCCGCGGTCCCGGAGCCAGCGCATCGCTTCAGCGCGTCCGGTTTCCCAGGACGCGAGGCGGGGCCGGTCGGCGGGGGCCTTGGCGCCGTACTCCGCCCGCGGATTGGCGGCGAACGCGCCGAGGAGTTTGAAGAGGCACTCGGCGTAGAAGCCCTGGCTGTTCTTGTTGGCGACGGCAACGGTCGCGTCCAGGGGCGAGGTGTGCACGAGGTCGCATACGAACGCCGGATGCACGCCCTCGGGCCCCACGAGGCGCGCCCGCGCCACAGGCCCCGCAACCGTCAGCCCCTCGGCGCGCAGCGTCTCCACGAGGGCCGTCCCAAAATAGAGCGTCGGGTCGGCGACGGCGACGTTCTGGACCGCGGGGGCCGCGCCCGTCCAGTAGCCGCCCGATGCACGGATGCGCAGGCCGGGAAGAGCGGCCCCGAGGATTTCGCGGACGAGGCTGTAGCGGTGATTGCCCTTCTTCTCCACGGTGCGGACCTGGTTGTCAAGGGCAACATAAGCGGTGGCGGGGACAAGGCGCACCACGGCCGGACCTCCCGCCTTCCCCGGCGCGAGGTGGACGTCCACACAGTTGTCGTTCAAGCCCAGGGCCCCGGCGGGCGCTTCGTACCATTCCTGGCGCTGGTTGGCCGGCCAGTGGGGATGGACGACCTCATCCTGGAAGAGATGGTCGTCGAGGAGCACCCGGCCGAACCTGACAAGGCCCTGCCCTTTCAGGACGCCTGCCCATCGGCGGAAGGCGCCGACGGGGTCGCCGCCGTAGAACCGGCCGGAGAAATTCGGGTCGCCGCCGCCGAGAACGGCCAGGTCGGGCGGGTCGCCTTTTTTGGCGGGCGCGAGGTGTCCGACGCGCGTGCGGATCCGCCAGTCGGGGCCGAGGCGGTCCCAGCAGGCGGCCGTGGTGACAAGTTTGGCGGTGCTGGCGGGGATGAGGGGGCGGTCGGCCCGCAGGCTGTAGAGGACGCGCGCTTCCCGGCCGGCGCCCAGCGCTATGACGCGCGCGGCGACGACCGTCCGGCCGAGGCCGGCGTCGGCGAAGATGTGGTCGAGGTCAGCGCGGAGGGCGCGTGCGGCGGGTTCGTCTCCCGGCGCGCCGCCATCGGCGGGGCGATTTGTCGCCGGCGCGGCTGCGGCCAAGCCGACGCTCGATGTCGCGAGGCAGACCGCGAAGGCGAAAAGAATCCATTTGCGCATCGCGCGGCGTCCCCTTATCCTACCGTGCAGCGAGGCCGGCGCTGGACAGGCGCCGGTTGGGCCGATTATAATCCGCGCGGGGCGCAAGAACAAGTCGCCGCAGGCGACTCGACCGGGCGAGGCGTGGGGTCGCGGCAAGCGGCGCCCGCAATCAGTAGGGGCAAACGGCATGGCGCAAAGTCCGCCCGTCGGGACCATCGTCCAAGGCGACGCCGTCGAGATTCTCGCCGGATGGCCCGAGGGGTGCGTGGACCTGGTTTTCGCCGACCCGCCGTTCAACATCGGCTACGCCTACGACCGCTACCGCGACAACCGGCCGCCGGAGGAGTACCTGGCGTGGACGGAAAAGTGGATTGACGCGGCCTTGCGCGTTCTCAAATCGGAGGGCACGTTCTGGATAGCCATCGGCGACGAATACGCGGCCGAGGTCCGCGTCCGGATGCGCGAGCGGGCGACGCTGCGGAACTGGGTCGTCTGGCACTACACGTTCGGCCAGAACTGCGCGCGAAAGTTCAACCGTTGCCACACACACCTTTTCTACTTCGTCAAGAATCCGAAGCGGTTCACGTTCAACGCGGGCGACCCGTCGCTTCGCGTCAAGTCGGACCGGCAACTGAAATACAACGACAAGCGGGCGAACCCGGACGGCAAACTCCCCGGCGACGTTTGGAACGAGTTTCCGCGGGTCTGCGGAACGTACAAGGAGCGCGTGGGCTGGCACCCGTGCCAGATGCCGGTGCGCCTGCTGGAGCGGATCGTCCTGGCGTGCTCTCTTCCGGGCGACCTGGTGCTCGACCCGTTCGCGGGAAGCGGGACGACGCTGCTTGCGGCGGCGCGGCTGGACCGGCGATGGGTCGGCGTGGAACTGTCGGAGAAGTACGCCCGCCGGGCCGCCAAACGCGTCTCGGGCATCCGGGTTGAAACCGAGGCGACGGTTCCCTAGAAGCGGGAGTGCGTGATGCTCCATCTGTGGATGCTGGCCGCGGTGCCGGTCGAGGCGGCCGAAAAGGAAATGAGCGGCGTGCTGAAGTTCCTCCTGGAGAACCCGTTTGCGATCGGGCTGACGCTGCTGTTTCTGGCGGCGGTGGTGGGGGCGTTCATCGCGGCGCGCCAGCGGGACCGATGCCTGAAGCGGTTCCGCGGCTTCCCCGTCACCATCGAGGAGCAGTCGGGGCGGACCATCTGGGGGCGCCTGCGGGTCTTCTCGAAAGGGCTGGAACTGGAGTTCGAGACGGGGGACGCGGGCGGCACGGCCGGCGTCCCGGCGAAGAACTCTTTCCTCATCTACGAGCCGGAGGTCGCGCGGATTCTGGCCATCCGGCGATTTGCGGACAGCCTGTCAGGGCGCGACGCGGCCCGCCGTCGGCGGCAGGCGGAGCGCCTGGCCGATCCGCCGCTCGCGAGCCGACTGGGGCGAAGGATGCGGAACATCGTCAACACGTTCCGCGACGCCATCGTGCAGGCCCTGGGGATGAGCATCCAGCAGGCGTCGAAGGCGGCCCCGAACCCGCTCCTGGCGACAGGCGGAACGCAAATCAGCGGCATCGGGGCAACGCTCATCGGGACGACCGCCAACGCCTACGAGCCGATGCTCGAACAGTACATCGGCAAACCGGTGGTCCTGGAACTCGTGAACCCGGCCGACGCCGAAAAACGAGGCGTCGAATACCACGGCTACCTGGGCGAGTATAGCGCCCAGTTCGTGCTGCTGGTGGACGCGCGTCGGAGGCCGGAGTCGAAAGCGCCTCCGGCAGGCGGCGACGCCGTCGAACCGGACGGGCGGTTGTTCGACCTCCTCGTGCCGCGCGCCTGTGGTACGGTCCGCCACGCGAGCGCGCCGACGAAGACGTGAAGAGAACCGCAGAGGAATTAGCCGCGGGGCATCGCGTCACCCGTTTAGCCGCAACCCCGACTCGTCCGCCGAAGCCCGAAGGGCGAAGGTGGAAGGGGTGCGGCATCGCTATAGATAGCGGTCGAGGCGTTCGGCCTTGAGGCGGGCGACGAGTTCCTTGACGCGCTGGGCCTGGTCGCGGGTGGTGACGAGGGTGGCGTCGGGGGTCGAGACGACGATGAGGTTGGAGACGCCCAGGGTCGCGACGAGGTGGTCATTGGTCGTGTAGAGGACGTTGTGTGCGGCGTCGAGGCAGACGGCCGGTCCCTGGGTCACGTTGCCCTGCTCGTCGGCCGTCAGATGGGCGGTCAGGACGTTCCACGTGCCGATGTCGTCCCAAGCGAAGCGACCCTCGATGACGCGGACCTGGTCGGCCTTTTCCAGGATTCCGTAGTCCACGCTGATGCGCGGGAGCCGCGGATAGACGCGTGCGAGCGCGGCGGCGATACGGTCGCCGTCCAGTTCACCGGCCAGTTCCTGGAGCCCCCCGGCCAGTTCGGGTTGATGGCGCTGGATGGCGTCGAGAATGGCGTCGGTGCGCCAGAAGAAAATGCCGCTGTTCCAGAAGAAGTCGCCGGAGTCAAAGTAGGCCTCGGCGACGGCGAGGGCGGGTTTCTCGTGGAAACTGAGGACCTCGTAGAGCGCCTCGCCATCCACCTCCTTGATCGTCTGGCCGCGCAGGATGTAGCCGTAGCCCGTCGCCGGATACGTCGGCCGGATGCCGATCGTGTAGAGCGGCGCGGGGTCGTTTGCGACACAGGCGTCGGCGTGGCGGAGGCATTCGCGAAGGGCCTCGGCCGGCTGGATGATGTGGTCGGAGGGGAGGCAGACCATGGTCTGGTCGCCGGCGCGTCGTCGGATGATTTCTGCGGCCAGGCCGATGCAGGGGGCGGTGTCGCGGATTCGCGGCTCCAGAATGAGGTTCTCCTCGGGCAGGTCGGCCAAGAGCCGCCGCGCCACGTCCTGGTGCCGACGGTTGACGAGAACCAGAATTTGCTCTTTGGGAATGAGCCCTTCGAGGCGTGCGACGGTCTGGACGATGAGCGGCTCGCTGCCGAGGATACTGAGAAACGGTTTGGGGCACACCTGCCTGCTGACAGGCCAGAAGCGTGTGCCTTCGCCGCCCGCCATGATGACTGCGTACATGGCCCCGTCTCCGCCTGAATGCCGCCCCTTCGCGGGCATCTGAAGGGATATAGGGTCCGGGCGCCCGCGGGTCAACCCTTTTCCGGCACCATTCTAACACAACCGTGGCGTGTGTGGAATCCGGTTCCGGCCACGCTTGCAATGCCGCCAGGCCCCCGATAAACTTGCAGGCCGTTCGCTTGCCGCTTCGCTAGAGGGACGCACATGGCCAAGCCGGCGGTCGTCATCATCGAGGACGAGGCGACGGTGCGGGAGACGCTCGCGCAGCACCTGGTGCAGCACGGGTGCCGCGTCGAAACCGCCCCCACCGCCGAGGAAGGCCTGGGGCGCGTGGCCGAGGGCGAAACCGACGTCGTCATCCTCGACTACCGGCTGCCGGACGCGGACGGCCTGGAGGTGCTGGACCGGATGCGCCGCCAGTGGCCGGAGGTCCCCACAATTTTCATGACGGGTTTCACGGACATCGAGGTCGCCATCCAGGCGATGCAGCGCGGGGCGTTCGACTACGTCTCCAAACCGTTCAGCGCCGACGAGATGCTGGTCGTGGTGGACAAGGCGCTGGAGGCGCGGCGGCTGCGATCGGAGGTGAACCGCATCCGCTCGAGCGAGGCGCGGCAGTTCGGTTTCGAGCGGGTGGTGGCGCGCAGCCCGGCGATGCTCCAGATCATCCATCTGCTGCGCCACCTCGCCGAATCGGAGCCGCGCACCATCCTTCTGCAGGGCGAAAGCGGAACGGGCAAGGACCTGGCGGCCAAAGCCATCCACTACGGCAGCCGGCGGGCCCAGCACCCGTTCATGAACATCACCTGCACCGCCCTGCCCGAAACGCTGCTGGAGAGCGAACTGTTCGGCCACGAGAAGGGAGCGTTCACGGACGCCCGCCAGCAGAAGAAGGGCCTGTTCGAACTGGCGGACGGGGGAACGATTTATCTGGATGAGATCGGCGACATGCCGCCCTCCCTCCAGGCCAAACTCCTGCGGTTCCTCGAAGAGAAGGCGTTCCGGCGGGTGGGAGGGACCGAGGACCTCCACGTGGACGTGCGGATCATCGCCGCCACGCACCGCGACCTGCGGAGCCTGGTCCAGGAGAGCCGATTCCGCGAGGACCTCTTCTACCGCCTCAACGTCCTGCCGGTCACCCTGCCTCCGCTTCGCGACCGGCCGGAGGACATCCCTCTCCTGGCCGACTACTTCATCGCGGAATACAACCGGGAGTTCCACAAGGACCTGACGGGCGTCGAGCCCACCGCCCTGGCCATCATGAAGGCCTACCGGTGGCCGGGCAACGTGCGGGAACTCAAGAACGTCATCGAGCGGACGATGCTGCTGGCGAGCAGCGGGCGCGTGACGCTGGCCAACCTGCCGGACGAACTCCGCGAACCCGCCCCCGCCCGCGAACCGGAGGGCGACTCTCAGCCGGTCGTCCGCCTCGGACCCGACGGCGTGGACCTCGAAGAGGTCGAACGCCAGTTGGTCGAGCAGGCGCTGGAGCGCACGGGGGGCAACAAAACCCGCGCCGCCGCCCTCCTCCACATGAGCCGAGACCAACTGCGCTATCGCATCCAAAAATATCACTTGGAACCGGGGGGCGATTGATCCGCGCCCGCCGATTCCAACGCGGGCATCGTGCAAGGAGCCGATGTGGAACTGTTCGAGACGCTCAAAGCCAAGGTCCGGCCGGCCCAAAAGCGCATTCTCCTGGCCGAAACCAGCGACGAGCGCGTCCTGCGCGCCGCCGCACAAATCCAGAAGGAAGGGTTCTGCCGCATCGTCCTCCTGGGCGACTCAGGCGCCCTCGCCGACCTGCTCCGCCGCGCGG
>Ga0307377_10001036_pt1 | contig 36593 bp, 26 predicted proteins | sample TR3MG_FD_202535 | JGI IMG/M metagenome (GOLD analysis project Ga0307377, IMG submission 202535) | Soil microbial communities from Risofladan, Vaasa, Finland - TR-3 | ecosystem: Environmental > Terrestrial > Soil > Coastal area > Acid sulfate soil | place: Finland: Risofladan, Vaasa | collected... | reverse complement strand
GGCAACACACCAGCACCAGCGTTGCCCCAGAAACCCTCACCAGCAGCATCGGTAGTGATCGCGTGAGCGCCGGTACCCCACTCAGCTTCACTTACAGGCTCTGCAGCCTCCTCCAACCTATCGACGTACTTGGCCCATTCGATGATGTTCTTTTCCATGTATGCAAACAGTTCTTCTCGCGCACGCTTGATCGTGTTGCCAAATGTTGTCGAGCTTTCTGAGTGGAAAACCTTCTGGTTTCCGAAACCGTTTCCACTTCCGATGCGACCCTCACCAACGAGTCTGAATTTCTTGTAAACCTTCGCGTGTCCCCGGTTTGAGAAATTCTCAACCGGAAGCTCGATCACGTAGACGGTTGTGTCGGCGCGCAATCCGGTCATCTTCCAACCAGGCTTACCAGTCGGGGTTACGCTAGGAACTAGATGCGCCTTAATAGATTCGTAAGCGGGGGTCATTTGGTGCGCGCGAATCGAATTGATGGTCTTGCGAATCTCACCCTCAATGGCCTTGGACATCTTGTTTATTAGCCCAGGCGCACCGCCGGTCGCGGCGGCAATCATGCTCGCCACTTCGCGCGTCTTGTTCACGACCAGCGTGAGTTCGCCAGAGACCAGATCCCACTCACTGCGCACCGCGAAGTTGTGCGCGTCGTGACCGGCCTTAGTAATGATGTCCAAAGCGCCGCTGACCTGTCGGCTCTGTGCATCCGTCATCAACGCCATACCGGCGAGCGCCTTGAAGCGATCTAACGCACCGCGCTCAGTGATGGTCCGCACGGACTCAGCCAGTGCGGCATCAGTCGGGCCGGGGACTTCGCCCTTGCATCGTGGGCACGTCTTGGGGTAGCGGCCGGGGTATTTGGGGAATCCTAGCTTGCACTCAGGGCACTGACGCGCGGCCCCACGAAGCATGCCACGCGCCATCCCGGCAGTGATAGAGACGCGGCCTGTTTCGTTGAGGTCTGTCATCGGGCCTTGCTCACTCCCGGCATGGTAACTGATCCGACAGAGATGTTGCTAGACCCACTACGGCTTAGCGTGGTGACTGAGAGCAGAGCCGTAACTGCGTCCGACCTTGAGCAATGTTTTGATGTCCAGATCGACGTCTAGCGCCTTGATCGACAGACCCGGATCCCTGAGCATCGCCTGACCGAAGCGGTGATGCCCGTCGAGGATGTATCCTTCTTTGGACACGATGATGACCGCGTTCGTGAGAACGTGGCCCCCTGCCAGCGGTGGACCGAACGCCAGAATAGTCAGGATCAACTTGTCGAACCAAATCTCATCCTGCAGCGGTATCAGCGACTTGACCGAAAGCATAGTCGGCCCCTTGACGCTGACAATGTCGTCGCGAGGGTCACCGTCCTTGACACCAAGAGTGATCCACTCCTTGTCGCCGAACATCCGTGGCTTGCCTTCGCGCTCCCACGGGAAGATGTTGCCGATGTGCCCGGCGAAGTAGGGCTTGAAGATGTCGACGTGACCATTCTCCAGGTCACTAGAGAACTTCTTGATGTCTGGCGGCTCGATCACCGGCATATCGATGCGCTTGATCGGTAGCGCCTTCGACATCTTCGCTTTGAGCTTGCGAAAGTTAGCCTCTAGATCGGGCAGATGGACGTTGAGCAATTCCGGGACTCCAGCACGCTCGTAGGTGTTGCGTGCGAATTCCATAGCCTGCTGCAAACTGATCTTCCCGACGTTCAAACTCCACGCACCGCTGGCATCAAGTTGAGCGAGCAGTGGTTTCGCGTAGGCGCTACCGCTATTGCCACCAGCCTCGTTGACACTGCGCGCATTGATGCTGGCGTCTGAGCGATGGAACGGCGTCGCGTACGACTCAGCCTTCTTTGGTGGGATGTCGAAGCCCTTGCTTTTAGCGGCACCGAGTGACGCGCCGACGGATTGCTGCTGTGTCTTGCCCTTGTCCAAGTTCTTGCGCATCTCTTTGCTGATGTAGGTGCGCGCGTTCTTGGACAGCTTGGCTTCAGAGACTAGTCGACGCCCGTTGTGGGCGGCAGCCAAGGCGTCGAGCTTGTTGAAGGTGTACTGGTCGATGGGCGTGACCTGACCTGACCCGTAGCCCTCCCCGGTAACGCGCACGCGCAGGGCAGGGATCTTCATGTTCAACTCAGGATGCCAGGGTGCATTATCGCGTCGCATCATGCTTAGGAGCAGCCGGTAGAACTTCTCGGCCGACCGCCCATTCTTGAACTCCCACGTCTGCGCGATGATATTCTCGGTCACCAAACCATCTACCACAGACTCCATCGCGGTGCCCTTGAGGATTTCAAGGCGCTCCTCGAATTTCTTAGCGACCTCTGCGCCCTCTTCCTTCTTCACCAGGTCGACGCTCTTCTTGCACATCGACTTCCCCTGCGGTGTGTCGAAGAACGCGCTCGGCTGACCACTCAGCCGACGTAGGATCGCCTGCGGGCCGGGAGGGAGATCGTCATACATCTCATTGACGGACTCGTTAGCATCGACGTGCTCAACGGACTCGTGGTAGACGGCGCGACCACGGAACAAGATCCGCATGAAATTCTTCCATCGCAGAAGCCCGCGCTCGTCAGCGGGTGGTGGGCTGACCATCACTGCGACGTCAGAGCGGTCCCTAACCTCGTCAGCCACCATCTCTATGCCAAACTTGCGGAACCCCTCAAGTTGGTCGAGGTAGAGCACGCCGCCAGCAGCTAGGCCGACCTCTTGAACCATGGCGCGATTGGATGCGGTGTAATGCGGCGCGCGAAACGGGCCGCTACCGGCTGCGGCGCGCGCATCGCGAAGCGTCACAGCGACTTGTGCAGCCTCGTCAAGCGCACTCTCCCCGAGTTCCTGCAACGGTGCGACCTTCTTGACCTCTGGCTCCCCAAGAGTCTCCGATAGGCCAGAGATGTCGGTTATCTCACAGCCCCACGGCTCCAGCACGTTGTTGAGCCATGCGATTCGCTCATTAAGCGCGCGATCCGCGACGTAGTTACCGATGAAATTGGACGGGACGCGCGCGACGACACGCCTGCCGCCTTCCTCAACGTGAATTCGAGTCGCGCCAGTGCAGACTCGCGCCAGTTCTTCGATGTCTGAGCACTCTTGCTCAGTCAATTCGTCCGACAAATCGAAGACCACGACGCGAGAGCCGGTGATGTTGCTGTGTTCGAAGCTCGGAACCGCGTCATCCATGAACGATTCGCACAGCTTTGGGGCGAGAGCGAGTCCAATTTCTATGGCGGTCTGGTCTGCAGCCTCTTGCACAGAGACTTTCACGAGTTGATCGCGAATCGGCGCGAGAGCGTCGAGCACCGTCTCTCGCAAAGTGTCGATGTTGCCACGCTCCGCGAAGATGCGCGCGACCGCGAACGGTGCAGCGACTATTCCAGCCATCTTGGCGTTCGGACGGCGGTAGTACTGCAGCGAAGGCTCAGTGACGCGACTGTGCTCGCGCAGTGCAGCGACAGCCACTGCGAGATGCTGACGAATACCGCGCTCGATTGCCTCGTGCACGATGACTTTGCCGGGCGCAGGCAAGTCCAGGCAGGTACCTGCTCCGCGCTTGATGCGCAGGATTGCGTTCTCAGCGAGAGCATCGTTGGAGTACCCGTGCATGCCCATCTCAGACTCAACCGCACGCACTATGGTCAGTGGGCTGCAGTCGATGTCCACGTGCCAGCGCGTGGTTGACTCGTCCACGACAGTGTGATGCCGCGCGTAGCGCTCAAGCACACGACGAACGCGGTCGGCATCCTTTGCCATGAACCCGCTATCGACCGTCACGATGTCAGAGGCTTCTCCTAACTCAACGCAAAGCGCACCATAGTCGGTGTCGCGAAACATGATTGCGTCGTTCATCCAAATCTCCTTGAGGGCTCCAGCGAGGGACAGCTAAGAGGCCGCGCTTCGCCGTCCCTCGCCTTCGCCCATGTTACATAGTAGGTGCCTACGGTGTTAGCACGAAGCCGCGCACAGAGATGTCCACGACATATCCACCGGCTGCGGTAGCGAGACCGCTTTGCACCAAATTGAGCAGGTTGTTGGGGGCTGATGAATCTAGGAACGGTCTCGGCTCGACCAGAGGTAGTAACTCTTGGAACGTCGCGCCCGCAACGACCAACGCCGCCGCCGCGAAATGGTCCCCCGCGCCCGCAGGGGTCTCTACGGCAATGACCGGCTGGACGCCCGGCGCGGGATCGACGGTCACCGCGATGACGTGCACGCGTGTGATGAGCATGACCGTAGTGCCAGCTAGGGCAGGGATGAGGTTCAGCGTCCCCACGCCAGCAACCAAGTTGACTCCGGTGACTCTAGCTAATTCGACATCAGCTTGAACGTCCCATCCGATGTCGGACTTCTCCGCACCGGGTGTAGCGTCATCAACAACGCGCGGGACCACGCCGGGAGTTGAGATGAGATTGACTGTGTCGCGCGGCACACCGACAGGTGCCCCGTTGTTTCGTATGGCTAGCCCGCCACCTTGTGTGACTGGCTCGCTTCCCGTCGGCCCACTTAGTGCTCCAGGCATTTGTCCATCCTACGCGGCGAACCCGTAAACCACGACATCGATCATGTAAGTCGTAGCCGTCGCCACACCGTCAAGCTGCACGCTGAGCACATCACCAGGAGCTAGGTTTGGTCTAGGCTGCGCGAGCGGCAATGATTGATGATTCTCCGAGGCTGTGAGCGTCAGCGCCGTGGTCGGGACATGATCGGCGAACGCACCGGTCAGTCCCAAACTCAACGTCGGCTGCGCGCCAACTCCCGAGACACTAACCGCGACCACGCGCACATCCGTGATGCCAGCCGCCACCAGACTAGCCGCCGTCATGTTCAACAGCGCGTAGGTAGTCGTGGCGGCGTCACCAACTGCGTCGATAGACGCGCGCCCAAGCTCCACGATGCCGGAGAGATCCAAATGCACATCCGGCACGACGCTAATATCCGCCACCAACGGCTGACCGAGTTGCAAGCTGGTGAAGTTGACGACGTCGCGCGCCGACATCTCAACACCGTCCTGTTGGAACGCTACAGAACCTGGCCCATCAATCGGCTCGGATCCGACACCACCCACCGACTGCGGCACTAGGTCCGTGCTGGTAAGAATCTCAACGACACCACCACCCGTCGTGATAGGTGTCTGACTGTTCCCAGTTACCAACTCCGCGATGCCACTGCCTGTGGTCACTGGCGTACTACTAGCCCCAGTTACCAACTCCGCGATGCCACTGCCTGCGGTCACTGGTGTACTACTCGTGCTCGACACCACCTCGACCACGCCGGACGCTGTGCTAAGTGTGGTCGCGTTCGTTTGCGGCAGGATCTCAACGACTCCCGATGTAGTGGTCTGTGGGGTCGCTGACGTGGATGCTTCCTCTTCCACCGCGCCAGACGTCGTGGTCTGTGGGGTCGCTGCGGTATCCGTGCCCACCTCGACAACACCGGACCCAGTGGTCGTAGGTGTTGTCTCGCGCGCGCTGAAACCGATCAACACAGCGAGCGCGTAACCGGAGAAGAGCGCGTCCTCATCATTGGGTGGCGGATTCGCAATAGGGTAAGCGTCCGTACGGAACGCGAATGGAGCTATGCAGACCCACTCGCCAGCTTGTACGCCATCCGCATCCAAATCCCAAACAATCTGATGCTCGACCGCGTCTTGCTGCTCCGTCACCGTAGCGTTAGCCCCGGCGTTCGGGAAATTGGTCTGGGTGATCGTCTCTGTGGGAGTGAATGGCCCAGAGACGGAGCCGAGAAACAGCGCACCGCTCGTGGCGACCTGCACGACAGCCGTCGAGCCGCTGACGCTGCCCAGGACCGAGGCGCCGACCTCGAAAGGCCCGGCGGTTACAGCCCCGTGGAGGATCGTCGTGAACCCGGCCGACACGGCTTCTGGGTCGCATTGGTCTACACGGTTGAGGCCAGCGTTGAAGCTAGCCGTCCCGCCATAAGCCAGCGACGGCGTCCCACCGTCGAGGGTCGCATACTGATTCGGGCGCTGGTGATTACGCCCGTAGACGAAGCGCACACTCTGCCCGCCTATTCCTGGTGCTTTGTGCTGTCCCCAGAACTTTAGGAGCAGGCCGCGAGTCACGCCCGCATCGCTGTACTCCGTCGCCGAGATCAACCACCACTTTGGGCGGTTCGTGTTGCGGCGTCGGTCGTCGCCGCCTAAGAAGCACGAACTGGACGAGTAGCGATGACTCGTGACCCACTCACCAAACTGCTGCGGAACTCCCTGCTCGGACATGCGACTGCTCTCACCATTGAATCGCAGGCCGAACGTGTTGATGGTTGGGTACGGAGGAGGACCGACCCCTGAATCTTCAAAGAGCGGGAGCTTCATGACCTTGGTCAGCGAGTGTGGTCCAGGCGACACAGGGTCTCGGTCCACGTTGTCTATGGCCGACTCCCAGGACCACACCGCCTGATCTATTCCACCGGGGTAGCGCATCTCTGATGTGCTGAAAGGCGGGAGACCAGAAGGTGCCAACGGCACCATGACCGATGTGTTCGTAGTCGTGGGCGAAGGGGTCGATGTTTGAATCCGAAACATGACCGACCCTGTACCACCCCCATCGGACTTGAAGAAGACGATGTAGAAGCGGTCGTGATCCGGCTCACCAAGGGCGCCAAATCGCAAGAGACCGAAGTCCCCCCCACCAACTATCGAGATGCTGTGCCCACCAAGACTCGCCCATAAGAACACCACACCATAGGCGACCTCTTTAACGTGGATCGCACCACTACCTGCAGTGACCAGCCAGAGACGGCCACTGGCGATGACCAAGCGGTCAATCAGCGATCCATCCGTGTAAGCGGTCTGCATGATGGTGTCGTCGGACGGATCGTAGATCGTGACCACACCGCCGGTCGCGTGATACAGCCTCCCCTGGTAAGTGACGCACGGACTCATGCGCGAACCGGTGTGCTTGGTTAGGGGCAAGTCGTCAAGAGACGACACAGTTATGATGCCGTCCGACCAGGCGTCGTTACGCGGATCCCACTTGACGAACCCCCACTCGTTGGCTCCCGCACCGGGGAACAGGCCGCAGACGTAGTTGCGGCCCTGCTCGTCACCGACTGAATAGAGCCCGGTGTGTACGCCGTAGTCGAGTCTGTTCTCTTGCCCACTGATCGTGTGGGCGAGTGTCATGCCCCCGCCTATGGTCTGCGAGAGGATGTAGAACTGCTGCCAGTAGTGAATGTTCTGGATCATGTCGATGGAAGGCAGGCTCGGATCCTGAGTGCCAGCAGCAATCGTCCTGTCGAAAGCCCTGTAGGACGGATCGAGTGCCGTGTTCTCTGGCCCTGCCGTTGGGACGGAGTGCGCGCTGTCGTAGCCTGTCCCCTTGGAGTTCTCTGCGTACGATCCCCAATCGATGGCGAGGAGACCCGCCATCGTTCGCTGAACGTAGAAGACTGTCTGCGACTTAGACACGGCGTCCCTGGCTGCTTAGAGGCTAGACCCTAGACCCGATCAATCTCGAACTGCACGTTGTCCACGAGGCTGCTCGGGACTCCGTCGGCCAGGAAATCCCACTCGAAACTGATCTTGGCATCACCACCCACAGCCCCATCTGCGACGACGCCCTGAAGCTCATCGATCCCAGCGCCGCCGCCGTCTATCACGACTGTGCCGCGACTGCCGGAACTGGGGACCATGGAGCAGAACCCTGTGACCGGAGTGCCGAGACCTTTGGATGCCGCACTCAAGAAGAATCGAACACGAATCGTCTTATCGGCCGCACCGCCCGTTGAGCCAAGAGGGCCTGACGTCGCCGAAGCGGACGCCCCTGAGTTGGCTCCTGACGTCTGCGTGATGGTATCTGTAATCAACCAGGTCCCCGTAACCGTGTCGATCTTGATTAGCTCAGCGGCTGCGCCGAGATGCGTAATCACGCCGGTCCCGCCGCCCGTTCCAACGACGGACTCGCCTACCTCGAAAGGGCCGCTTAGGATGGGGCCGTGACGAATTACGGTGCCGCATGTCGAAGTCGCGGCACTACTCCCGCCCGTCAGTGTGTCCGGTCCACCGGCCCCGTCGGTGCCTTGGAACGTGCCAGCGACACTGCGCAGGTAGAGCCCTTGCGCAGCCCCGTCTCCAATCACTAAGCCCGTGGCACCGGACACGGAACCCGTCACCAATTCACCAACGGTATACGGACCACCAGCGACTACTCCATGAGCGACCACCGTTGCGTCCCCGTGCGCGCTGCACGACACAACGAGCCCAGTCGTTCCGCTCGCGTAGCCACGCGGGCTGACCGTTACGAGTTTTGTGCTCCCGTCGATCCCGTTAAAACGATCACCGCCGCCGTAGAAGTTGTTGGCGTAGGCGAAATCTGAGTCGCTCGCCGGGGAACCGACGTTGAGCAGTTCGGTGAATTCGTCGGTGACCTGGAACAGAGTGGCGGCGGTGACCTGAACGGCCCCGTCAGGCATGAAATAGAGCCAGTAGCTTGGGGTGCCAGGGTTGCTATCGTTGTCGACCATGGCGTAGACGCGGAAATCGTCCGCGCTGGAGACGATGGTTCCGGGCCGAAGCGAGACCGGAATCACTGCGTTGGTCACGTCCGTGGCGGTGATAACGGCGGCTGGGCTCGTGACCTCAAGGAGCCAGCATTGCAAGCCGTTGTCGACCACGCCTGTTGAGCCCACTGGTCCGCCGCCGCCGAACGCCAAGACCTTGGTAGCCGAGATCGGAATGACCGCTATGTTGGCTGCTTGTGCCCCGCTCTTAAACGTGACCGCCGTAACTGTCTTCGCCCAGGCCCCGAGCGTGAACTCCTCCACCCAGGTCGAGCCCGCACCAACGAAGTGGCTCGACCAGACACTGAAGAGGCGGTCCTGAATCACGAACTGGCGACCGTTTGAGCTTGCGACTAAGGCGGCGGGGAAGGGGAGGGACGTCGTCCCTCCACTGACCGGGTCGAAGCTGGTGCGGGGGGACTGGTTCGTCTGCCCCGTCACGCAGAAGAGCAGGCCCTTGTAGACGATTGCTGTCCAAGTCGCGGTGGCGCTGTGCGCACCCGGCAGGTTGTGTGAGGTCCATGTCCCGTTGACGCCCGTGTCCGGGTCGTATCTGTAAAAGTACGGGGTGGAGTTGTTGGTGAAGACAACCAGGTAGTCCTGATTGGCCGTGTTGACGGTGTAGAGCCCGCTGAATGCCCCATTAGCTACAGGGTTGATAGTGGTCCCCCGACCGCCTTTGGCCGAGACTCCGGTGATCCAGTCGTCTGTGCCCCCCTCGTCGTAGACGTAGATCGACCCCAGCGTCCCCGCAGTCACCCCAATGAAATAAAGCTGCCCACGGAACCGCGTAACAAGGTTGGAGGGCTCCATGAGGGCGACTCGGCTCGGATCCCACCCACCAACGATGTCTGTTCCAATCTGCGTAAAAAACAGTCCGTCGGTCAGCACGCCAACGCGGGCTGGGCCGCCGACGGCTTGACCACGAACGTCTGCGCACAAAATAGTGGGTGGCATAGCTACTCCTTAGCCTTAGAGGACCGGCAGGCAGACGCCTGGGCCGAGACATACACGGTCGGGTGGGGCAACGTCACCGGCCCGCTTCAGGGTTGGCCCGTTCCCCTTGGGCACCATGACCATGACCATGGCGTCCGCATCCACGGACTGGACCGAGTTTGAGCCGCCGGGGTTCAACTCGTGGGGACCAAGCGTAATCTCGATGTTTGCCATTACGTTGCGAGCCTCCGCGCACTGAAGTCGATCTGGACGATAGCCAGCAAGTTGGCGCCACCATCATAGGCGACGCCGTCTACGGAATCGTCCACCACCACACCGACGCGATTGATGGCCTGACCCGACGTTGGTTGACCGGGAGGACTCCCAGTGCTCTTGGACTGTGTGCCGCTACCAGCGGTCCCACTCACGATGATCTCGTCACCGACCACGAGTGTGAGACTGCCAACCAACCGGACAGGAACCTCAAGCCCAGCGAATGAACGGAGCGCACCTGTGACTCCATTGGCGACACCAGCCGTAGGCACCACGATTCCCATGGGGCGCGACGCGACCGCAGTCGGTGTAGTGATGTTGCACGCGACCATGCTCTTGGCGGACGCGCCGAGCGCCGCAATGGTGCCGCGAGGGAGCAGACCTCCGCTGGTATTCGTGCGGTCAGTGATGTCCAAGTTGAGTTGCTTAGTGCGCGGCCTGCTACCCATGCCTATTCGCCCTCAATCTCAAGCCAGGACCCGCAAATCAAGACAGGCTCCATCGGATTCTCGATGCCGCTGTCAACGGCTGCGGCCCGTTGCTCAGGTTCCATGCCTGAATGCAGCGCCACGTTGAGTGCGCACGTGAAGAACCCGTTGGCGTCAACATCACCAACGGGGACATCAAACGAGAACCGCGTACTGGACGTGGACTCGTTGCTGATCGGAGCCGTGAACTGCTCCGTAGGATGTCCGCGCAGGGCCTGGTAGCGGAGTCGCAGCTTGTAGAGCGTGCTCAGATAACAGCCCTTGATCTCAAAGCACACCCGAAACTTGGAAAGCCGCATGCGCGGCACCATCACGGGTGTGAACGAGATGGTGCCGTCGGTAGTAACGAGAACACCAGTGGTCAGCCCCAAATTGTTGATGACCCACTCGATGCCCTCCGTGGTGAAGCACGGATGCAGTGTCCGAACAGGGTAGTGCTCTGTGTTGCGGAACTGGGACGCCTTCGGTCTCCCGCGACGTCCTCGCCCCCGCCGATCTCCTACAACCTGCTCGCTCACTACGACTCGTAGACCGCGATCAACTCATCGCTGGTGTCTAGGTCTGGTGCCGTCCCAGTGTTCGCCAACCACGTGATGGTTTGACCGCTGACCGAGTAGTCATTGCCAGCACCCTGCAGCAACAGGATGCCATTGAGGAACAGCTTCAACGAGGTAGCACTGACCGGCACGTTGTTCAGTGTGTCTGTGAGTGCCGTGTCCGTCCCAGTGATGTTCTGCGTCGTGACCAACTCTTGGTTTGGCGTTCCACCCGCTGATGCCAGTGCGTTGTCGATGCCGAGAAGGTGCGACGCGAGGTCTTTGATGTCAACGCCAGTACCGGAAATGGAGCGGGTGTAGTTGCTGGGGACTTGGTCCACCGAGACCACGTCACCGTTGATGCTCAAACCCGTGGACGCGACGACGACAGCCGCCGAATCGTCAGTAGCCGTTGTGTCGGGGAGAATCCGTAGCAGATGCTCATTGCCGCCGCCAGCAGTCTGCGCGAGGCCGTTACCCGCGATCTCACTCGCGTCAACTTGAAGGTCGTTGGCGTTGGCCTGAACACCCCTGTTGATGTCGCCGACGTTGATCGTGTTGGTGGTCTTGCTGAGGCCCGCTCCTGCGTTGATCTGCCCCACGCCCGTGAACTGAATCCAAAAGCCGGTAGGCACCGCACCGTCGAACACGTACCCGATGTTTTCGAAGACGCTGGGCGCCGTGTCCCCCGGAGGGCACTGCACGAGAACCGCGTTTCCGTCGATGGCTTCCAGTGTGTTGCTGAAGTCACTGACCGAGCCGTTGATGGTTCCGGGGTCTGCGACCGACAACAGTACCTTGCCCTCGTCAGCCGACGAAGTGAGCGGAGACAACAGCGTAGCCGTGGTCGAAACGATCAGGCGCAGCCCGTTGGGGAGCCTGCCAGCCACGTTGGCGTAGAGCAGCTTCCACGATGTGCCGTCGAACTCCGCGAGGTCACCGATGGCTAGTGCGTCCGACGATCCGGCGGTGGGCGTTGCGGCAGTCGTTGCGACTACCGCGTCGCCGAGTGCGGGCGTGAGTCCGTTGATGACGACGACAGTGGCTTCACCGAAGAAGCCGACGACCTTAACGGTGTCCTTCCACTTAATTCCGGTAATCGCGGAGTCAAGTTGCCCCTTGTTGACTGCATCGTTAGCTCCGACGCCAGCCGCCAGCCCGGTGAGCTTGAACGACCCCATCGGAAGGTTGGCGGTCGGGATAACGCTTCCGTCTCGCTTCAGGAAGTTCGCGCCGTCAGCCAGCTTTGCCGATGGTATGGCCCCGGCAGCGAAAACAGTTCCAGCCAAGGTGGCGTCGAATAGACTAGCTCCAAACGGAGCGCGCCCTGCGGTCGTGGCACCAAATGTACCCGTGTCAACTTGTTTCGCGCGAATGCCCATCATGGACTCCTAGAAGATGTATACGATCTCGACGTTGTCTGTAGTATCAAACGCGAAGGACACATCAAGCCATGTAACTTGGTTACCGGCAACAGTGAAATCAGTTCCCACTAAGTACTTGATGCCGTTCGCGAACAGCTTCACATCGTTCGGGTCCTCCGGCGTGTCCGAGAGGTTGAACAATGTCTGACCTAGCGTGGGTGTGTATGCGTCAGTCCGCTCATTGACCACCACCGCGAACACGTTCCAATCACCGTTAGTGATGCCGCCCTTCAGTTGGTAGGTCGTGTTGTCGCTGACGACGTAGCACATCATTCCGATAGTGCGTAGGTAGGAAGGGATCAGGTCGCGAGACGTGAGGTCAGCTACTTGCTTGTGCGTCCCCAACGACTCGGCAGTGCGGATGATCGGTGCTGGAGCACTGTTCTTGATTGAGATTGTGTTGATGACAACGACGTCGCCTGGTTGTGCCATTAGGTGACCTGCACAGTCGTCGTGCCGAGGTTGATGAGCGCGCTCTCATACAATCGATAGCTGAGTGTGACCCCGAATGGGTTGGTCACAGACACCAATGTCGACGGCAGAAAACCGCCCTCGAAATTATTGACGAAGAACGTGCCAGCACCGTAGGCATCAGGATACGCGTAGTAAATCTTATCGGTAGCGCCGGGGGTGGTCGTGAAAGTTCGCTGCCGATTGGCGGCGAGCGCTGAACTAGCCAACGCTTCGATGAACGCCTCCGTGCTACCACCGGCCGGTCCAACTCCCCAGAAGGTTCTTGGAAGCCACGTGTGTGTGACTAGGTCATTCTGGTTCGGGTCGCCATCATTGGCCGTGACCGTGAATGACACAGACGCGCTAATCGTTGTTTTGACGTAGGTGTGTGGTCGCGTGATAGGGTTGGGCACGCCCAAGATGTCCTGCACTGGGTTGCCGTCGTTGTCCGACAACTCAGAGAACACAGGCGGGACGGCGCCGCTGTAGAAGGCGTTGAAGGTCGGATTGACGGACGACTGCCCAAGCTCAAATGACGCATTAGCGGTGAGTGTGACACCAAACGCATCGCAGAGGTCGTTGATCGTCAAGCACTTCCACGACAGTACGCCGTCTGGTTCTTCGACCAATACCGGGGGCACACCACCGACAGAACCGATGAACGGCGGTAACCCGGCTGCAGACGCGACCGCTCGATCTAGTAGGCGATTGAAGTCCGCCGCCTGTGCGATGTATGGGTCGTCGACATTTGGGTTCGCTTGATCGAAGCGCGGATACTGGTAGTCGAACGACGGAAACGCGGGGGGCGTGGCTGGTATCCAGAACTGGATGTTCGCAGAATCGGCGGCGCCTGCCTTCTCCAGAAGAAGAGTACTGAACTGGTCGGTCAGTACTCCGGCTGGAACGGTGAAGTCAATTTGATCATCCTGCCACAGCGTAACCGCAGCATCGATGTTGACGCCGAGCGGTGAGAACACCACTCGACCCGCCGCGACACCAAAGCCTTTTCCGGTGACCACTACGGCAGTGGTCTCCGCGCCGCCGCGAGGCGTCACTGCGTCGATGACCATCGTGGACAGTACCATACGCTACAGCCCCTTGCGAGCGCGCTGCGCAGCTAGGTCGCGAATCATCGGAACAAACGTCTGACCCACATACTTCTCAGTGGCGCGAAGCACTTCACCCTCGTCGACTCTGAACCGACTGAACCCAGGCACCTCAGCCACGAACGAAACCAGCGCTTCAAACTGCCTGCCGCTGATCTGTCGTAGCAGTGGTGGGCTTTGATTCATCATATCCTGCACAGGGACACGCAGGATAGGAAACACTGGCGCATCTAGTCTAGGTCCACCATCAATCTGCGGCGGCGGGCCGAGTCGGCTCAAATCGCGCAGTGACTGAACCGAGAGCGCCTGTAGGGAGGGAAGCGCGGTCAACAACGCTCCTTTACGGTTGTAGACCCGCAACTCGATGCCCACACCTATCCTAGCCGTTGCAGGTACCTGCACGCTCAACTCATAGATACCGTTAAGGCCCACGACCATCGTCGTGTCGCGCACCTCAATCGAAAGCTCAGCGAACTCCTGCGTCGTCCACACCTCCGCTGGCTTAGGTGGTGCGATGTCGTCCACGCCGACCAACTCAGCTAGCACGGTCGGTGCGTTTGTGCCGACGACTGAAATCGCTTCAAGTGCCAACGGTGTAGTCCATACACCAGCTTCCCAACGCGCGCGGGCGCGGGCTGCGATGTAGCTGTAGTTGGTCGGATCAAACCGCAACGCAAGCGTGACCTCCCAGAAAAGTTCGTCCTGAGTCGTGTCAAGCAGTTCGGTCGGCGCCTTCACCAGTATGAAAGAGCGTGCGTTGTGGCTGGCTAGGATGCCGCTTGGACTAGCTAGCACACCGCGCTCTGCGTACGGTGGACCACCAACAGTGGGCGAACGAGTGTAGTCCCACAGAGCCAGGCTATTGATGATTCGGTAGTAGGCATTGACGCTGGTCTCGGTCTCCGCACTCACGAGCCCGCCGCCATCGACGTCCAAAGCGAAGAATCCCCACAAGCCTGGTAGCGGTCCGTCCTGCTCGTCCGAGAAATTGAACGATGTCGGAGTGCCTGCGATTGTCGACACGGGCTTAGCCGGGTCGAGTGGATCGTTACCACCCCACTGCGGCCCCCATCCTGCGCCAAATGTCATTCGGTCTGCCCGCTCACGCAGGCATGGTATCGGATCAGTCGGGATACATGAAGGGCGCGGCTAAACTACGCGACGCCTTGGTGGTCTAGCCCTAGTCCCTTGCGCACGCCGGGAACGGCAGTGAGCTTGGAGAAGAAGACGCTGGGGCGTGCCCGGTCCCCAAATGGGTTGACACGTGAATAGCTGACAAAAGCCTGCTGCGCTGCGCGTGTGATCGCGACATAGGCCAGTCGCATCTCTTCAGCGAAGATTCCGCGCGCATGCGGTAGTGTTCCGTGGCGCCAGCCAGGCAGAAAGCACACATCCCACTCCAGGCCCTTCGCGGCGTGAATGGTCGACAACATCACGCGCGGCTCTTTGGTGCGCTCACCGTTGTGGTTGCTGCGCTCCGCGTCGTAGTCCGCCGCGTAGGACATGAAGACCTCGACGTCCGCAACCGCTGTGGCGCACTCCGCGAGTGCCGTGATGTTCAGATCGGACTCGGTCTCGTCGTCCTCAGACGCCTTCTCATCCCGCGAGAATTTCTTCACGCCGACGTCGTTTGCGACATACCAGATGGCAGCTACCAGTCTTTGGGCATCCAAGAGCCCACGCACGTGGTCGATGTGTGGTAGCAACTCGGAGAGTCCGCGCCGCCATCCGGCGTTGAGCGCACGCCGCTTTGTGGTGTTACCGTAAGCCTCCCTGGCATCAGCCAGAGTCGCGAAGGCGTCGAAAAACTTGCGCCCCAGGTAGCGGTTCGGCGACTTGGCCGCGCGCTGAAACGCGTGGACGTCGGTCTCGTCACGCGCCGCCTGCAAATAGGCGACGACCGCGCGCACCTCCGAGCGTTCGAAAAACGATGTGCCAGCGACCTGGTAACGCACACCGCGCTTGATTAGCTCCACCTCGAATGGTGCGCTTTGCGAGTTCGCGCGCATCAGTACAGCGATGTCATCAGGTGACGTCCCGCTCTCAATCAGCGAGGCCATGTCGGTGACGATTGACGCAGCTTCATCTTTGTCGTCGTTGTAGACATCGAGAGCAAGCACGCCTTCGTGCGCTTTGTCGTCGGTGCGACCCAACACCAAGTCACCCTCAAACAGACGGTCTTCGGCCATGTCCAGAATGACCTGACCACCGCGAAGGATGATGTCGGCGCTGCGAAAGTTCGCGGACATCTGGAGCACCCGCGCGCCGTGCTTGGAGATGAACTCACTGAGCAGTGAAGGTTGTGCGCCACGGAACGCGTAGATCGACTGTTGGTCGTCGCCGACCATCACCAGGTTGGGGCCGTTCTCCGTCCAGGCGAGGTGACTCGCGACGATGTTCTGCGCGAGGTTGTTGTCCTGCGCTTCGTCCACGACAACGCGGTCGAAGTAACCGCGATAGGCTTCCATGAAGCTGCGGCCCTCCAGAATCCACCGCGCCGGGTAGGCGAGTTGATCCTCAAAGCTGAACCATCGGACCTTGCCTATTTTGGATCGACGCTCATCACCGCGAAGGGGTCGGGGCAGTTGGTATTTGTCTGGGACGTCGTAGCCAGCGCTCTCGGGGTTGGCGGCGACCGCTTCCCATTTCGCATAGACGTCGGCGATGACCTCTGCGGTCAGGTCGACCTCAAGCGGCTCACGCCCGCGCGTGCGCGCCCACTCGACGTACGCCGGGAACTCATCGCCGTTCTTCGCCGTCCAGGCGTCGGGCCAGATGAGATGCGCCTTGGCGTTACCAATCTCACCGAAGATGACTTGCTGTTTGGGGAGGAGGTTGTGCTGCGCCTTGGGAGTGCGCGCGCGCCACGCCTTCAACGCCTCGCGCACGATCTTCGTGACGTACCAGCCAAGGGGACTGCGCGGGCTCACGAGCAGTGGGTCACGCTTGCGTGAGAGTTCGCCCTCCATCGACCAGCCAACGCTGTTGAGAGTCCGCATCTCAATGGAGCGCGGCAAGCCAGCGCGGGCCGCGCGTCGCTTGAAGTCGTTCGCGGCCTTAGTGCTGAAGGTCGCCACGAGGATGCGCGACGCGGGCACGCCATGAATGGCGACCCAGAAGCGGCAAAGTTCGCATACGGTGTGAGTCTTGCCGCTTCCTGCGACCGAGCAGACGATGCACGGGCCTTTGTTGTGGGTTGCGGCGGCGAACTGTTCAGCGGTCAGTGGGAGATTAGCCATGCTCCCAGTCTAAGTGACATCGGTCGCACCGTCAAGTCACTCGAAACCGCCCCTAGCCGCGTACAAACACCGACCCTCCTAAGACTACATGGGTGGGAGACTTGGAGGGTCGGACTGCTGTGTTGTGATGACTAGGTCGTGACGGACGACTGCCCACCCTGATCCGGGTCCACCGCCTTGGGGATGTAGTGGACCACCCACGTCTCCACCACGCGCGCTGTGGCTGCACCTTCGGTGATTTCGGCAACGCCGCTCGCGCCTTTCAGCACGGCGCTCCAATCAGTGCCCTCCAGGGGGTACTGCGGATTGATGGCGGGGGCGATGCCCGTGGCAGTGGTGTAAGACTGAATCAGCGAGATGGACTCGGCGGGCTGACTGAGCAACACCGTGGCGCCGGATCCTGGCCCCGTAATCTTCTCGATGATCGGGGCGTTGTTCAACGCTCCAGGTTCAATGGCCGACGAGGGGATCTTGCGATTCACGTCGGTGCTGTTGTCGATGGTGCGGCTAGAATCAACGGTCATGGTGTCCTCCGTGATGTTCGTTGGGTCGAGTGTAGTATCTGGTCCAGCATCCCACAACTACGAGCATCCGGTGGGAGTACCGCAGTTGATGCAGACGTAACAAGTCCCGCTGCGTTGTGTCATACCACCGCAGATAGGGCACATCTCCCCGTCATCCACGCGCCCAGCGTGCTCGGCAGGTACCTGCTCGGCCGCGCCGTCAGGCTTGATGTGCACCAAGTCAGTGCGGTCGAGATACTCAACGGCTAGCATTCGAAACAAGTAGTCGATGATAGAACTGGCGTGCTTGATGTTGGGATGGCCTTTGACGTTTCCGTTGGGTGCGAAGTTCGTGAACGTGAACGCCTCGACGAATTCCTCCAAAGGGACACCGTACTGCAGCGCGATGGACACCGCGATTGCGAAGCACCCGGTCATGCTCCGCATAGTGGCGCCTTCTTTGTGCATGTCGATGAACACTTCACCGAGTCGACCATCCGGGTAGTTGCCGGTGCGCACGTAAATCTTCTGGCCCCCGACGACGGCCTTTTGTGTGAAGCCGGTGCGGCGATTAGGGAGCGGCGCGCGCTCTCCGAGATTGATGGGCGCCTTGGCATCGCTAGAACCGGAGAGGACTTGACACACCTTGCTGCCGTCGCGGTAGATCGCGACCGCCTTTAGTCCGAGTGCCCACGATTGTGCGTATAGATGCTCGATCTCATCAACCGATGTCTCGTGCGGCACATTGACGGTCTTGCTGATCGCACCGGAAAGGAACGGCTGCACCGCCACCATCATGCGAACGTGACCCATGGGCTTGATGTATCGCACACCGCTGCCGCACTTGTTTGCGCAGTCGAACACCGCGAGATGTTCATCTCTAAGATGTGGTGCACCTTCTATCTGATCGTTCTCCTGCAAATAGAAAACGATCTCCTCGCTCTGCTGCGTCGAGTAGCCGAGATTGCCTAACGCAGACATCACGGACTGGTTGACGATCCTGAACTGCCCGCCGCCTGCGAGCTTCTTGCGCTTGACCAACGCGAAGTCTGGCTCGACTCCAGTAGTGTCGCAATCCATGAGCAGGCCGATGGTACCAGTGGGTGCCAGTAGGCTCGCCTGTGCGTTGCGGTAGCCGAATCGCTCTCCCAGCGCCACCGCGTTGTCCCACGTACTGATCGCGGCTGCGCTGAGTGGTTGATCGGTGCCGATGTCTTGCTCAGCGTGCATACGGTGCTTGCGCATAACGGCAAGCATCGGCGTACGGTTGCGGGCGAACCCTTTGAACGGTCCCTTCGCCGCCGCCATGACTGCCGATTGCGCGTAGCTCTCACCAGTCATGATCGCGGTGATGGCACCCGCGAGAGCGCGGCCGGAGGACGAGTCGTATGGATGTCCCATGCGCATGAGCAGCGCGCCGAGGTTCGCGTAACCGATGCCCAGCGGCCTGTAGTCGTGGCTGGTCTCCGCAATCTCTCGCGTCGGATAACTGGCGTAATCAATCAGGATTTCCTGCGCCGTGAAGATGACGCGCACGGCGTGCTTGAACTCGCGAACGTCAAACGTATTGTCTTCTCGCAGGAACTTGACGAGATTCAGACTCGCCAGGTTGCACGCTGACTCGTCCAGAAAGACGAACTCGCTGCAGGGGTTTGAAGCGTTGATGCGCCCGGTGTTCGGGCACGTGTGCCAATCGTTCGTAGCCGTGTCGAACTGCATGCCGGGGTCAGCACACTGCCACGCGCTGTCGGCGATCTTGCGCATCGTGGCGCGGGCGCTCTTGGTCTCTGCTACCTCACCTGTGGTGCGGTAAATCGTATCGAACTTCCCGTCATCCTGCACAGCCTGCATGAATGCGTCGGTGACGCGCACCGAGTTGTTTGCGTTCTGCCCGCTGATGGTGCGGTAGGCTTCTCCGTTGAAGTCGGCCGGGAATCCGGCCTCGATGAGAATGCGCGCCTTCGCCTCTTCGCGCGTCTTCCAAACAATAAACTCATCGATGTCTGGGTGATCGACGTCCACCACAACCATCTTCGCCGCGCGGCGCGTGGTGCCTCCGCTCTTGATGGCGCCAGCAGCCTTATCGAAGATGTCGAGGAAGCTCATCAAACCAGATGAGGCGCCCCCTCCTGCTAGTGCCTCCCCCTTGCCACGCAGCGCGGAGAAGTTCGCCCCAGCACCGGAGCCGTACTTGAATATCCGCATCTCACGCTTGACGTGCTCGGCGATGTCCATGAGATCGTCTTCGATCTTCTGAATGAAGCACGCCGACACCTGTGGGTTCGTGTAGCTGTCCTGCGCTAACTCGATGCAGTCAGTGGCTGGTGACCACCGCCAATTTCCGGCCGGGTTACCAGTGATCCCGTAGGCTTCAGCCAGCCCGCAGTTAAACCACACGGGCGAATTGAACGCCGCTCGCTGCGTGATTAGCAAGTACCGCAATTCGTCTTCGAACGCGGCGGCATCGGCTTCGCTCTGGAAGTACTCTTGACGTTCGCCAGCCTTGCGGATGGCGCTGGTGACGCGGCCGACCAACTGCCTCGCGCTCGTCTCAGTTCCAGTCGGGGAACCGACCCCGGCCTTGCGGAAGTACTTGCTGGCAGCGATGTCTGTGGCAAGTTGACTCCAACTAGCGGGGACCTCGACGTCCTTCATCAAGAAGACGACGGCGCCGTCGCGCTCAGTGATGACAGCGTCTCGCTTCTCGTAGACAACGTGATCGAGTGGATCGCTGTAGCCCTCAGCGGTACGGTACTTCGCCGTGTGCACGCGCTCAAACATGAGCCCTTTGCTCGCGGCTACCGAATCCACCATGCGATCCACCATGCGACATCCTTGCGCGTAGACGTGTGAGTGAGTGAGTAGTGAGTGGTTAGGGACCAGATGCCCAGCGGAAGGCGCGAACCGAGAATCCGACTATAGCAGCGAGCGCAGGCAGGGCGATCCCCAAAGCCACTGAGACCGTAATGACCAGCGCCACCACGCGTTTGTCTCGGACTCCATCCACATCAACTTGTTGCTCCAACTCAGTGAGCACCTTTTCGCGCTCATCGTGTCGGACCTGTAGCTCTTGTAGATTTGGGGGATCGTCCTGCCCTAGCGGCACGGGTTAGCCCCGCAACTGCTGAAGGACGCGTGGAGTCGGGTGCTCTTTGTATGGGCCTAGATTGGCCGCATCCAACGCGTCGTCCAACGTCAACTCTGGGTCGGGGTCTAGGTTCAGGCACCACCGGAGCGCGATCAGTTGCGCGCGCGCCTTCTCGATGTCTTCCTCGATGGAGAAGACTTGCTCGCTCACCTCTTCTGGGACGTCTTCCTCACTTTCGTACGCTTCCTGCTCTTCCTGCTTGATTTCAAGCTGCGCACTCAACTCAACGAGTGTGGACTGCTTGCTACGCGCCACCGCAAGGCGCTCCAGCCACGGGCGGTCTTCGTGCCCTTCTGGGACGTCGACCGCACCACCAGTCGCACCATCGGACCGTGAGGGTGAGGCTGAGGCTGAGGCGCCCGCGAGCTTCATTCCAACGTCTATGAGCCAGGCGTTCTTGATCTTCGCTTCCGCTAGCTTTCCACCCACGCACGCGGCACGTAGTCTACCGACGGTGTTGTAGCCAAGCCGCACGAGCTTGCGCTCCAGCTTGGCATCGCATAGTCCAATGGTCGTGATAGACGCGTCGTCAAGCGCGTCGTTATCTGCGCCCTGCGGCGCGGTGGCGCCTGGGTTGTCACCGGTAACGGCGACTTGGTGTTCCTGCGCCTGCAGCGCGGCTGTCACGTCCGACATATCGCTCAGTTGGGTCATCAACTGCTGCACCTGAGTGCGTAGCGCCAAAAGCTCTTCGTTGTCGTCTTCCGGTGTTGACGCGGGCACGAACCCTTGGGCTGGAACACTCGCGGACTGTGGTCCGACAAGCACGCAAGCGATGTTGTGCTGCGCGGCAGCTTGCATAACGGCCTCGATGAACTGCATGACTAATTCTCTCCCTTTTGCGCCGCGAAGGTTTTCCTCAGTGTGGCAATGCGTTTCTCAGCTTGTGCCTTGGACTCGGCGATGTATTGCTTGCGCTGCTCGCGTGCCTGCTTGCTGCGCGCGCGCGTCACTGACAAGCTCGGACTCAATCCGACGCGCACGGCTTTGTCGATCTTAATTTTCGCACCTATCGCCGCGTCGTAGACATCCGCAGTGATTCGGACGTTTGCGGCCAGTGTCTCTCGGTCGAACAGCTTGGCAAGTCGTGAAGGATCGACGACGGTGAAGGATCGACGCTCAGTAAACGCGGCCGATCCTGCTTCGGCGTCCACCTTAGAGAGTCCGATGTCCTCCATGAGAATGTGAATCCGCTTCTTGCGGACGTCGAGCATCTTCTCCAACGCATCGATGCGATCTTTGATTAGACAATGCTCGGTAATGTTCTGGCGTAGCTCCACACTACGGTCGTCGGTAGCTGGTTTCTTGACTGCACCCATAGCAAGCACCTCCTGTGAAGAGGGGAGCTTATACGGCGGCATTAGGACTGTCAAGTTCGCAATGGAAACGTCGCCACGACAGTTAGCTCGCGCTCCACCACGTCAGCGGCTGTCAGTGCCGTGCAGTGTTCGATTAGCAACTGCAACGCGCGTTGGAGCGTGGCAGCATGTGCCGCGTTGCTGCGCAACGTGGCGACGGCTCGCAGCATCGCGCGCGCGGACACGTCTCCAAGCGGCACGCGCGCCTCCAGCCGTTCTGCGAAAGCGGTGTTAAACGCTCCAACGAATTCAACGTGCTCGTAGAACTGGGCGCCGATGGCACTGGCAATCACTATGCACTCATTGCGCATGGCGTCGCCCATACACTGCCAGTAACGCCGCCTCGCAGTAGTCGCCGCACATCGTGCGTGCGTTAGGTTTGCGCTTGTCCTTCCAGTCCTGCCCAGGGAACAGCCTCATCGCAAGTGCGACAGCGCGCGCCTTCGCTTCTTTGGTGCGTTGGGTCTGGGTCTTGCCAGCGGCGGACTCGGCGCGGATGCCCATCTGCCCTTTCCAGGTGCGCGGGTGAACGGTCTCGAATGGAAGCCCAGCGGCAGTGAGACTCATCTCCCACAGCATGTAGCCTCGTCCGATGTTGAAATTCGACACACCGCCTTGCTTGGGGTAAGCCTGCTGCCGCTCAAGCATTACAAACGCGCCGCGAGGGATGCTCCGAACCAATGCCCAGACGTGCGGGAGGTCGTAGTCGAGCTTGCCGCCGTTGCCGGTGGGGAAGGTTGGAATAGGCTCACCCCACAGCACGGCGTGACCGTCTGCGGGGATGCCCACGATGTAGCCCTGCTGTCCTGGGTCAATGCCGACGAATGCCGCGTCGTCGGGACACGCCCACTCAGGATGCGTCACCACTACACGCTCGCGCACGCTGGCGGTCATCACATCGAAACCGTCCAACACCCCAAAGCGAGTACTCATTTGATCGGGGTCTTGTTGACTTGTTTCCAGTACAGCTTGTCGCGCGCCGACATTACAAAGTCGGAGAACACCTTGTCGACAGCGTAGCCGCTCTTGTGCGCCTTGTCGGACTTGTCGGCGAGCTTCTTCATCTGCGCATCGCGCTGCTTTAGGTAGCTCGCCAGCGCGGGGCTGGGACTTCCTATCGCTGGCACGTTGAGGGGTATCCCCTCATACAGTTGGTCAGCGCGAAGCGCGAGCGTGTGTGTGCAGACAAATACACTCTCCTGCATGTCCTTTGTGATCTCTGGGATGCGAGAGAGCAACCGGTTCATGCCGCGATTGATGAGCTTTGCCAGACGCGTACTCTCGGGCCTACCCTCCATGGACAAGAGCGTGTGCGTCAAGGCAGTCATGAGTCGATCTAGCAACTTAGCGATGACAGCGCCGTTGAGCGTTGGTCGCGCAGTCTCGCCGTCCAATATCCGCGCGACATCAACGATGCGCATGTTCGCGTAGGGCACTGAGTCGAAGTGAAGGTGATGACTAATCACAGCCTGTTCAATCAGGACGGCGTCTGGTTTCATCGTGGTGGCCTCCGTCGTCTCGGCGGTGCGACATGACGCGTGAGCGGCGTGCCACGGAACGGATCCTTAGCCACACCAGTGCGGCTCGGCACACGCCGACCGAGTCCTGATGTCGTTTTCAGTTCCTTGAGTTGCCCCACCATCGAGGATCTCTTCGTCAACTGCTGACGCCGTCGCACAACCTCGTTGAGATTCTCGACGACTCGCACAAGCACGCGATGCCTGCAATTAGTCAGGCATTGAGTCGATCCGTCGCGCGGGACCGCTGGGATGGTGTCCTTCGGGAACGGGCTTCGCTCCATCATGAACTCGCAGCCCTCGCACACGGCGTCGTCTTCGTGCTTACGTGGTCCGGTCCAATAGAGCAGCACGTTGTCTGGCATGGCTTGGATGCGCGCGCTCTCATACATGAAGCGCAACGCCCTGACATAAGCGTCGATCCGTCTAGCGATGTCAGTGTTGCCCGCGCGGATGTCTTCCATGAACGAATGAAAGTAGCCAATCTCCTCGCGCACTGCCGTGCGAAACCACTTCTCCTCTTCGGAATAGAGCGTAGCGTCCGCCCCTAGTTGCTCCATCCCAGATGCTTGACGAGCGATCTCGCGTATGCGCTCGTACGACTCTCGAAATAGTTTCGCCGAGTTGATGCGCGCGTTTGCCCGTGTACCACCACTGACTCGCCACGTGTCGATGATCTCGGTCAGACCACGGCGGTGCGCCTCATACACAGCGTTCAGCACACGCCCAATGTTCCTGCTGCCCAATGAGATGGCGTCACGAACGCGATACGGTGGGATCGTTCGCAGAACGTAGTCGCGTTCACCGACGTTGGCCTTGAGTTCTGCGGTGCCGATTGCTTTCGACTCGTGCAACGACAGACCAGCGAACGCGTCGTGCGACGACCCAGACGGAATGCCTGGATCGTTCTCAACGAAGAGCAGTCGGGTGTGCGGAATCGAGACGAACATCATGGTCAGCCCAGTAGGAGTGAGCGCTTGCAGAGGGGGCAAGCACCCTTGCGATGATACACCTTGCACGGCGCGCAGTAGACCGCGAACTTAGCATCCTTCGTCTTCGACGTCTGCGGTTCTGTAGTCGCTTCGCTCATTTCTTAAAAATCTTCCCACTCGACACGAGGTTTCGCATCACGGTAGCGCGTGTTGTTCGCGAGCGCTCACGAAGTCGAAAGGCGTCATCGTTGTTGATGGCCTCGATTCGCGTCTTCGGATCAGTCGTGTTCTGCAGCGCAGAACTGACCGCCGCTTTGCGCTTTTCGGCGCTGGAATTGGTCCACTCGTCAATCGAGAGATTGCGCGACGGCTTCAACCGCTCGCGCTCATCGCTACAGCTAGACTCCAACACCAGACCGGAGGTAGCGTTGAGAGAGCGCTCGGACACAGCCGGTGGGATCACACGCTTGAATCCCTCCTCTGCGCGCTCAATCGCCTCACGGAGCGCCCCCCTATCTGGTGCCGAGCCGTTCTTCTTGCCGTTGCCCTCGAAAGCGAAGGCGCTGCTGCTTGCTGCGTGGTCCGCTTCCGCGCCTTCCGCGCCTTTGTAGAGTGCGTTCACGACATCGTCTGGGAAGCCGCCGTAGGTGCGCAGCACGAACGGGACATAGAAATCCTGATTGAACTGGTTGTCGTTCCCAAGACGCAGTGCGCGCTCAAGGCGGTCGAGCTTCATCTGTATGACCTCATGACGCTCCATCTCAAGAATGGGGGACACAGGGGCCATGTGAAGAGAGAAGCGATGCGCCTCTGCGGTCGGGTCAAGTCCTTGGTAAGCCATGTCGATCATGCAAAGGCGCACAAGCTCATAGAGGTAGCTGCGCTGCAGTCTGCTAGCACGCTTGGCGAACGGTTGATGCTGGCGTGATAGAGACTGCTCTGGATTGTAGCGACCCTCACCGCGCATGAAGCCGTGTGGGAAGCCGACACCGTTCGCGAGGTTGTTGTACATCATGTCCAGGTCGCGGAGCAGATCGTTCTGATTCGTCGCCGGGAAGTTATTGAACTCGGTGCCGTTGTTCGGGCCACGCGGGAGCACGACGTCCATCGCATCGTCCAGCGGGACGCCCTGCGACTGAAATGTTCCGCCGTCAGGATTGAGGTGCCACTCGCGATGCATGCGACGCTTGAGATCGTCGATGAAGAAGTTCGCGTCGTCGAACGACATGCCAGCCGTGTCAACCAACGTGAGCACGCGGTCGGGTCTGCGCAACAAACGCTGCACGACAACCTGATCGAGCATCAACTGAAGCATGCGCCACGTGATTCGCGCACCCCACAGAAACGACGACTCGCAGCCGTAGATGTTAGTGAGATCACGCGAGGGCAAACGGAAATGCGCGACCTTGTAGTAGGGGACGGCGTGCGTCTCGTCTTTCGACGGGTTGCCCCTGTCGTCAGCCGGTGCGAAACCGAGCAGACGACCAATGTCGTCCTCCATGCGCGCGACTTGCCACGGGTCGTACGCCTTGAGCGAGATGATCCCTTCGCCCTTCGCCGCTGCCACGTGTTGGAACACGTCGCCGTCACGGGCAAGCGTTCGCATCGTGGGAAACGCCTTCTGATCGGTCTGCGTGCGATCTAGGCAGCGTGTGACGATCCGCTGTACCTCCGTGCTGTTTGCCTCGCACCAAACGATGCGACCCCGCTCAGGATCGGTCTGCGCGCCGTCTTCACCGAACGCGTCGAGCACCGCCGAGATGATGGCGTCATAGTCCATCTCTCGATAGTTCTCATACAGTTCGATGCGGGACTCTTCTTGTGCGTAGAGACCCAGCGCCTTGTAGATCGCCTGCGCCTGACCAGCGCCGCGCAGCGGGTCAACATCTTCCGGTCGGCGCTGATGCTTGCTGACGCGGCGGTCAGGAAGTCGGTCTAGATTCTGAATCTTCCGCAGATTGCTCCACGGGTGCAGGATCATTTCCGAGAGAGATTGTTTACGGCGCTTTGCCACGGCGTGCTACGAGCCGTAGATCGCGGTGATGCTGACGGTCGCGCGTTGTGTGCCGTTGTTGACGATGGAGAGGTCAGACACCGGTAGACCGTTGATCGTCCCTGGCAGCAACAGGATGCCAGCCTTCATGAAGTTGAACGGCCCAACCGGAACGCCGAGAGCGTTCAGTGTGATGTCAACTCCAGAGACGCTGCACGTGACGAGGAAGAGCGTCTGACCATCGGGCGACGCGACAGGTCCGCCAAGATTCGTAGGCAGTGAGATTGCCTTGGTCTCTCCCGCATCAACCTTCGCGGTGGCTTGTTGATGTCCGTTCTGCGCGGTGAGCGAGTACGTGAGTGGAATGGTGGTGAGGGATCCTTGCTCAGTGGAGCCGGACAGTGAGCCGGAAAGGCCCACGCAAATCGGTGTAGTCATCAACTGGCTCCTGGTAAGTACTTGCTCACTTGACCTTGAATCAGAAATCTATTGAAGCGTTCGTCAACCGCCATGCGACTGCTCTTCGTGTGTTCGGGATTCTCGCCTGGGGACACGTCATCAAGCAAGCAACTAAATGCAGCACCAATCAGTGCGTCCGATATATCCTTGGATCCCTGCGAGCCATCTGGATTGCGCTTGCGATGATCTACCTTGTCGTTTTGGACATTGTGCTCTAGTCCGATCATCTCGTTGAACAGGATACACCGACGTAGAGCCTCTTCGGGGGATCCCCAGCGTTCCGGCGTGTAACCCCTGGGATAAGGGATCGCAAGCCGCCCTTCGTTCATCACTTGGCGCACGGTCTTGTGGGGTTTGCTCGTGCGATCCACCGACAACGGCTCGGTCGTGAAACCGATCTCGCGCAGACGCTGCAGCATGTCGAGGGTGTTCCAACCGTCTGCCGTTATCTTTCGGATCCAGAAGCCGGTTCGCCGCAGCCAGTCGAGAAAGAGGCGCACCTTGCGGAAGTCGATGGGCTCGTTGCGCGGGCCAGCGGTCAAGCGCAGGTAGAAGTCGCACTCGACATCTTTCATGACGAGGGACTCGCCGACCTGTGCGTCGTCGTACGGATTGAGCGCCGTGTGCTTGCGCTCTTCTAGGTGATGCCCGCTCGGATGCACCATTGCGATGCCAAACCAGTCGCGACCTTCACCACCCTTCGCGGGGTCGAGGTGGATGTAGCGCGGTGACTCAGGATGCCGAATCGGTGCGCGACGACCCATGAACACGTTGGTCACGCGCTGAAACGCGAACGTGTCCGAAAGTCTAAACGTACCCTGACCCTCGTAGCATCGAACCGTCTGCCGGTCGAGCGGGTTTATCAACTCCTCGTGGAATGCGGCCTCCACGATTTGACGCCGCGAGAAGAACGGCGTGAACGTGCTTGACGGACAGTCAGCCTGAAGACGAAGAGCACCGTAGAGATCATCGACGAAGCGTGAGTAATGGTTCACGGGGACGTAGATGATTCGAGACTCATCGGGAGAGTCCGCCGGGTCGGCAGGCTCGACCATCCACGACTCATCGGGGCGGCGGTTCACTGTGTCGAGCACGCGCGGGTCGCTGGTCTCGCTGCCGCGATACACGCGGAAGCCTGGGACTTTGCCGACCATGGTGTCGACCAAGTACGGTGCTGCGCGCTGAGATTCTACAGTCGTGAGGCGCTTGTATGGGTCTGATGTTCCGCGTTCCCATCGAGGACCACGGTCGACGAGGACACGATCCGAGTCACGCTTGTCGCGCGCGCGTTGCTCTAGAAAGTCGGCTTCGGTGCGTGTTTGAGAAATGAAGACGGCGATGCCTGGGATGTCGCCGTAGTCGGTCAGGAAACGCGACTCCAAACGGGCTGAGCACTCCTCAACCACGTCGTGCGCATCCTCCGACGACGACTGCCCTTGCTCGAAATAGTTCAGTTCGTCCGCCGCGACAGCGAAGAGGGACAGACCCAGTGCGTGAAAGCTCTTTGACGCGGGCTCCACGAGGATGCGTTTCTCGCCGCGATCCCACGTGATCTGCTCTTTCCCAAACGGCACGCGCGGGAACACGTCCTTGTAGTAGGGCATGTTGTCGATGAGTTGGTCCCGCAGAAGATAGAAGCCGGTATTGCGAAGCTGACGCTTCGTGACCATGTAGAGACCAAAGACGATCTGCGTCCTCGGCGCGAGTCCGTAAAAGCGCGCCGGGTCACGCATGCACGTCAAGCGCGTGAGCTTGTAGAGCAGCATGAGCATCGCAGCCGCAGTTTTGCCTCTACCCTGCGCTCCCGTGAGAATGCACTCAGTGATACCGCTGTTGATGCGACACGCACGCTCGATGACCGGAACCCAACCAGGGAAGACCACAAACCCAGTTCCCCCGACGTAGTCAGCGTGGGTCAGAAAGGTGGCGATGTCAGGCGGCACGCGCTCATAGTCGATGGAGTAGAGAGCGCGCACAGCCTCATCGTCAGTGAGCAACTGCCCGGCGCGGTCGAGAAAGAACTGACGACCCGCAGGAGTCAGGCGCTGGAACATTTCCGTGCTGCCAGCCTGTACGTTTTCCATGACGCGTAGTAACTGCTCTTGGCGGCGAGAAACATCGCTCATAACGGGGTGCTCTACGGGGTGGTATAGAACTGCTACGCAGGGGTGTCAACGACGGTAACACGGTGCGGAGGGTTGAGGGAATTCATGAGGACTGTGAGAGGGGGCTGTGGGGGGTACACGTCATCGTGTGCCAGTTGGCACCTTAATTTCAACAATGGTAAGTACATAAGTGTACACCCTGGGTCATGTCCCGGAAGAGCAGGTACCTGCTCACCGCTGTTCGGCGGTTACCTGTTCGTTCAAGGTAGGCTCTCTGAGAGCCTCTGTGAGCGTTTGAGAGCCGCGAACGGCACGCGGACCGCTTGGAGGGATTCCGTGGCCGTGAGCGTGCTTGCGAGGGCCTTCTCGTCTTCGTCGTCCACCGGACGACCAGCCTTCTTCGGTCACGTCTCTTTGAGTCGCGCCTTCGGCTTGACCAGGGACACCTTGACGGCACCGCTGCGCTGGGCTCGTTCTTCGGTCGTCACATCATAGTTGATCGCGCCGATGGAATTGATCTTCGGGTACTTCTTCTTCATCGCGTCGAGCAGATGCCCGACCGCTGGGTGCATCATCCTGCCCCAGTGGATCATTTTCGCCTTTGGGTGGAGTCGGTAGAACTCCTCGATGATCTTGCGGATGTAGCCTTTGCCGCGCGAATCGCTGCGAGACTTCATGTAGTTGAGGTAGTAGATGGCGCGCCCTGTGTCGGTCCAATCGGTCCAATCTAGGAACGCCACGATGCAGTTGTCTTTGACGCCGGGAATGATTTCGTCCAGCACTGGTTTCTTGAGACGCCTGCCCGTTTTCGTTCGGTGACGCCATCGCTCGATCTCCGCGAAGTAGACATCGCCTTTGTTTGGCGGATCCGTGACGCTGGTGTCGCAGAGCACAAGGCGATGCACGAGGCCACCACGGTGGTAGGTCAGCGGCGACTTGCCAGCGTCGCGAAACTCGATTGACTCATCGACCACCGACTCATCTTCAGCTTCGGTCTGAACGGTGAGCACTTTCCCTACCGTCTTGAAGTTGCGCTTACGCATGACTGTCTTGGAGATCAACTCCATCATTCGCGTGTCGCGGTTGTACTCCAACACAAACGGAATGTTGATTTGGCTCGTCAGGTCTTTGATGACCGCTTCCCAGTTCGCGCCGTGTCCGACGATCTTCTTCGCGTAGCGCGTGTAGACCCTCTGGAAGATGTGAGCCAGTTCTTCGGTGGTGATCGGCTCACCGTTGCGGCTGTCATTGACTCGGTCGAAGAAGTGCCGAGTGAACTCAATGTCGAGCCCGGCCTGTTTGAACATCGCGTCTAGGAAACGCTCCAACTGTTGAAGCTCGTTGCGAGACACGTTCTCGTTGACTTTCAGGTTCAGGTTCTCCCGCCCCACAATCCGCGCGCTACTAGCGTGGAACACCGGACCAAAAGGTGGGCCATGACTCGACAACCGTTTCACAGACCCATTCGGCTCGACGCGAAAGACGACCGGCGCACCACCCCACTTGTTGACTGCGCGCCGCGCGTAGGTCATCGCTGACACCACGTTAGATGTGAAGAACACGCGGTGCCTACGCTGAGTACGAATCTCTGTTTGCTTGCCTGTCTCACTAGCGGGCTGCAGCGACGTCATCCCGAGAGCAGTCGACGTCCCGTGGTAGTAGGTTAGTGCCGCTTCGTTCAGGTCGCGGCGCTTGAGCTTCTTCACCCAACGCGGCACACGGTCGACAGGACTGAGTCCGAGAATCTCTTTCGCCTCCGGCGAGGAGTACCAATCGGACTGCCCGCGCTTCTCCCATGATGGGAGATCGCGCCAGGTGTCCCAAGCCGCGCCAAGCTCCGCACGTGTGTCGACACCGAGTTGGCGGAAGCCTGGCGATGCGGTCGCGGCGGCTTCCGTGATCTGGTTTATGTAGCGGGCGCAGGAAGCGCCAAGCATGACGCTGCCGTCGTTCAGCTTTACCTCGATGCGCTTCGACTTGAGCGCCTTACCGCACGCGGCGCAGCAGTCTTCTGTGGAGAACGCCGTGGTTGACTTACGCATCTTCACGAAGTGCGGCGCACCGGCCAGTGCGTTGAGCAGTTCATCGTTGAACTCTTCGGTGCTCATGTTGAATGAGCGCACGTTCGTAGACTCGCTACGAGTGTCAACGCCGAGTTGCTTGAAGCCGGGCGATGCGGTCGCTGGGATCTTGACCTCATCCAAAACAGACTCGGCCTTGTTGATGACGGCTTCTAGCAGCTTGCCGTGCTTGTTGATGAACAGGTGCTTGGCGTCTGCCGTCTCCCGCTTAGTAACGACACCACCAGACTCCAGCGCCATAAGCAAGACAGCATGAAACGTGATCCCATTCGCATACCAGATGTCGCCGTTCTGGAGTTGTATCGCTACCACTGTGCCGTCTGGGCGGTCACCCTTCGTCCATCTCTTTAGCTCGTAGCCACTCACCGTGGTGCTCTCGGCGCGCACGCCTTCTGTCTTGTCGCTCTTCGCTCGGTTGGTCTTGAACGACACGGCGCGCAGGTTGCCCTTGCCGTTGCCGCCGCCCTTCGTCAGCGGGCGCTTGTGGTCAACCTCGCGCGCATCGCCCTTCTTCAGCCCGAGCTTGCGCCTACCTTGGTTGCGCTTGCTGCGGTTGGCGCGTTGTTCAGGCTTGGCGTGATAGTTGTCGTACTCCTTTCGGTAGTCGCGGGCCTTCTCTTCGGTGACCGACTCACCGTACACGTAATCACCGCCGACCCATTTATTGTCCAGATAACCCGTCGTCTCTGCTATCGCCGCCTCTGTTGGGATGACGCGCACGACGCGGACTAATCTTGGATCCAAGACAGTCTGTGGGCGTAGTGGGTTCTCTCTCGCCACAGGCGGGTGACCCGGCAGTAGCTCAAGCTCTGCAGCCCATTTGCGTTTGCTGGCCCACGCAGGACCACCGGCACCAACACGCGTCCAATAGTGCGGGTCGCGGGTCGCGTAAAGCATCGGGGATGTGGCGCGGTCAGTCCCGCCGTGTGTGATTGGTCGCGCAAGGTCGGACGGTTTGAACCTCTTGCGGTCCGTCAAATGCCACAGCGATCCACCGCCACGCGCTTCGGTGACCGACTTGCCTGCGGGAACACCGGCACCGAACTTGCCGCTGAAGTGGAGCGGCGGCAGTTTGTAGCCGGGGTCAAGCATGTCTAGGATTTGTTCGATGAATCCGTCAGTTGTCAGACCACCGTACTTGTCGCTTGCCAGCTTGAGCGCGCCCTTAATCTCCTGCTTCTCGCGATGCTTCAACACGCGACCACGATCACGCCATACCACATCGTCCGGCTTCATGAGGCCGGACTTCTTCGCGGCGGCTTTCAGGTCACCCATGAGTCCGACCTTCGCAGCGACGTGACGCGGGAGCTTGTCTAGGATTTCACGGGCGGCGGCGGACGTTGGCATCATTACGCCGTAGCCCATCACCTCTTTGTCCATAATCATGGTGGGGACCAACAGGATTCTGTCGATGTCACCGGGACGCAACTTGAATTCGTCGTCGGTCCTGCTGACCCATTCCTTTTCTGAACGATGCCCACCGAACTTGTAGATCGTGGACTCGCGACTCAGTTTGTCCGAGCCGTATTCAATGCTCGGCATCCCCGCGATGTAGGACGCCTGCGCCGGGTGTTCCTCTGCCCATGCGTGTGTGTAGTCAACTTCCATGAAGCGGTCACGCAAGCGCGTCTTGCTGAAGACGAACACGACAGCACCCAACCACGTCGCCGTAGAACTCAGGGAGACGAATGGATAGCCGCGAATCTCCTTGTCCTTGAGAATCTTCCGCGCGCTCTCGGCGCTGGTCGTGTGGAAGAGCCAGTCACCGCGACGCTCATCGAGTGACTCACCGACATCCTTACGCACAGAGTTGAGAGGCACCTTGACTTGCTTGAGCTTCAGCCAGCCACCCGTCTTGATCGGCGCACCATCAGCGAGTCGGTGTTCCGGTGTGATGGACTCGCCTATGACGTCTATAACCTTGACCTGTCGCTTGTCAAACAGGATGAACTCGTTCGCAGTGTCGACGTTCTTGCCGTCGTCGGTATAGATCACACTGTCGTAGCCCGCGCGCTGAATCGCGTCGGCTAACTTCTTAGTGATGAGACCACCTGGCATGTGAATGTCGACGCCAAGCGTCTCGGGTATGTCACCCTTCCACGAGACGACCAGCGGGTTGCTCATCCTCACGCGCACGCGGTGAGTGTACTTACCCCACATCCGTGCGCGCCGTTTGTTCGGCGTCACGAAGATTCCATAGTCCTCGCCGTAGTGTTCGTGTCCAACGTCGAGGCTGTGTCCCGGCGCAAAGCGCGTGTCGCTGGCGTGGTAAGCCTCTCTGTTTACTCCCTCGTGAATGTTCTCACCAAGCATCTGCGCGGGGAGCCACGCCGAGAGTTCTCGGATACCACGCTGTCGAGCAAGGGCCACACGATGCCTACCGTCGAGCACGACGTTCCCGGCGCCGACGACAATGGGTCGGCTCAAGTCTTCGCGCCCGTCAGGGTTCACATCGCCATGCGTGTCTATGCGCACGGCAGACACAGGAACGGTGTGCAGGAAGTACCAGTCACCACCGGCTGCGACCTCTTGCTTGACCTGGTGCATGTTCAGTCGTGTGCGCGAGTTCTTGTCGATGAAGGCGGCGATCTTGTTCACGTTCGCGTGCGGATATTTACCCATCAGGTCGCGCACACTTTCGATGACAGACGGCAGACTAGCGATGACCTCACCCCCAATGACGCTTTCGTTAGCACGAATGCCCGTACCACCGGGCGGCGAGTACTGTCGCGTGTCCCAAAACTTCTTACGCTCATACTCAAAGTCATCGTCGTAGATCCACTCGACGCGATACCGCTTGAGGACGCCGAGTGCACGCATGCGCTCCAGCACGTAAGCACGATGTCCCAGAGAGTGCTCATACTTGCGGAGTAGGTTACTTTCCTCGCGTGTCCCACCCTTTGCTGGGTCAAAGAAATCGAACTCACCACCACTGGGGTACAGCTTCTTGTAAAGCTCCCACGTGCTGTCTGGAATCCGTTTGGTCAGCAAGCGCAACGTAGAGCCGGTAGGAATTTTGATGCTATCGCCTTTGCTGACCCACTCACCTTCTTCACCGTAAATGCGTGCGGTCATTTCGGAGACCTTGCTTAGCAGCTTGAGCCAATGCGCATAGTCCCAGGTGTGCATCTGCTCGCCGACGATGCGGAAGTAGTAGCTGCGATCAGAGACGCCTCCTTTCTTGTCGGCGGCTCTCTTGTCCACGATCTTGAGTGTCGCACCCATGAAGTCGCGCACCGAATCGACTTTTCCGATGTCGTCGAAGTCGTTGGATATGCCGCTACCCACCCCGGCATACTCCCACTCGTGGATCAAGTCTCGATAACGCGCATCATTGCTCTCTTTGATGACCTTGAGCAAGTACTCCATCAACACTCGCGCAGCGTGTGCACGGGCTCGGCCAGGATGTGAACTCGCTTGCACAATGCGCTTCATCGCCGCCATGTCGTTCGACAGCAAGTAGTGGATGTTTCCGTAGAGCATCCGCGTGAGCTTGTTCTCCTGTGCCAGAGCCTTGCCGGGCATGACCAAGACGGCATCGCGTGCGACCCCAAGGAACTGCGCCTCGATGGCGCCTTGATCGCTGATGCCTCTGATGCCGAACAGTTTCCCGGCTGCGAGCGACTTCCACGCAGTCGCATCCCCGCCGCGCTCAGTGGATCCAAGATAGAAAACGACCCGGAACTCCTTGGGGATGTCAGAGAGAACGAAGCTACGCTCGGTGATCGACTCAGGTATATCGATGTTGGGAATCCCGGATGACCAGCGGTCCATGGTCATCTTCTCTAGCTTGATGATGTGGTTATTCCAGTCTGACGCTGGAATCGGCACCACCTCGTAGTGCTTCGGGATGCGCGGTAGCAGATTATTCTCAAGCTCGGACCAGTCGCGCCCTTGCTTGATGCGGATGATTGTTCCACGCGGGAGTTTGAGCTTCTTGTTCTTGACGATCCACTCACCCTCGATCTCAAAGCGGAACGCCAACGCTTCCGTCCCGAGTTTGATGAACTCGGCCCATTCTTGCCACGAGACATCCGCGACTGCTTTACGCGTTTTCCCGTATCCACCCTCGCGATCCGCAGGTGTGACCTCTGCCCAAATCGCCTGAGCTTGTCGGTGCATGTGCTTCGCGAACACCGCGAGGTTGCGGACGTTTGAGGGGAACTTGACCAACGCCTCCCACCGCTTGTGCTCGCGCCACACACTTTCATCGTTGACCTCTGGTTTGAGCCACGTCGCATCGCGAATATCGGTCAGCACTTTGAACTTGCCAAGTTTGCGTGCGCGCTCTTCCGCGCTGCGCAAAATCTTCTTCGCAGCATCCTTCGCACTGACGCTATTGACTACGCGCTTTGTGGCGCTGAAGTCATTTTGAACCCAATACTCTGGGTTTTCGTACATCACGCGCGACAGCTTGTTGAGATTCACGGTCGCTTTGCCTGGCATAACTACCACCATGCCACCGTTAGACGCGATGGACGCCAAGATACGCCCGTCGCCCGCGATGCCCTCGACGCCGTCGAGAGTGTCATCCTTCAAATCATCGACCAGGCGACCTAAGCGACCGGTCGTCAGGTAGAACTTGGTGGGGATGTCTTTCTCGGTGTAGCTGCGCTCGGTCAGCATCTCTTCGATGGACTCAGCCATGCCGACGACGTTCAGGCTTCCCCACTTTTTCCAGAGCTTGGTGACGGTCTGCACCATGTCGTCAACGCAGCTATGACCGGACGGCTTCATCTTTCCGTCGTCGGGGTGGGGCTCAAAGAACGTCAACTGCAACGGCTGGCAGTCTGGGCGACTGCTCTTGCCAATCATGAACTCGATGGCGTAACGCGGTGACTTCAAGTGCACGGCTTTCGCCTTCGCGATGGCGCTCAATAGCTTCGGCAAGTCACGCGCCATGATGTCCCGCTTGCGCAGTTGGTAGCGCGCCCAGTCGAGCACACCTTCATCAACGTCCTCACGCATGACTTGCTTGAGCAGCATGCGAATGGTGGCGTCTACGAACGGCGATGTTTTGTCGGTGTATCGCGGGTGCTTCAGTGGGCGGCGCAACACCATCTGTGTGAGAGCTTCAGGCCACGCCTCGATTGGCGTCGTGTTGGCGTAGTGGCTCGGAAGATCCTTCGTGTATCGCTTGCTCTTGAGCCAGTCGACGTACTGCGGTGTCGGCCAGCGACCTTCGTACCACTGCCAGAATATCCGTGCAATTTCCTCGTCATCTTTGGGCACGGCTCGCCGGTCTGCGCGGGCACCTACTCCGTAAGTTAGGCCAGCTTTATCGATGGCAGCTACCAGTTGCTCTTTGTCTCGATGAGACTCAGCCTTCTCGATGGCGATCATCGAGAAGATGAGTATCTGCTTCTTCGTCAACGGCAGGCCCATCTGAGCGATGAGCTTGTGCCAGGTGTTCCGAGCATTGGTTGAGAGTCCACGGTAGTAGACGCGATGTGCTAGCTCATGGATCAAAATTTCGGTGCCGAATTCTAGGCTTAGATCATTCGACTCTGGGGTCATACCGATGTG
>Ga0307377_10001035_pt1 | contig 36608 bp, 85 predicted proteins | sample TR3MG_FD_202535 | JGI IMG/M metagenome (GOLD analysis project Ga0307377, IMG submission 202535) | Soil microbial communities from Risofladan, Vaasa, Finland - TR-3 | ecosystem: Environmental > Terrestrial > Soil > Coastal area > Acid sulfate soil | place: Finland: Risofladan, Vaasa | collected... | reverse complement strand
TATAACTTATTGACAACTGCATATCTCATGGGGCTCATGCCAAACCTCCCCCCCCCTATTTTTATTGGTATGAGTCCTTTTTTATGTAAATAATACTTGCAAGACTTACAAAAGTCTGTATAATAAGTGTATAGGGAGGAACAAATTATGATGACAAACCAAGAACAAATCAAATGTTTCGGAGATACAATAGAAGGCCTAAACAGTGCGGTAAAGCGCATGTATAATGCTCGTGACTTACAAATGTACGCGATGGGCATTATCTCAGATGCTCAGTATGTGATGGAGCACAACCCAGAGCAAGCTCGCCAATTCATGAACAAAGCCAAATACTACTTAGGCAAAATTGGTAGCGAACTAAGAGAAATCGAACAAGCTGGAAATCTTACGCCCTTCAAAAAGGAGGCGTAAGGTGGGTAGCTGTAATGTTTCAACATATGTAAGTGGCGACAAAAGTCGCCAAGATATTCGACAACATATCCAAAATCTACGTAGCGAAAATCGTGACTACAACGGCCATCAAGAAGGCTATAGTGGCGATTGGCAAACCATCGATCAGATCAACTTTTCTGACAAGATCTTCAACACAGAAGAAGAAGCCCACGAGTATGCGCTGGACAACACTAAGAAGTGGGAAGGCATGGCTGTTAGATATAAGCAAATCAAAGAAGTAAAACCTTCAGCACAATTGAAGAAAGTTCAAAAAGCTATTCTAGCTCTTGAGACTAAGCGCCTAAAGCTTAAAGAGAATTATCTTAAGTTTGCTAAGGCTGCATGGGTGAAACGTGCGCCAGTATTGGCTAAGCGTAAAACATTCAAATGTGGTAGCTGCAAATCAACGCTTAACATGAAGTTTGTTGAGGCCAGCAACTCTCATTCAATCGAAACTTATTACACTTGCCCAGTATGTGAACGTGGCTTATTACTACCTGCTCAACTTAAGAGAGCTAACGCACTTAGAAAAGCTATCGCTAAGATTGAAGAACAAATCAAGGCTAAGCAAGAGAAGAGTGTAATAATTAAAGCTAAGCTTATCGAGAAGATAGCAGCTAAAACAACTAAAACAGGCTGGCTAATTGTTGGCTGGGCCGCATGCTAGGAGGCATAATGAACGACAAGGATAAAGTGATCGATAAGATCAAAAAACTATTCGCATTGGCCAATTCTTCTAATGAGCATGAGGCAAAAGCCGCATCGTCAATGGCCCAACAACTACTCACCAAATATAACCTTACTACTGAAGAAGTTAGTAGCACTAGTGAAAAATATACCGAAGAGTTTGTTGTTACTGGCCGCAAGAAAACAAGTGTTGAATGGAAATTTGTACAGAGCATACTTAGAAGCTACTTCTTCATTGAGATTGTACAAACTAGACATATGAGTGGGCAAATTTGCTACATCATGTTTGGTCAACCACATAACATTGAGATCGCTAAGTATGTAAGAGACTTTCTTACTGTAGCATTTAAAAACTCATTCAAGCAATATAGAAAAGATTATCAAGCTCCAGTCGGGCATCGCAGTAGTTATTACACTGGCCTATTTGAAGGATTGTGTGAACAACTAAAACAAGCTAGGCAAACTGCAGAACAAGAAGTGGGCTTAGTAGTAGTGCCAGATGCTGATCTTAGTGATTTTGTAAAAGATACGTTCTCTAAAGGATTAACAGTAAAAAGTAATAAGAATAAAGTTAGAAACACAGAGGCTGCAGCAGTAGGATATGATGAAGGAAAGAAGTTGCAAATAGCTCAAGGTCTTGATACAAATAGAGATGACAGTAAGAACATTGGGCAAACACTTAGACTAGGAGATGGGCGATGAGCAAGCCTAAAGAGTGGAACTTAGAATATACTGATAGACGTAGAACTATGTCATGGGAGGTCGCTTCGCATGAATCACATCTTACAACAAAAGTTATAGAGAAAGAAGCTTATAGTAAATTAGTTGAGGCATTGAAAGAAATAGCTCACCATGGAATTACATTTTATGAAAATGGTGACGATGGATACAAAGTTGACTCCGACCCCATTGAGGTCGCACAAAAAACCCTTAAAGAGTTAGGTGAATTATGATTGATCAATACGTTAACAGAAATTTCCATACAAAGCCAATGACTAAAGGTGAAATAAATACACTCGACAAGCGCATTAGTGAGATTGCTGGTATAATGGAAGTGTGTGATGAGGATGATATTCTCGATAACCTGGAGCTTGAATTAACAGTTCTTATAGAAATTCTAGAAGATAGCATGAAGGCCACACGTATAAGAGAGTCAGGTCTTAAGGCGGTATAAGTGTTGAAGAATAAAGTGTTAGACTTTATTTACAAAGAAGCGGAGCTTAATGGTTTTGAAGTATTTCTATACGATGGATATATGGCTCAGTATGAAGGCAAAGATTATTCGTCTGGATATATGAACTGTAAAGATATCGATGAAGATGCTGGCAAACCATCAATCCATGCTGGTGTTGGTGGAAAACCAGTAGAAGAATGGTGTTTAACACTGCTGCACGAGTATTGCCACTATTTACAATACAAAGAACAATGCGATGTATGGAAAGCTTATGCCAATAGCGAAGGCGAAGATATACCAATCAGTGTAAATCTTGAGTATGATTGTGAGAAAAGAACAATAGAGCTAATGAAAGAACTTGGTCTTGCAAATCTTACAAGCATCGAAGGCTACACTAGACGAGCCAATTCATACCTGCTATTCTATAAGATATACAATATCACTGGGGAGTGGTATGAGAAAGCTCCATACTCGTTTCCTGAAATTGCAGAGCATATGCCTATAGAGCTTAAACATCCTAAAGATGAATTGCTGTCACCAGAGGTGCTAGCACTAATACTTAGTAAGTGTTACAAGAAAGAAAAGGGAATACTAGATAAACTTATAAAGTTATTTAAGAGGGATTAATTATGTTGAAATTCAAGAAGGAAGATGCTGATGAAGTATAGATTTAAGGCGACACATCCTAAGTATTTAGACTTTGCTATTGACAAGATTAGTGTAGGTCAGATGTCAGGCAATAAGTTGGTGATGGATTGGCAAGTTGTTAAAGCGATTGCAAAATGTACAGGCCTTAGAACTAAAAACAAAAGAAAGATCACGAAGAGATGGAAGTTTGTAGTAACTGAAGCATTGTATAGGTATCTTGATAGCAAAGAGATGGAGAAAAATAATGAGTAAGTATATGGTAATATGGGGAGTTGTATGGCTTTCATTAGCAGGAGGATTTCTCTACAATGAACTTTACTACAAGTTTCAACCAGACTTCGCTGTTGGTGATTGTGTTGCTGAAACCTATGAAGGTGGGGAGTTTACAAAAGCCACTATATCACCATTTGTAAAAAAGATCAAGAAAATCGGTAACACCCACTATTTATACGGTAAATATTTCACATTTGTGCATGATGGACAGCCACGCTTCACAGATGATGGCGAAGATGATATGCTAATTTGGATGATCAATGATGATCATATAAAAGTTCCATGCAGAGGTCTATAATGAGTAAAACATTAGATGGAAAACTTTCAATATCAAGACCAAGTGGTAGTGACGAACCATATATCAAAATTGCTATAGAAGATAAACTATCACGCGTTGAATTCCTAGAGATCAATATTCCTCTTGAAGAATTTGCAGAAGCTCTTACTGGACTTGCACTAAGACCTGTAACACTAAAAGTTAGATCACTTGATAAGGTAGGAAAAGTTAAAGAAGGCAAGTCACTCAATTTTGTTGTTAAAACTAAGGGTGATAGAAAAGAATATGCTGAACAGAATGCACAAAGCCATGCAGACGAAGGCTGGACCGCATCAACGTATTTTGGTAGTCAGTTATCGTTTTCTAGTATAGACGGTGTAACTTTTGCTCATGGATGTCAATATAGATATGTAGAGGTGAACAATGAAGCGTAGTGAAATGAAAGAACTAATCAAGAAAGAATTAACCAAGACAATGGGGAGTGACGCTGCGAAGTCTGTAGCTGAAGATGTACTCCATTTAGTCGAACAAGCTGGTATGCATCCACCTGATGCAGTGCTTAATGATGGGCAGACTGGTAAGTATTGGGATAACAAATGGGAAGAAGAAGCTAAGAAACTCAACAGAGGCCATTGCATGATCAGTGGCGAACCAATGGATTGATGATGAGTAAGAGCCGAATCGATTCAATACAGGAAAGAGTTACAGAAGCTAAAAAGACTATCCAGCCTGAATCCTTATGGGATGATATCCAATTTCTATTAGATGAAGTGAATAGACTTGATGACCTTGGTGAGGAAACTGCTGAGCGCATGGGCTATTGGAAAGAGAATTTCTTCTTTGCTAAGAAACGTATTGAAAAACTAAGAAAAGCAATGGAAATAGCTTCACAGGCAGAGAGCCCACATGATATGCTCGACTATATAAATGATGCACTAAAAGAAGACGATCCAAATGGATGAGTTTGACAAGGCCATAGAAAGGGTTAGAAAAGAGCTTAGAGAGATCACCTATGAATTGCTAGAAGCTCAACATGCTTGGACTATAGCTAGAAATAAATATGCTAAAAACAAAATAGGCGCTGTAAAATATACAAGAAGGAAGGATGGACTTATCATTCCAGAAGGTGCAGTGTATAGTAGTATACTAGATGAATACGTTGATGGCAAGACAGGCGAGATTTTAAAGCTAGACAAGGAGTAAGATATGAAAGATGAAATCTATCAACCTGCAATGTTCTTAATGGAGGATATTGCTAAAGCAGATAGTCTATCAAGTATTGTTACTATGATACAAAGCAGTACTAATAGTGAATTAATTCCTTTGTTTGATAAGGAAAACAATAGAGTGTTAATGACTATAAAGGATAATGAAGCAGTTCTTGTCTTAGATGCTGCTGCTACTGTTGCACTTAGCAGTAAACTTTTAGATGTTGTAAATTTAGATAATGTCAATAGAAATCAACATCGTCAGCTTCATAAGAAATATAAGCTAAGACAAGCTATAAAAAATATTAAAAAGCTTGAAGCCGATCCAAGTATGTGTGTAGCTAGTGAAGAAGAAGTATATTTAGATGCTATGCGTTTAATTAGAAAATTTTTACTTAATTAGACAAGGACGATAATGTCAAACCTATATAAGAAATACAAAGTAAACGATACCATTATTGTTACTGGTAGACGCGGCACCAATGGCTCATTGAAGTATGGTGAGCTTTATGATGTTATAGCTCTTACAGAAGATAATGATAATAGAGATGTGTTTTACTATGCATCACAACCTGTGATAGTACTAGATGAGATGGGTAAAGAAGTAAAACCTTTTCTAGGGAAATTTGAATAATTATGAAGCACTTTCTACTTAAATTTAATCATGGAGTTGAGATAGGCGCTAGACTGGCATATTTAGGGCATTATGATCGCACGAAAGATCCAGAGATTAAGAAAATTGCTCAAGAAGAAGAAGAGCATCGAGTTATGTTAGAAATTATATTAGCGGAAAACAATGAAAAGTCTAATCCAATCATAGATCACATCTTTTGGGCAATAGGTTCAACAATAGGTGTACTATGTAAGGTAAGTCCTATTTTTATGCTTAATTGGGTAGCCAGCAGTATGGAAATGTTTGCGGTATTTAGTTATTGTAAATTAGGCAAACTCTACCCAGAACGACATTCTGCATTTGGGTGTATGGCTTTTGCTGAAGAAAGACATAAGAGATATTTTAGAGGTGAGAAATGAACAAGATTAAATGTGAATTGACAGAGACACCACAAGAACTTATTGCAAGACTTACAATGCCTAACTATTTGTTCGTAGTTCCACCACATAGAGCTACTGGACTGGGCCAATCTTTTACCAATGAAGATGAGCTTAAGGAATGCATAAAGAAGATGTTAGTAGAAGCTGTTGATAATATGGAGGTAGTGGTCAATGAAGAGAAGTGAAGCAGTACAAATTATAGAGAATAAGTTACAAGGCTCAGAAGGTATGAAGTCTGACGAAAGTCGTGCATCATATATATTAAGAGCATTAGAAGATGCAGGCATGGCTCCACCTGAAATTGATTCAGGCATCTATAGTCGCGCAGATGCACAAAATTACCTTGAACATGAATGGGAAGATGAAGATGAAGCGTAGTAAAATGATTAGAGAGATTGTAAAGATTGTAAAGACTTGGGAAAACTGCCAAACAGAGACAGCTACAGGTAGAGAGATTTTAGATAAGATAGAAGGGCTAGGCATGTTGCCACCTGTAATCCCTGATGAGTATGCTAAAGAATTTGACAAATATGAATGGGAGCCAGAAAAATGATTGAACCAATTACACCAATTGAAACTATAGTACTTATATTTGCTGCTTTAGGTGTTGGTTATCTCATATACGATGCATTGCCCAAAAGACTAACAGCGAAAGAAACGAGCGAAAGGCGACAAAGAGTGCAGCCAAAAGTTAATTACACTGACGACCAAGGGCCGAGGTGAACAATGAAACTAATTAATAACTTTTCCACAATGGGGCCAGACTATGAGGTTTGGGAAATACAAGTAGAGAATGGCGATGTATTTCCAGATATCAACAGTATTGTAGTATTTGAGAACAGACTTTGGCAAGTGTTACAGCTAAAGCTTAATGACAAAAAGAATGTCGAGCTTTATACTGTGCCTGCCGATCCCTTTGATTCATCTAAGCAATGGTCTAAGACCATGAAGGGTATGTTCTAATGATTGATGATAGCGGTATAGATTTTGATGAGCTAATGATGAAAGATGAAGACCTACCTTACCTTAAGATATCAATCAACCCACAAACTTACGAAATAATTACAAAGCTATATGATTTCTTCCAAGATTACGATAAAGTAGATCTATGGTTATACACTAAAAACCCAATGCTTGGATACATCACACCTATCAAGCTTATTTATGTTGGTCGTGGCCATAAAGTTTTACAGATGATTGATAACGCAAAGGAAGGGAATATCGCATGAGTCACCATGAAGATTATAAAGCAAAGATCAAAGGCGATAAACAACGTAGGTTAGAGAAAGTTAGTTTGGCTATTCTAGAAGGTATGGCTGCAAACGGCTTTGTTCGTAATGATAATGATAATGACAATAAACAACGTATAGTTGCAGTATCAGTCGAATTAGCCAAAGAATTCATTAAGCAAATGGATCAAGAGGAGTTTTAAATGAAAAGACGTAAGTTTTTACAAATGATGGGCCTTGTTCCAGCAGCACTAGTATTAGGTCAGACAATTCAAGCAAATCCAATACCTAAAAAACTGGTTAAATCTACTATGACAGGAAATCCTGATGCCAAATTGATATCATATGCTGCCGAAGGTGACTATGGATTAGATGTTGGTCAAGTTTTAATGCACAATGGCGAAGGACCAGAGTGGGCAGATCTTGTAGACACATCAGACATTCCACGCGACTTAGGTAGTCAAAGTAAAAGGTGGAATAATGCCTACTTTAAAGGTAATAAATAGATGCAGTGGCCAAGGTTTATTCGTAAGTGGACCTACAGTACTACAAAGCGAAAACTCATAAGTTCTATACGTGAACGCTGTGAACATAAAAGAGTAAGGTATTTAGGCAATAAAGAATGGACTAAGTATTCTCCACTAGGTGTCGGTGGTTCAGGTTACTTTTCCTCCGATACCTATAGAGCAGATCATTTCAAATGTAAAAATTGCGGAAAGACTATAAGACAAGGCAGTAAACAGATCTCTGGTACTAGTCATAAACGTATTGGCGAAACTCGTACTTGGATTGCAACTACAGAGAATTATGAAACAGGCGAAACAACACAGGTGATAGACTAATGATAAAGCTAAATGTAGGCGTTAAATATAAAAATGTTAACTGGACAATGAGGCAAACCCTTTATCTAATAAAGAACTACAATATACTTGCACAGAAAAGCTTTAGGATAGATAAAACAACACGATCCATTGGTAGTAAAACTACAAAAATGCATTTAACTCTAATACGAAGAAAGTCTAGAGCCAATCAAGTAAAGATCAACAACAAAGTCTGTGAGCACATTATATACTTGTGTGAGTATTACAATAAGAACCATGAATTGGATATGAAATTCTTTAAGAGCATGAAGCCAAATATAAGAAAGGTTGTAGAAAATTCATTCCCTAAAGCCTATTTCAATGTAATGAAGAAGAATACGGCAGTTATAGCTTTTGTTAGAGAGTATAAGCGTATGCCATCAGGTAAGGCTCGTAACGTCACAGAGCGAAGACTTGGAAGCTACATCAACATAGTGCAATACAATAAGTATAACCCAAGCTTTCTTCTTCAACTAGAAACAGTAAAGCATGTAAATGGTATAGTTAGTAGAATTGGCGATAAGAAGATAGCTAGTGAAGAGAGATTCATGAAGCTCATCAACTTTGTTAAGGAACATAAGCGAATACCGTCACACTCTAGAAACTCTGACTCTGAAGAACTTAGTTTGGCTAGGTTTTTCAATGCTACTGCTGCACGATCTGGCTTTAACTCAAAGATAGAATGGTATTTAGCTAACTTAGATGAATTCCTACCCTACATGGATAGTAAATTATACAATAGAACAAAGTATTTCTGGGGAGTGATGAACTGATGATGAACTTTCTTAAAGATTGGGCAATACTAATGGTAGCACTAGCGCCATTTTACTTCTTAGGTGAATCAGCTAGATACTTATGGCCAGTGTTAGAACAAGTAGAACTATGGGCTTGGCTCTACGTGTATATAGGTTTCTTTATTTGTAAATATGTTGGAGACAAGGTAAGGGATAAATTAGGGTATATGAAAGATGAAGCGTAGTAAAATGATAGAAGAAATTGCAAAAGAACTACGCTATTACCTAGACGATGACGATGTAAAGAAATATGATATAGAAACATTGTCTGAAATGATATTGAACAAAGTACAAACAACCGGAATGGTGCCGCCAACAATGACTTTCAAAATGGCTGGCAATACTATTGTAGATAATGGATGGGATAAAGAAGATGGTGTTTAAATTTGACATACCAGTGCCGAGTAAGCTAGAATTATTATTAGCGAAGACATTTGGCAAGAAGCGTCATTCAAGCTGTATGGATTCACATATTATCACCTATACATGGCGTGGTAAAACTTACGTTACTAAACAATGGATCGATAAAGATTGGAGTAAACATGAAAATTTGGGTTCCAGCAGTTAAAGCAGATGCAGGCATGGCCGTAATGCCATTAGAAGATTGGACAGCACTAATGTCACAAATTGAAGAAGTAAATCGTATCTTCAATACAGCTACTAGCGTTTACTCACAAGGCTCACCAAAAGGTGTTTTAGACGCAGATATTTGGAGCGCCTATACAGGAAAGCCAAGACAAGGTGCAGTTCTTAAAGGATTGCTAATCAATATTGAGAAAGTAAAGAAAGAAACTTCAGCAGATGTACTTAGACAGATGGTAGACTATATACGAAGCAATTACAGTTCATCATTTAGTGAGCCAATTGATTTTACAGAGATAAAACCCTTCTTGAAAAAAGCAGAGAGAGCTTTAGCAAGAGAGAAAGAGGAGAGATAATTATGGTTGATGAAGTTGTAATTAATAGAGATAGAATTTTAAAGAAAGTGGATGAGATCTTTATTCAAGAAGAAACAGGCCCTGGTAATTTCACATGGAAACCTCACTATAAAGATTACAATGATGAGTGTGAGATTATGCCTGGGTTTATATGGGTGTCTAAGAAGCCAAACTTTGTTGTGCGCTTCTTTCAAAGAGTATTGTTAGGGTGGAAGTGGAAGTGAGTGATCATAAAAGTTTAAGAGAAGAATTTGAAGAATTAGAGTTAGAGATAGAGCAAGATCTACAAAACTTTATATTCCCTTCAGAAATTGAAGGCACAGAACTTGGCGATCCAGAAAAAAACAACATGATGGCTAGCTTTAAAAAGCCTGACATGAGACCTAAGCCAGAAAAAGAACCTGAATCAGTACTAGATGAGAAAGGATGGAGAAAATGAAAAGAAGAGGATTTTTAAAACTTACAGGCTCAGCCGTAGCAACGGCTATGTTGCCACTTGGTGTTTTAGGTTTATTCAGTAGTACACAGCGTGACTATTCTTTGTTCTCAGATTATTATAATAGTCTATGGGCAGATAAGACTGCAGCAATTACAGATGCACACTATATGTGTTACGAGTATGATAAGCTTACCCACAGTGATGAAACCGCTGAAGGAGATATTCGCTCCCATTATACAAGGTGTATTGAATTAGTAATGGCCGCTCCAGGTGTTACTGAACAAGATATTGTTGATGAGTTTAACAGTCAGAAGAATAACCTTGATGATAAATTAATTACCTTTGCTGCTGAAGGTAATTATAGTGATATATCTACTTTCAGAGCGCACTATGATGTAAAAACTTTAACAAAAATGATTAAGCGTTTTAGACAACAGGGTATATCAAAAGGTGGTAAGTGGCAATTATACAATTGGTCAGATTTTTACGGTGGTGGAACGCGCTTGTATACTACACAGAGAGATGGCGAGTATATAATTCACAAAAACTATTTCTCACATAACAATAAGACTCACATTAAAAAAGAAAAGCTATACAGTATTGAAGGATTTGCACATGAAATGGTTGAGACTAGAAGGAAACACGATAGTGATGAAGTACAACGTAGAGCGGAAATAGAGAAGAACTATCATAGGCAGATCGCTGAAATACAACAGATGATATCATGAGACTAGCTAAGAGAATAATTCTTATTATAATATGTTCCAACATTGTTGGTTGTATTGTTTGGCCAGAGTTATTGCCAAATTACCTTATGGTGATTGCAAACTTAGGACTTGTTTACGCATTACTTGTAGGTGCTGGAGAGGATGAAGATGGAAAGTAATTATTACGTTATAGTAGGTAAGAATATTGTAGAGTTTTCAAGAGATAGCTGTTACCCACCTAATGAAAACAATGAAATTATGGTTCATACGCATAAGTTTAGCTATGAGCATTATAAATTAGGCAAAGAGATATTTGAATCAAGGAAAGAAGCAGAAAGTAAACTAAAGGAGAAAACTAATGGATAAGTTAAAAGAAGTGATGCCTGTGGTGTTTGTAAACGTAGCATCTGTACTAGTGATCGGACTGGCTGCTGCTTTAGTGGCCCAATTACCGTTTCTAAGAGGTTCCGAGCTAATACTTGGAGTGTTAGGTGGAGCGTTAGGTTTCGAGCGTATGAAGGCGCAGATTAGCAAACTACCTGGTGTAAAGAAGAAAGCTAAGAAAAAAGCGCCACGTAAAGCGAAGAAAAAGTAAGTCTTTGTAACTATTACATTAATTATCTTAAGTCACAATCTTTACGGTGTATAGTGTAGCGGTGCATAGCACTTCCTTTCCAGGCTTAGGAATTCAATGGCAGACGATAAAAATATAAAATTTAGGGCATACGTTGATGCGGCAGATTTTGATCGCGGAATAACTGACATCCAAAGAAAAATGAAACAATTACAGTCAGAGATGCAACGTGCGCAGAATACACAGCGTATGGTATCTACTGATCCTGTAGTTGGTAAATTCGCTAAGGAATTCTTCCAATCTAGCCAAGGTCAATCTGGTAAACAACTTCAAGAAGATATCAGCAAGCAACGTAGTGAAATACAAAACACTAGAGCTAGAGTACAAGAAAAGCAAAAAGAGCTTGATAAGTATAGAGAACAACTTCAAATTCAAAAAGATGCAGAAAAGCTCGATAAAGTTGCCATTAAAGATCTAGAAAGAAAAGTAGATCTTTCAAACAGACTAGTTCTAAACCTGAATAAAGTTGGTAGCAGCCAGTCCAATGATTTAGGCGCTATGTTAAGTACCGCAGGTTCTGCAGGCATTGATGTAGGTATGGGACAAAACATGGGGCCATTATCTGCAAATCGCATTGGTCAACTCAGAGGTCGTGCTGGAGATTCCAGAGCTTTTAGAAAAATGGGCTTTGGTCGAGGTATGGCTAGAGGAATGTCTTTGTTTGGTGGACCTGCTGCTGTTGCTGGTGGTCTTGTAACAGCCGTAGGCGGAGCAGCCGTTAGAGGTATTACTGGTATTCCAGGTGTATTTGACGAAATGGCAGAAAAAGAAAGAAGAATATCCATGGCTCGCGGTTCTGCTGCAGACTCTGGTTCTTTAGAATTACAAAGAATCATGGGCGGCAAGGGTATGGAAAATGTATACTTTAGCGAAGAAAGAAAACGCGCAGCCGGAGTTGTAGGCGAAGAATTTAAAAATAGAAGAGGCCGAGATATCCTTAGAAATACTGTTTCAGGTGCTACCCCAGGTATGTGGGGTATGGTTGGCGGTGGAGCTATGATGGCCGCAGGTGCAGCGATGTCTGCTACTGGTATAGGTGCTGCTGCTGGAATACCATTAATGGCCGCAGGTGCAGGAGTAGCAGGTCTTGGTGCCGTAGGTGCTGTTGGTGGAGGTATTGGAAATAACTTAACTAGAGAAAACAGACAGGCACTTTTTGGTACTGATGAATATTATTCAAACTTAACTTCAGAACAATTACAAAAAACTCGTTCCGTTGAACAAGCTGAAAGAAAACGTAACATTCGTAAATATTCTGGCTATCAATTCTTAACACAAAATGAAGGCATGTTTAACCAATACCAACAAGCCTTTGGAGAATCTGATTCAATGAAAGCTGGAGGCTTGCTTGATACCTTTACAGGTATGGGTATGACTGGACAAACTGCTTTAGGTATTGGCCAAAGTATGGGTTCTGCTGCAGGCATGACAGTTGGTCAAGGTCAAGCAGGTGATGTAAGATCTGCTTATCGCATGAAACAAGCAGGCTTAACAAACATGGATAAAGCAATGGGCGTTATGCGCGGTGTTGGTGCTACCATGGGTGATAAAACAAGTACTGACGAATCACTTAAAAAGTTTTTCTCCGAAGCCTTCTCCACTGGTATTACTGATTCAGGTATGGTTGAAGAAATTAGAACATTTACAAATGCATCAATGCAACTTTCCATGCAAACTGGTATGGGTTTAAGTGAAGCTGCAGGTCAAGTATCTAAAGGTATGGTCGGTGAATTCTCAGCGTTTGGTTTACAGTCTCAAAAAGGTGCTAGAGATATACAACGTGGACTCTCTACTGCAGGTGGAGCATCATTAGATTACAAACTTGCCTTTGCTGGAAGTAAGCAAGGTAAGGAAATGCTTGGCGAAAACATGGATACTGCAGATGTTTTACAATTTACTAATATGGATATTGACAACATATCTGAGGATAATCCAAACGTAAAAGCACTTATGAAAAAAATGGGTGTTACCGATGTTGATGAATTTAGAAGAAGAAAATCTCAATTTGATATTGCTGGTGGTGTTAGACGCGGCGATACAAGAAAAAGTTTCTTAGATTTTACAAAAAAGATGTCTGGTATGAGCGGCAAAGAAAGAGCCTCTTACTTACAATCAGAAGAAGGCTCTGGTGAATATCAAAATATTTCAAAAATGTTAGAGGCGGAGAATCCAGCTTTTAAAACAGGCTTTGCCAAGCAAATGCAGCTTTTCGGTAGATATGGTGATGAACTAAATCCACAATCAAAAGACGGTAAGAACACTGTTCTTCGAGATGTCGGTGGAGATATGTATGCTGATGCTTTAGGTAGAGGTGCTGGACAAACTACAACTGGAATGGAAGGTCAACGTGCAGCAGACCAAAACCTAATGTTAGATTGGTCTAATAGCGGCATTGATGGTGGAGAATCACCTCTTGAAATGTTAGGTCGATCAGCCAAAGACTATGATGCAGCAACACAAGCATTTGCCAATGCAGTTAAAGATCTAGAAACAATACTTGCTAAAGGAAACCTTGAAGGTAAGGACAGAGAGCAGGTTATTAATATAATGAGAGATATGGAAACTCAAGCAACAAGCCCTGATCAACCATCTACTACGGCTACAACAGGCAGAAATACTGTACTTAAACAGTAATTAAAAGGATATAAATGCCATATACTAAAGTTATAGGTAAAAACGCTGAAGGTTCACACCAAGCTAGTCCAGCTTATGTGTTGACCTTTGTGCGTTGGCAAAACAGAGATACAATAAACTATGACTTACCAGATTTAGGTGTTAGAAATCCTTTTGTTGTTATCAATGATGCTATTAGTGTGCAAACTACAGATAGTAAGTCAAGCGTTACAGGTTCTGTAAATATTATACTTAAAGCTGGCGATATAAACTATGCAACAACTATGGCTCCTGGTGATTTTGTATTCGTAAATCTACTTAACGATGAATTTACAGCTAAAGAACTCGCTAAGATTGCTGGTGCTGGTGGGCAGATTAATAAGTATGAGCATGGCTTTAAGGGTTTATATAAAATACAAAAAGTAAGAAGACAAATTTCCGTTGACCCAGCTTCAGGAGCAAAAAGCTATCAATTTGTAATACACGCTTTCTCTTTTACTGAACTTAAAACTATTATTTACTACAACCCTACAGCAGCAAAAGCTTTTAAAGAATCTAGACAATTATTCTTATCACAGTTTGCTGATTGGTGGAGCGATGTTTCTACTAGTAGGAGTAATCAGAACAATAACATGCAGCCAATTCTAGTAAGGCTCACCAAGGCACTGCTAGGTGCTGGACTTAGGAATAGATCAGACCTTGCGACAGATGCCACAGCTAATGATCAATTTTTTATGCCATCTATGGTTGGCAACTTAATGGGTATAAATAAACAAAGAACTTTAACTGTGTCTGATGTATACCACTTTATATTCGGTATATGGAAAAATGAAAAACCTTCAGAGGCACAGAGGTCAAGCAATCCAGGCCATACAACTCCTGGTGTAGGATTTAACCCAGGTATTAAACAAATTGGTAACAACCAAACTTTCTTTCAAACAGCATCTGGAGCACTACAAGGCTGGCGCTTACTTGCTGCAGAAGATTTTAATTACAAAGAGATATGGTCAATCATTAAGTCTTATATGAACGCTGGCATCAATGAAGCATATACTTGTATGCGTATTAGTCCAACTAACGGTGGTGTTTACCCTACAGTTGTTATCAGACAAAAACCTTTTAACTCAAGACATTTTGCAAAGCCCAATAAGGTGAATGGTAAAAAGTCTGGAAAAACTAATCGAATACTACACACTAGATATGATAGCCTACCTAGATGGAGGATTGATCCAGATTTAATTTATTCTATCGACTTAGGAAAAGATGAAGTTGCTAGAGTAAACTATTTACAATTCTATGGAAGGTCTATCTCTACAAATCCTGGCTATAATGAAGCCTTGCAAGCTCAAAACATATTTTATGATAAAGAAGATATCAAACGCCATGGCTTAAAGCCACAAATTGTTACAACAAATATGGATTTTCCACTCAACAGAGGAAACACAAGCAGTGAAGCAAAAAAGTGGGCCTGGTTAATGTTTGATATGCTTAATGCTGGTCAAAATAGAGAATCGGGCGTTATTTCATGCCAAGGTATCTTAGAACCCATTTCTGTAGGTGATAATTTGCAGTTTGATGGTAGTATCTATCATATAGAAGCTGTGTCACATGTAATGCAAGTTGCTCCAGACGGTAAGAAGTCTTTTAAGACCAATTTAACTTTATCTTTTGGAACTAGTTTAGAAAGCAATACTCTTATACCAGTCTATCCTCAACAGAAGAACACATATTCAGAAGTTGAAAGAAAAGATGACTATAACCGTGAGAGAATCTTACCAGGTCTTGGAGAAGCTCAATTCTTACCACAACAAGAAGGCAAGTCCAGATCTAAGGGTGAATTGGTTAGAACTACAGAAGAAAGACAAAAAGCTCAAGTACCGTTTACAGGACCGCCTAATGGAAAAACTGGGCGCGGTAGAGCGTCTACAGTAAGGACTAACTTTGATGATGGAACAACTACCAAAAACGTAAATACTCCTGATCCTATGTCTAAGCCAAAAAAGGATAAAAGTTAATGAGATATATACCAATTTTGAATTCATCTTTGCAATCTCTTGCTAATGGAGAATTCGATGCATATAGTAAAAGCTTTAATGACTTAACATTGAAAGTTGGTGTTGTTACAAAGAAATATGATACCGATGATGACAACACTGTGTCAGAAGCTTATCCTGAGTACGATGTGCTCGCTATAAGCCAAGAAAAAGACATGGGTACAGCTAGCGTTATTTATAAAAAGTGTCAGACCATGCAAACTTTCGGTGGTTTGGGAGACTTCTTTGAATATAAACTTAGATCACCAGATAAAGATCCGTTAAAACCAAAAGAAGGATCTGACCCAAGAGAAGAAAACGGTTCAATTGTACTTCTTCTGTGTTTACACGGCAATCAAGACACAGGTATTATTCTAGGAGCATTACAACATCCAAAGCGCAATACTACGTTAACACCAGATTCTGGTCACCACATGGAAGGTGAGTTTAATGGTATCAACTGGCAAGTAAATAAAGATGGTGCCTTAACAATATCTTTTAGATCTGCAACAGATAATGATGGTGAAGGTCAAGATGCAAAGGCTGCTGGTACTCAAATTAGAATAGAAAAAGATGGCTCTGTTGAGTTGGACGATGGTTCAGGTCAAAGTGTTCGTGTAGAAAAAACAGAGAAAAAGGTTCAGGTCAGGGCCGAAGATAATATAGAAATGTCTTCTGGCGCTGAAATTAAAGTAGTAGCGTTAAAAGACATTAATGCTCAGTGTGATAATTTATTAGCTAGCTGTGAAGGCAAAGCAGCTTTTACAATCGGTTCACAATTTAATGTAGAAGCAAAGAGTCAAGTACAGATTAAATCACCAATGGTTAAAATACAAGGTGATAACTTAGTAAAAGTTGAGTCTGCATTAATTAATTTAAACGCAGCGACAGTACTTGTTGGAGGCCCTGGTGCTCCAGCACTGATATTAACAACACAGTTCATGGGTATAGGTAATCTGGGTGCTCCAGTAATGTCAATAGCCATTGGACCTTTTAGTAGTAAAGTTTCGATATCGAGTTAAATATGATTAGGCTTGGCTGGAATGCCCTTAAAAAGTTATGGAGTGTAGAAGATGAAAGAGTGGAGAAGAAAGTTCCAGCAAGAGTGGATGACAACAGACCACAAGCCAAAGAAAAAAGTAAAACGTGCAATCGAGGGTGCAAACCGTGTGGCTGCAAAGAAAGAAATAAGAAAAACCCTTAAGGAAGAAGTGTAAATGGAATTTATGCCAATGGTGATAGGCGCTTTAATGCTTCTATCATTTTATATATTCGATAGAAAAACAATCCGAGTAGAGTGGGATAAACTTGCTAGCTTTATCGCCTTCATGACTCTTGTAACTTTTTTACGCATTGCGATGTACGACCTTCTGATGCGAATTGATCCAACAATGATTCCGACTATGCATCGAGAATTACTTGAAATACCTAAAATCTTTTTAACCCTTGTATGGTGGGAGGATTGTTTCTATGTTCTTCCAATGTTCTTAGGTTATAAATACCTACCTAAAAAATACGCACACTTCTTGGCAATACTATTATCCGCACACTTTGGTCTTGGACATTTATACCAAGGTATCGGTGGTGTACTTATTACATCTGTTTATCCTTATTTTATCTCCTATAAGTACGGTAAAAAGTATGGTTTCGGCACAGTAATGTGTGGCCATGTACTTTACGATTTTATAACCTACTATACAGTTATAGTCGCTCCTTTTTTACTGTAACTTTGACCAAAAAGCCTATTGGTCCTTGCCCTGTCAGGTTTTCGCTTGACAGGGTTTTTTTATACCTTTACTATGATAGATGAGTAGCGGCGTGGAAAGCTTAGTATTTTGGTGAACGAGTTGGGTTAAATGGCTTAAATGCATCAGCCAAAATATTATGGAGACACGCAAAGTAATTGGACTTGAGGGTTGGGTAGCTGAATATTGATGAGGCACAACCAGTTAGATATGTCGGTATCAAATCCGTCCCTGACGCTTCAGCCAGCGTAGCGACTGGCCTACTCACTTTTTTACTAATATCCCTATTTGGGATAATAAGGGTGATAATGAAGAATTCTGAAAAAGCTAGAATATATGACCTAATCAACTACATGACTGATCATCATCATGCAATTGTAGAGATTAAGTATGACGAGATTACAGTATCTCCTCATACTAATACTAAAATCATGGCCCACACTCATGAGAGATATAACAGTGAAAACATGGTTGAGGTTTTGGTTAAGCTCTGTACATGGTTAGACAACTTCCACCAGCAGAACAGAAATGAATATTAATACTTATTTCACATCAGATTGGCATATAGGTCACGAGAATGTTCTTGAATACTCTAAGCGTCCTTTCGTAGACATACACCATATGCATAGGGTTCTTGTAAATAACTATAATTCTACAGTTGGAAGTAACGATATATGTTACTTTTTAGGCGATATGGGTATGCATAATGGCGAAGATATGAAAAGAGTCTTAGGAAAGCTAAACAATAGCACTAAGATATTAATATTAGGCAATCACGACAAGAAAGGTAGACAATACTGGCATGCATGTGGTTTTTCAGCCATTATGTATTCAAGTTCTTTGAGAGTTGGACACAATACAGTAACAATGAGCCATTGCCCACTTTATGGAGTCTTGAGAGAAGACACTACTAGTATGCGCGGCTCAGATGGTACAGATAATTGGCATGGAGAAGAAAAGCAATTTCAAAAAGGCTTTTCATTGCCCGATTTTGGACAATTTCACCTGCATGGACATATTCACTCTCCAAATAGTGGTAAATCAGTTAAAATACTTGATCGCCAATATGATGTCGGTGTTGATGCTAATAAATATAAGCCTGTAAGTTTAAGTGTAATCGAATCATGGGTGGGGAAGTATGGTAGAGAATGAATGAATTACAATCAGCTTTTGTAAAGATTTCAGTAGTTATAATTGCTTTCTTTACCATTAAACTTATTTTTTATATAATCCAATATGTATTCTAACCAAAAAATAGGAGTTAAAATGATTAAAGTATGGGCTTTTATTTATAGACTAACTGGTTGGTATAGCCCATTAGCTAAACTTGCTGAGTATAGATATATAAAGACTCAGTGGCGCAGTATACAGAAAAGTTATCATAAGCCGGATAACGATATGTCTTTTGAAGACCATGTAGGATTAAAGATTGGAATGTGGCAAGCACATCATGGATTTTATAGAAAATTATCAAGATAGGAGAGGGAGTGAAGTCTAAAATATCTAAATATCTTATAATTAGTGTAGTCTTACATGCCCTATTATTTGTAGGTTTTGGATTAAGTTCTGGAGAAGGAGAGGGAGAGGGAGAAGGAGAAGGTGATTCTACTCATCAAGCGCCTGAATCTTCAGATACTAAGATTATAGACAAGCCACAAGAAAAACAAGAGATAGAGTTAATAGAAATCACACCTGAACAACAAGAAATCTTAGATCAAGCTCGTAAAAAACAAAAAGAACAAGAGAAACAAAAAGAGTCAGAGTGTAAAGAGTCTTTTGGAGGTATTGGTGTGATGATTGCTTTTGGATATGAATACACCACCATTACTGAAGCTGTTAAAAATTATCCTGCTTATAATGCAGGCTTACAAGCAGGCGATATAATTCTGGAGCCGAGCCTATTACAAATAAAAGGTGAAATCGGAACCTCTGTACAGTTAACCATTAAAAGAGGCAGTAATACATTTAAAATAGATTTAATTAGAGATAAGATTTGTATAGATAAGGTGACGAAATGAAAGATAAATTAGGAGAGCGAGATGAGTAGATTGATAGATAAGATAGACAAAGCTAAGTCTGCTCTATATGCGGCTCAAAATAGACTAGAAGAGTTAGAAGACAAGCAGCGGCAGTATAATCAAAAGCGATATCGTAAAGCTCATCGTCGAAAATTCGCATCAAATGCTATATATAGATTGATGGTAAAAAATGAAAGAACTATGTTTGAAGCATGCGCTTTAAATTCAAAAGCAGGTCAGATAGTTGATACATTTTTAGGAATAAATGCACAGATTAAAGCAGGTTTAAAATGATTATCGTTAGATCGGTGACAGATAGTACAGCTATTGAAAATAACTTTGAAGATGATAGGGCATTAGAGGCCCTTGAGTATCAAGAGATGCTTGAGAGCGAAGGCTGGACTAATGTTCAATGGATTCATCTGCCAGGTGTTAGTTTTGAGGCTTATATTAAGAGCTATATGAAAGGTATTGGGTTTAGGGGCGTTAGATGAAAAAATTCTTGATAAAACATAAAGATGCTGTTATTCTGACTACAGCAATTATTGTTCCATTTGGAGTGATAGCTCTGGGCGTTTGGAAAGCCGTAGAGCTAATAAATAGCAAGAAGGAGAAAGAGAAAGATGGAGATACAAAAGATAAGCCTGAATGACCCTTGTTTCGGACAAAAGCTACTTCATAGCTTTCGTCAAACTGGTTTTGCAATTCTGACAGACCATAAAGTTAATCTAGAACAATTAAAAGAATTTTACGTGGAGTGGCAAGAATTCTTCAATAGCGAAATGCGTAAAAAAGTTTATCTTTATGGTGCTGATCACTCAGGTTTTTTTCCAATGGATTCTGAAAAAGCTAAAGACGCTACCATAGCAGACCTTAAAGAATTCTTTCATTACTATCCATCTATAGTTCAAGATCCAATGATTGGTCTTAGTGGCGATATTTTTGATATGCTAAATAGCACTGCTGTTTCTGTTCTAATCGAACTTGAATTAGCACTCCCCAAAGAAGTAAGAGATGTTTACTCAGAGCCTTTGTCTTCAATGATCACTGGCAGTAAAAAAACACTACTTAGGATACTTCATTATCCGCCAGTTGAAGATGTACCTCAAGGTGCAGTACGCGCAGCCGAGCATGAAGATATCAATTTAATTACAATTTTACCAGGTGCTACTGAGATGGGCTTAGAAGTTAAAGCAGCCGATGGTACTTGGATTCCAGTTAAAGCTGGTACAGATGACTTAGTTGTAAATGTTGGAGATATGCTTCAAGAAGCCACTAAGGGATATCTAAAGTCAACCCCTCACCGCGTTGTAAATGTTGGAATGAACAAGTCAAGACTTTCTGCACCATTATTTTTACATCCACGACCTGACGTTGTTTTATCAGAAAAATACACTGCAGGCAGTTATTTGCAAGAGCGCCTTGAGCAATTAGGGCTAGCATGATTAGCCTGCTTTGTCCAGCTATTATTATAGTAAATCTTACAACGGAATCATGGAAAAGTATTGACCAGAAGAATCTTGATGTAGCAAAATATAGATGTTCACAAATATTTCCAGACGCTCCATGCGTTAAGAAATTTATTAAAAAGGAGCCATTGGTTTATAATGTTATATGCTCAGAAACAAATAGAAAAAGATATCCTAGATAAGCTGCAAAAAATAGAAGCTGATCACGATGTTCAGATCTTGCTTGCAGTAGAATCAGGCTCTAGAGCTTGGGGTTTTGACTCCAAGAACTCAGATTATGACGTTAGATTTGTCTATCTAAACAATCAAGATTATTATCTGGATCTTAGGGATCGAAGAGATGTTATTGAGTCGATGGATGGCGACCTTGATTTTGCCGGATGGGATTTGAAGAAAACCTTTAATCTATTCCGTAAGTCTAATCCACCTCTGATGGAATGGATTGACTCACCTATTGTATATAAAGCAGATCCACACTTTATGAAGAAAATGAAGCTTATGAAGGATGACTTTTGGTCACCTAAGCGTTCTATGCATCATTATTTGAATTTAGCTAGAAATAACTATAACGCTTACATAAAAGACAGGGTTGAAGTTAAACATAAGAAATACTTATACGTGCTAAGGGCTCTTCTGTGCTGCTACTGGATTGAGCATAAAAATACCTTTCCACCTATGGAGTTTAATGAAGTTTTAGGGTTTTTCTTCTTAGAAGGCAACTATGTCGCTAGTGAGATCGACAAGCTTGTAGCAAAGAAGAGAGTAGGCCATGAACTTGGGCTGGCAGAAAAAAACCCTATATTATCAGATTTGAGCTTGCAATTAATACAAAGATATGAGAAGATATCATCAAGTACACGAGATGGTGAAGATCCAACAGAAGCTTTAAATCAGCTATTTCGTTATTATTTCTATAAAGGACAACGCAATGCATAACAATGAAGTAACTTACGATAAAAAATGGGATACAGAAAATAACAAAGCTCTTAGAAAAAAAGTGCTTGACTTTCTTGGTCCTAGATCTGGATGTGTATGCGATGTGCCAGCAGCATGGGCGCAAGAAGTTAGTTGGCTTATAAGTTGGATGAACAGTAAGTTTGGAATTCGATACGAACTATCTACTCATTTTGGCTATTTTGTTGATAGAAATTTCTTTAAACTTCTTTTTGTAAACCCATGGATGTCATTGACACACAACTACAGTCGTATACCAGAACACCTCAAACGATATCGCACTAGAAAAGTATGGTATAAAGCTTTTGCTAAAAATATAAGCTCAGCCTATTCGGAACTAAAGCATTCACTTAAAATTATTAAAAGACAAATTGTAGGTAGACTACATAATTGGAGAAAAGATCCAACTATAACTATTTCTCAAGTTAAAGAAAAATTCGGTTCACTTAGAATTTATTATTCTATAAACGATCCGGTCAATCAGAAAAGCATTGAAGAAGATATTGAATTTCACATTAAGTCTGCAGAGATTATGTTATCTCAAAAAGGCGCTTATTATTCAATAGATCAAATGTACGATTGGGCTTCTACAACCTACAACGGTGATACACCTGTTAAAAAATACCCTTACAGAGAGTTTATTGATACTATTAGACGAAATAAGGATACAAAATGGAACTGAATGGCGTAGCAAATATACATATGATTGTTGACTCACTTTTTGAAAAACTTACTAGCGGTCAGATAGATAAGACTGTATACGAAGATATTTCATCTATTAAAGATCAACTAGATCTTCTCGAAAGATATATGCTAGCTTACAAAAAAGCAGCAGGCAATGCTCTTGTTGAAGCAAAGTTTGAATATAATTTACCAGACATTAAAGCACCTTACTGGCACGAAGTTAAAGCCGAGCCAAGTAAGTTTCCAAACAATAGAGAGAGATTTCAAATTGTTAAAAAATAGCCTTGTACTTCTTTTTCTTTTTCTTACAGCTTGTGGTGAATTCCAAGCCAAGCAGCCACCATATATAGATGCTGCCCTTGAGCCTTATGTTCAAACATATAGAGATTATAAGTTAGACATATTAGATATAGATTATATAAAAAATATAGATGTTTTTTTTCAAATCCTCGAACCTTATGTTCTAGGTAAATGTATAATCTATGGAAACGGTGACAGGGTGATTCTCATTGATCCTGATTACTGGTCCACCATGGGTGAAGCAGATAGAGAAGTAGTGATATTACATGAAATGGGCCATTGTGACCTCAATCGAGGCCATGCTTCAGCACCTTCAATCATGGAAGCGTATCATATTGGTGGTTATAACTACCTGAATTCAAAGAATTATTACCTTGTTGAATTATTTACTTTACAAAGAAACAATTTACTTGCTAAGATGAAGGCTACAGAAACTAAATATAAATGTAATCATACCGGAGGAAATAAGCATGAATAAATTAATTATATTGGCACTAGCCTTTTTATTGGCTGCGTGTGGAGAGCAAGAGGTGGAGTTTTCTCCAGTAGATGGAATTGATGGTTCTGGATGTTCTGCTGAACAAGACCCAAATGGAGCATTTATAAAGTGTAGCGATGGCACAGAAGCTTTTGTTGACAACGGACAAGATGGTGCTGCTGGACAAGATGGTGCCAAGGGTGATACTGGAACTAAAGGTGATCAAGGATTAACCGGAGCTACAGGTGCTAACGGTGCAACAGGTGCCAAGGGTGATACTGGAGCTAAGGGTGACACTGGTGCTAACGGTGCAACAGGTGCTAACGGTGCAACAGGTGCTAACGGACAAGATGGCGAAACTGGTGCAACAGGTGCTAACGGACAAGATGGTGCTAACGGACAAGACGGTGCAACAGGTTCTGATGGACAAGATGGTGCCGATGGAAGTTCAACCTTAATTGGTTCTGGAACACCTATCCCTACAGATGGTAAAGACGGTGATTCTTTTATTGATAAATTAACTGGTTTTCTATACGAGAAAGTTAGTGGAGCATGGAATTTTGTAATTAGTTTAGTTGGACCTAAAGGTGATGACGGTGCAACAGGTTCTGATGGCACTACTGGTGCTGATGGACAAGATGGTGCTGCTGGACAAGACGGTGCAACAGGTGCTACTGGAGCTAACGGACAAGATGGTGCAACAGGTGCAACAGGTTCTGATGGACAAGATGGTGCAACAGGTGCAACAGGTGCTGCCGGATCTACAGGTGCAACAGGTGCTGCTGGACAAGATGGCGCTGCTGGACCAAAAGGTGATAAAGGAGATAAAGGCGATTCTAGTAGCTATTTAGTTGCTGAATATAATCTTCAAGATGGTGTATGCACCGCAATTGAAGCTGGACTTCATGTTTTAGCAACTGGTGATAAAATGTATTTTTTCGATAATGATGAGTGTGATCAACCGCCAATTACTAAATTTACAGCAGATGCAACAACTAATTTTTATGCCGATGGTTATGCTTTTTATCAAGACACAGTTAACAAAAATATTTTAGCCGTGATAAGCTATAAGTAAAAGGAGATAGAGATGAGTATCATAAAGACTAATACATTTTTAATTGGAATGCTTGCAGGACTTGGGATTGCGTTTGTAATGTTCGCTTTTTCTCCAAGAGCTAATGCTTCAGACTTTAATATAGAAGATTCTATAGAAAAATCTTTTATGAATGAAACCCCTGAAGTCGAAATTAATTATGATTTTTCTGAAGCAATTAATGCCGAAGTAAATGACTTGTTAGGCGAAAATCTTGAGCAAGTAGAGGAAAAAAGCGAAGAAGTTTTAGTACCAGATAATATCACGCCTTTTGAAGGAGCTAGTGCGCCAGCACCTTTTACTGACTCAGATATTAGTCGTAAACTTAAAGATGGTACAAGTCAAAAGTTTGATGGCAATAAATATATGATTGTTCCTAGAGTAAAGGAAAAGAAGAAAGTCGTTACAGAGCGTGTAGAAATTACTAGAACTATTGTTAAAACCAAGTCTATCCGTAAAAATAGAATTACACTTTACGGTGGCCATGGACCTAATGATCTTGAAACTAATGAAACTAATACAAAGGTTAAGTTAGATAAAGATGGTCTTTTTGGATTAGGGTATAGTCGTCAGATTACAGACCGAGTAAACTTAGATGTTGTCGGATTAAGTAATGAGACCGGAATGGTCGGTATTGGGCTTAATTTCTAATGGATGAAGTTGTTAAGAAAAAAATAAAAGAAAGTATGAATAGCTGGCTGACCTCTCATGGTTGGCCAGACAAGCTTACGGATAATCAAGTTATTCAGAAGCTGCCGGAAATATGGAAACACTTAGAGTCGCAAGGATTACTAAAAGAAGTAATTGCCGAGGGCTTTACCTACACACAATTTGTAAATTCTGCTATTCACGCTAAACGTCAGGCCGACTTTAAGGCTCAATTTACGGAGAAGATGCGTGGTTTTGGATTTTGGAAGTAAAGCACTTAACTGCATAGCAATATTCGCCCAATTCTTATTTGTGGGCGCTACTTTTGTTCAATGCTATAAAGTTTACAAAGATGGAAATTCTGATGGCCTATCCCATGGCCTTATCTGGATGTTAATTCTTGGATTTATAATCATGTTATGGTACACTATAGTTAGGCTTAACTCTGATGTAGTTTTACTTTTAGGATATATAGGCCAATTGGTAGGTTTTACATGGATAGCAAAGTACAAATACTTTCCAAGAATCAAATGACTTATTCTATGGGTAGAATTAGAATAGCTGCTCTACAAGAAATTGGAGAGATGATCTATATTATCGATTTAGAAGTTAAAAAGTTTGAAGATAAAAAAGAACCACTTATAGTACAAAATAATTTAATTGCACTAAATAAAGTACAAGACGAAATTAATTCTTTAATTAAGTTGCGCGGTGGGTTAAAATATAAAAGATTCTTAATTAAAAATTACCATAGGAGAAAAAATGCGCCAGAATCATACTGTTAATATTATATTCCCTGGAAATATGGAAGAGTTAGAGAGTTATCTACAAAGCAAAGGTGTTGAGTTTGAATTTATTCCACCTGGCCTTGTAAATAGTGAGTCGGTTATGATTATAGATTTAAACGAAGGAGTCAAAGATGACAGTAGGTCAACTAATTCTGTTTCTACAGAAGTATGAACCAGGTATGAAGGTTGTTGTAAAAGATACGCAAATGAACGCCTTAAATGGTGACTTTGTAGATCTAGAACTTAATAGCATTAGTAAGATAAAAACTAAACCTTTATTTAAAGAACCAGTTACTTTTGGTCGTCAACTTTATGATTCTGATATCTTTAAAATCAAAGACAATGGTATGGAAGTTATAAGCTTGACAGGCAAACCCTGGAGTCAAAAATGACTAAAAGTTTCTTTAAAGGTGTAGCTCAAGGTTGTGGCGTTGTTTTAGGTTTAATGTTGATGATTATATTAATGCAACTTTCCGCATTTATTCTAACATATCTTGGTGTTCCGTTACCATAGGGGATAAAATGAAGCTGACGTTTGATGACGTTTTAATTGAGCCTAAGTTTAATACTGTGGCCTCTCGTAAAGATGTAGATATTTCAAGCTATGTTATGCATGGAGAATTAACTCTACCTGTAATTTCTTCCAATATGGATACCGTTACTGAATACGCTATGATGATGGCCATGAAAAGAGCCGGAGGTATAGGTTGTCTCCATAGATTTTCTAGTACTGAAGATCTTATCGATATGATTGAAAGTAGAAAGAAAAACTTAGATAACAACTACATAGCCTCTGTAGGACTATCGGATTACGAGTTTGAGAGGGCCAAGGCGCTGTATAAGGCTGGATGTCTGAAGTTCTGTATAGACGTTGCTCACGGTGCGTCACAGGCGGTCTGTGACATGCTAGATAGGCTTCACCATGAGTTTATGGACGACCATATATCTATTATGATTGGAAACTTTGCAACAGGAGATTCTCTTTTAAAGTTTGTAGAAAATTCAGAGTTTATGCCAGACGCTGTTAAGGTTGGTATAGGTCCAGGTTCTGCTTGCACAACTAGAACAAAAACAGGATGTGGCTTTCCACAGCTATCAGCTATTCAAGATGTTTCTAAAATGGCAAGAGATATGGATATTGCTGTAATTGCCGATGGTGGTATGAAAACACCAGGAGATATAGCCAAAGCAATTGCTGCTGGTGCCGATGCCGTAATGCTTGGTGGAATGCTTGCAGGTACAGACGAATCACCTGGTAAGAAAAAAATAATTACATTACATGAAGCAGAAAGATTAGGACTTAGTAATAACGCTGTAAAGATATATCGTGGCTCTGCATCTAAAGAATCTTACAAAGATCAAGGCAAAGACGAATCTTGGCGTACAGCAGAAGGCGAGTCATTTTTCGTACCACAGAAAGGTCCAGTAGATCTTATTCTAAAAGATATCGAAGGTGGACTTCGATCTGCGCTCACCTATGTAGGTGCTAGAAATTTAGAAGAGTTTAGAGAGAATGCCAATTTTATTCAGGTTAGCTCTTCTGCTCGAATAGAGAACGGTGCTCATGGCAAAAGATGATGCAAAAGACGTAGAATACGATGCTAATGGTGTAGAAACTCCTGCTACTGTTGTGAATTTATTGCAAGAGCAGGCCAGACAATTGGGTGTGGCTAAACAAGCCTTGCGTAAAGTTCAATTATTGTCTAGTATAGAAATAGCAAAGATTATAGCTAAAGATGCTTTAGAAGAAATGAAAAAGGAGTAATATGTTTACATACGCAGTTGAAGTAACGAGAGTAGTGGATGGCGATACAATTGATGTTGATATCGATCTTGGTTTTGATACCTGGGTTAGAGATGTTAGATTAAGGTTCAATCGCATAGATGCATTTGAAACCAGACTGGGTAAAAACACTACACAGGCAGAAAAAGAAAAAGGCCTAGAGGGAAAAGCTTTTATTGCAAAGATGATTGAAGAAAACCCAAAGTCAGTTAAAATTACAACTACAGAAAGAGGAAAATTTGGCAGATGGATTGCTGAAATAACGGTTAATGATATTAATTTAAGTGACGAATTGGTAGTTAAGGGTTATGCGGTATATAAGGAGTATTGATAAGATAAGTTATCAAGACAGGAGAGTGAGATGAAAACCTTTTATTTACTAAGACATCGGGATGTTCATGGTAATAGTGGCACAGGCGTTGTTGCAGAAGGTATCATTTTTGACTCTGGAATGTGTGCAATGACTTGGCTCACCGAATACAAAACAGTTACAGTTTTTGACAAGATTACAACAGTTAAGAAACTTCATGGACATGGAACACTAACGGAGGTTATAATAGAAGATAAGTCGAAGAAGTTTGATTTTTGCAAACAAGAAGCACGAACTATAAAAACACAGGAAAATAAAAATGCTGGAAATACCTAAATCACTACAAGAAGATGATTACTCCTGCGGAGCCCACTGTATAAAAATGCTTGCTGACTATTATAAAATTAAGAATAAAAATGGCCAACTACATACATTTCGTAATATTAAAAAAATCTGCAATACAACAGTTGATGGTACAGAAATAAAGGACTTAGATAAAGGTCTTAAAAAACTTGGTCTTATTAGGGTAAGAACTACACTCGATAAGATTTTGAAAAATGGAGTTAAGAGACCAATCCTTACTTTAATAAAAGATGAAACTCCATATACAGAACATTACGTGTTAATTGATGGAACTCTTTCTGAGTCCATGATATCTATAGCCGATCCAATTCATCACTATTTCTTAAAATATATTGGTTCAGAGCAAGCTAAGAATTTAATTGTAAAATTTGACAGCAAACATTGGCTTTGGGAGATCAGAAAAGGTGACTGAAGATAAGGCCAGAGATTTAATCATCAATGCCCATGCGGAGTTTGTGTCTAAATATTCAGGAAAATATGAGATGGATGATCTAGCTTACTTTATAGCCATTAGGTATTTTGAAGCTATGGATCTAAGACTTTTCAATGAAGAGATCTTTGATGAAAATGATACACTTGTAGCAACAGATGCAAAAGCCACCTATGACATGGATGAGTTTAAAATTAATTTCAAGGTAATAAACCCACTTCACTATGTTATAACTAAATTAAATGTCAAGGGTATATCGAAGTGAGATATTACTGGTGCGTAAACTGTGGAAATCACGGTGATTTTAAGTTTTATCGGGCCAGAAATGTAAAGTGTGAAGAATGTGCATACGATCCCTTGACAGAACTGGACGAAGAAGAGTATAATGAATGGAAGAATAGTTTTGGTTCTTTAGAAGAAGGAGAGGATAAAGATGGGAAAAATGAAGGAAATAGCAAGGTTACAGGCGGAGGAGGCTGACATGAGTGGAACACATTTACATCCAAGTGATATGGAAGATGCAACAGCGAACAATGCTGCTGTTAATATTGAAGGACTTACAAATTGGCTAAGAAATTTAACAATTATTGATCAAGATGGGCTTTTTTTACGAGTAAAAGATGTAGAATCTGGTACTGTTTATTTAATTAAACAAGAACGCCCCAAAGGAGAAAATAATGGCTAGTTCCAGAAATTTACGAAACGCTGGTAAACCTTTCAGTCTAAAAGCTGAAAGTTATTTGGCAAAAAATGCAGGCTCTATGGCTGCAGGATCAATCGCTAACGTGCTTGGTCGTACTGAAAAAGCGATTCGTCGCAAAGCCGAAAAGCTTGGCTTAAGTTTAGCTTTGAATTAAAACCCCCAGAGGCGAAAGCCTCACCCCTCCCTGTGGTGCAGGCCGGAAAACATGGCCTGCACTTTTTTACTAGGGAAATGAGAAGAGATGAGCGACAAGAAATTTAAAGTTGGAGACAAAGTTGATCATTACGGTCATATTGGTGTTATTACTGCTACCAGTGTGTCTAATAAAGATGATGGTGGCAAACTTGGCGCTATGGTTGAATGGGATGATAAGAATCTAGTTCCACCGGAAATGAGAATCCCCTATAAAGATCTTTTATTTGTTGGTGAAAAAAATACAAGTCTTCCGGCTGGATGTGGCTTTGGTTTAAGTCCAGTCAGTACAAACGCTGTGCCAGATACACCTAACTGTGAATTAGTCTGCCCTGTTTGTCGCAATGAATGGCAAGAGACTATTATCATGAAAAATAAGTATTACGATTGCTTAACTTGCAATAGTAAAAAAGAAGATATTATGAAAAAATATATACTTACGATATCAAAACCAGATATGGTATCAGGAGATAGGAGATAATATGAAAGCATTAGAAATACTAAGCTTTTCAATTTTAGGAGTTTTACTTTGGACCACCTTATCAGGCGCTTCATTTGAAAAAGCTGAGATGAGAGACTTTGTGTCTTTTACAAAAGAAGTTCAACCAGTTTTCAAAGAAAACTGTGCTGGATGTCATCAAAATAAAGGTCTTGCAGATATTACAACTTATACTACAGCCTACCCACTTCGTAACGAAATTGTTCGTCGTGTTTATGAGAATCGCTCTATGCCCAAGCATGGTCCTTTTCTTAAAGAGTCAGACCGTGAGCTTGTAAAGCTTTGGGTTGATACAGGCGCTAAAAAGTAATGAGACCTCTCGGTGATATCATGCATGACCTGGAAGCACTTGCTACCGAAATGGTTGATGATCATGATCTCCAATGGGGAGATATTTTAAATTTAATTTACGGATATCTAGTGGTTCATAGACCTGATGCTCAAGAAGAGTATGAAGAAGGTGGACACCCAGTTTTCTTCTATGGACCTGAAGATACCGAGGAAGAGGAGCCTGGAACATGGGTTCGATTGAGCTAAAATTACTATTAACAATAATTACTGCTGGACTTATCTTCGCTTTTATGATGTACTTACAGAAGAAGAACGATGATAAAGCTGAAAAGATATTTCAAGATACCTTAAAGCGCATCGCTGATAAATACGACAAGCTACAGGAGGATAACAATGAAGATTCCGATTTACAAAGTAAGACTGACAAAAGTTCGGAGTAATCATACTAATCTAAGAACTAACACTGTTGAAGGCGAAACAGTGTCTTTACCAGAAAAAGGCAAAAGCTTCACTCTTATTGCCGATCCACTTAATCCCAATGCAGACTTCAGATCTGTTGAAACCACTGCCATCGAGCTTGTAGAAAAGATGGGGAGTGAGTTTATGTTCCATACACAAAATAGCACGTACAAATTAGAAGTCCTTGGACAGAGCGAATAAGGGTAATTCTTACAAAAAGTAGGAATATCTTGCCTCAAAGCCTTGGCTATGTTTCACTGTATACAGAAGGAGTTTTTTATGAGTATGTATTACATAGGTGGACCTGAATATAGTGCTGCATATGCATCTGATGAGGATATGAAGGCCATGAAAAAAGAATGGGAAAAAAATAAAGCTGCTGGTAAGAAAATAAAAGCTCCAATTTTAAATAGCAATCATAGCTACTGGATGTATGAGGCGTTTGACCTAATGCATAAACAAGATGGAACAAGGAATAGAAGCAGATGCGATACCTCTTACCTTTAATTTTCTTATTAACAGGCTGCGACAACGTAGCATCTACGATAACTCAATCTGAAGTCACTACCTTAAGTGCTACATGTAAATTAAGTGGTTTTGAAGGCTTTCCAGAAAAGGTTACAGGCCCTGTTACTATCGAACTTAAATCTTTTATTACTATTTTAGTCGAAAGCAAAGATAAAAAAGAAAAAATTGAAATAACCTTTCCAAAATCAAGATGTGGAGTTAACTAATGCAAGGCGAATTATTAAACGCTCTATTAGACACGATGGATTCAAAGATATTTACTTTGGTGTTGCAACTAATTGTTGTTGGCGCTGTCTTTATGTTTATTAAAGATCTTAGTGGTCGAGTTGTTAATTATCTGAAGCTTAAGATGTCAGAGTTTGGTCGAGGTACTAAGATTCGTATTGAAGGCGTTGAAGGATCTTTAAGGCATATTGGTTTTAATGAAGTAGAAATTACATTAAGTGAAGAAGAAACACTATTAATTCCTGTAACTAGATTTATGAATGCTAGTAAGGTAATTATAGTACAAGGCCCAGGTAGGAGAGTGAAGTGATTGTGATCAGTGATGTTCATGGTAATTTTAAAACCCTTGTAAAGCTTTTGGAGTCAATACCAAAAGAAGAGAAGGATAAGGGTATCGTCCTAGCTGGCGACCTTATTGACCGTGGACCTATGTCTGCCGAAGTGGTTCAATTCTGTATTGACAACAAAGATAAGATTCAAGCAGTACGCGGAAATCACGAAGAACTTATGATTGAGTCTGGCTTACTTGAAGCTAGTTACTTTATGAAAAATGGCGTAGTCAACACTTTAGGTACTCTTACAGGCCCTTACGGTAGAAACACACCATCTATGTGGATATCGAATGGTGGAAAAGAAGCTCTTCACTCATACGCGGAATACGATGAAAAAGAAAAAAAAACTATTTTTGATATTGAAGTGTTTTATGATCATATAGAATGGATGAAAAGTTTACCTTATTACTTGGAGTTTCCAGATGTTAAGAACGATAAAGGGCAGCACTTATTGGTCACACATTCGTCGGCTGCAAAAGTATGGAAGTGGTCTGAGCAAAGACGCACTGAACAATATAAACACTTTATTGGCCACCTCACTTGGGGTCGCCCTAATACTATTCTTCCTATTGATAATATTTTCAATGTTTTTGGCCATACTCCTATTGCAAATGGCCCTAGACTTAAAGATCATTATGCAAATATTGATACAGGTTGTTTCTACAGCAATGAACCAGGCTATTTTAAGCTTACAGCGTTGCAGTTTCCAGAAATGATCGTGTATCAACAAGAAAACGTGGATGGAAAATGGATATAGATATGGAAAAAGAAAAAGAAGTAGTCAAAGAAAAAAAGACACTGGCATTTCATGAATTTGAAGTTAAGTTTCGTGTAGATGCCGCTAGGTTAAATGATTGGAAATCCATTATGCGAAAGTATAGGGATGACAACCCTGATGATTACAAAGAGCATGTAATGGTCGATTCTGATGATGAATATTACACTCGTGAGTCTAACGATCCAGATATTGACTATGAATTTGTAAGATATAGATTTTCCGACGATAGGAAAAAAGACAAAAGGGCAGAACTTACAACAAAGAAAAAATTAAAAGATAGTAATAATATTATCCGTAAAGAGCAGAATGTAAGAGTTGATAGTAATGACAAAGAGACTATTATTGAATTCGTTACTGATGGACTTGGATATGATTATAATTTTAAAATCAGTAAGTATGTTCAGATCTATGTGTTCAAAGATGCGACAATACCTTGGTACACTGTTATAGATGAAAAAGGTAAAGAAGATACTTTTGCTGAGATTGAAGTTGATGAGAAATTATTACACAGCATTAATGAAGAAGAGGCTTGGGCCATTATCTCTAAGTATGAAAAGATCTTAGAGCCACTAGGCATCACTCCTCGCAACAGACTTAGAAAGTCATTGTTTGAGATGTATAAGAAGTAGATATGAAAGATAAGTTAATCAAATTATTAATGCAAACAATTATAGTCGGCTGGATATTTATTTCCTTTGTATGCGCTCTTGGAGAGTTGCTTTACGGAACTAATTTATTCGTGGCTGGTTTGCTTGGGTTCTTTACTCTACAAGGAATTAAGATGTATGTTAATGCATGATAATATAGATTATATTGCATGGGAGATTTTATGAAAAGGAAACTGAGTATAGGAGAATACAACGGATTATATGCGAGAGCCGAAGTTGTGTTTCATCAGCTTTTAGAAGATTTCAAATTTGATTGTTTGAAAGAGTTTTCTCAAGAAGAAATTTACAGAATATATAAGAAGAATGCAAATGAGGTTGTTGATAAGATTTTACAAGATTTAGATATTGAAGTAGATGCACGATAATATAGAATATATTGCAAGGGAGAAAGTAAGAAATGGAAAAACTCTGGAAAACATTAGGTAGAATTATATTTGACATCCAGCCTTACTATAAAGTAAAGGATGGCGGAGTCTATGCTTCTGATGTAGATGATACTCTAGTTATGTGGACAATTCCACAAGACTATAAGGGACCACTAGTTACTACAAACTATCAAGGCTTTAAAGATACGGGCATCCCTAACCTACATGCAGTCAATCACTTAAAGAAAATGAAAGCTCGTGGCTACTCTATTATTGTATGGAGTGCAGGCGGTTCTGATTGGGCTGAAGTTGCAGTTGAAGCATTGGGTATTCAAGATTGGGTTGATGTAGTTATGCCAAAAATTGATTTTCACCTTGACGATGTCGTGTCACCAACTGATAAGATTGGTAAGTGGGGATATATTGATTTAAAAGGAAGAGCTTGGAAATCAGATGAATTTGGAAACATAAGTGAGAGAAAAACTTTACACAAATTTCAAACATACGAAGGAGAAGAGAAGGATGTTGAACAGCGAAAATAAGGTACAGACGATTATTGGCTTAGCAGGTGTAAAAACTTCAGGTAAGTCTACAGTAGCTACTATGATTAAAAAATATCTTTTAGACGCAAAAGAAGTTGCTTTGGCGAACAAGCTTAAAGAAGCTTCCGCAGTAGCCTTTGATGTTGATCGAGATGCCTTTGACCTTCAAGAATTAAAAGAAGTGCCTTTTGCTCAGCCTAAAATTTTGACCAAAGAGTCTATTGAAAAAGTCTTAAGTTACTTTGGTAAAAGTACAGATGTTGAAACAGTCTATAAAGATGTTATTGGCATGGAGCTAGAAACACCTAGAAAGATTGCTCAGATTGTTGGTACTGAAATCCTTAGAAAGTTTGGTTCAGACATTCACTGTGAAGGGTTAGATCTGGATGCAGATACACTTATTGTTTCTGATATGCGTTTCCCTAATGAGTTTGAATATTTCGATACAATCTCCAAAGGGCAGAACAGTGTAAATTTTATACCACTCTACATTCAACGTAATGAGGCCGAGTCTTATGTAACTAAAGACTCTCATCCATCTGAAACTTCTGTCTTTGAATTCAATAAGAAATGTGTTAAGGTTGATAACAATGGTTCTTTAGGAGATACAGAGGATCAGATCTTTAATATTTTAAAAAACTTTGGATTAGCAGAGGGAAAGTAAAATGGCTAGAACTGCAAAAGAAATCTATAAAGTTGCAAAAAAGAATCAAATCTTAAAGAAGAAAAATGATTACACTTCTTTAAGCGATAAAGCTACTCTTGCTGTTACAGAAATGATGAAGGCAGGAGATCTGATTACAGAAATTGATTTAGACGATAATGAGTTAGATGATATTGTAGAATTTACCCTTCAACTTAAAGAATTAGGTTATCGCCATTGCCTTATTGAAGAACAAGAGAATGGTAATGTTTTAGGATTTAGACTAAGAATTTCAATCGCACATTTGGAGAAATAGTGGACAACAAAAAATATCAGAAATCAGCTTTAAGAACTAACGGCCCAGACTACCAAGGTGTGATCGAAAGACTCACTTCTACCAAACTAGTTGAATATAATAGTGGTGAAGATACTGAAAAGTCTTTAGATCTTTTACACGCATCAATGGGCATGGTAACAGAAGCTGGTGAATTTATGGATATGATGAAGAAACATCTTTTCTATGGAAAACCACAAGACACAACTAACTTAAAAGAGGAAATTGGTGACATTCTTTGGTACGCGGCCATTGCCCTTGAAGCTTTAGATACAAACTTCGAGGAAGTGATGGAAACTAATATTGCAAAACTTAAGGCACGTTATCCTGAAAAATTTACAGAAGATAAAGCCTTAAATCGTAATTTAGATACAGAACGCGAGATTCTAGAGGATTAAGGCAATCTTTAAAATATGGCATTATCTCAAGAAGATCGAATAGAGATCTCTAAAAAAATCATAGATATTCCAAAAGAGAATGAGAATTCAGCAGATCTGCAGGCCCAGCTTGAAATCGAAAAGATTAAAGCTCAGAAAGCAGACAACGCGAACAAAGCTCTTATGGATGAAAGTACGCCCTTCATTGATGGCTATCAGTCTGAATTAGAACGATATAACGGTAACGGCCATACTCAGCTTATCGAGCAAGATTTGATTGATTCTGCCGATAGACTTCTTCAAAACCCATTTTTTCCAAATGACCAAAACACACCGATGCCAGCTATACCAGATGGAGCTTGGAAATTTTTTCCACCTTTTTCTGGAAACAAAGGTATTGGTAAGAATTACAATGAAACTTATACTCCTGTCACTAAAGAGCAAGATCATTTTGATGATATCAATACCCAGATAGCTATAATTGAAGCCCTGGTGGACGCTACGAGAAGTAGTGGAAATGAGTGTGTGGATATTCCACCGGAAATCGTTGGTCCAAGTGTGGTAATGCAACAGGCTGCGATAGACCTTAAAGCCGCTGTACAGGCCTGGG
>Ga0307377_10001034_pt1 | contig 36667 bp, 34 predicted proteins | sample TR3MG_FD_202535 | JGI IMG/M metagenome (GOLD analysis project Ga0307377, IMG submission 202535) | Soil microbial communities from Risofladan, Vaasa, Finland - TR-3 | ecosystem: Environmental > Terrestrial > Soil > Coastal area > Acid sulfate soil | place: Finland: Risofladan, Vaasa | collected... | reverse complement strand
GCAGGCTGCGGCGCTGCGGCTGGTGGAACACCTCGCGCGCGGCTTGCGCGAGCGTCTTGCGATCGACCCGCTCCTTGCCCTGCACGTAGGTGCCGAGCAGCGCGCGGTCGCACAGCACGTTGATCACCCGCGGGACGCCGCCGCTCAAGCGGTAAAGGCGGCCCATCAACGTCGCGGGAAACAGCTGGCGTTGCGCGCCGGAGATATCGAGCCGATGGCGCACATAGGCCGCAACTTCAGCCCGGGTCAGCGGACCCAGGTGATAGCGCGCGACGACGCGCTGGCTGAGCTGGCGCAGCTCGGGCCGCTCCAGCATCAGGCCCAATTCGGGCTGGCCGAGCAGGATGATCTGCAGCAGCTTGCGCTCGTCGGTTTCCAGGTTGGTGAGCAGGCGCATCTGCTCCAGCACCTCGGCCGAGAGATTCTGCGCCTCGTCGATGATCAGCACCGTGTGCCGGCCTCTGGCATGCGCATCGAGAAGGTAGGCGTTGATGCAGTCGATGAACACCTTGATGCTGGCGTTTCCCGCGGGGCAGGCGATGCCGAATTCGACGCAGATGGTGGAGAGCAGTTCCTCCACCGTGAGCTTGGGATTGAAGATGTAGGCGACATCGCAGGAGTCCGGTATCTGCTGCAGCAGGCAGCGGCAGACCGTGGTCTTGCCCGCGCCCACTTCGCCGGTGAGCAGCACGAACCCGCCGTCTCCGCTCACGCCGTAGAGCAGATGCGCGAGGGCCTCCTGGTGGCGCTGGCTCAGGTAAAGATAGCGCGGGTCCGGCGCAATGGAGAACGGCGCTTCAGCGAGGCCAAAGTAGTGCTGGTACATGGGGAACGTCGGGCAAGGCGAATGCTCCCATTATAGCGGCCGCGCCGGCGCGCGGCGTGTTTCCGCCATAAGCGCGCCGGCGGCATTTGCGACGGCGGGCGGACTGCGCAAAACGGTCAGGATTTAGAGCCTTGCGGAGGGCCGGACTCACTCATCGTCCGAGACTTCGCGCACCATCTCGCGAAACCTGATCAGCTCGTGCTCTTCGCTCCCTTCGACCACGCTCTGGGGCATGAGCAGGCAGCTCGCCTCCCCTTTGCGGTATTCAAGGTTCTGCCCCGGGAGGAATGCGCCGGCGCGCAGCAAGACGTGCACTTCGCCCGGCGACCGGCTGTCGCCGCCGATCAGAATGCCGGTTTCACCGCCTGCTCCGCCGCTCACGCTGAGGTGCGCCAATTGCGCGGATTTGGCGATGGTCTGAATGCCAACCGAACCCTTCTGCGGAATTTCGCGATGCAGGCGGCGCACCACGCCGAGCACCCAGTTGTCGCCGCCTTCGGGCTGCAGTCCGAGCAGGCAGCCGATTTTCAGCCAGTCGCCCTTGATTTCTGGAATGCCGGCGCCGAAGCCGCCGGCGCTGACGTTTTCGACGATCCAGGCTTCGGTGCCGGCGCTGTCCTGGCTGGTCACGCCGCCCAGCACCGCCAGCACCCCGTCGTAGCCGTGGACGACATTGAGGCGCGACTTCACCCGGTGGCGCTGGTGCTTGCGCTGCGGCGGCGTGGACGACCAGTACAAGGCCAGATGGTTGAGCACGTCGAGCACCGCTTCGGCCGGATAGCTGCCGCCGAGGTTCACCTGCGGCGGAACATTGCCCGTGGTCTTTATCGCCCTGATCAGGTCTTGCAGATCCTTCAGCGCGTCGCCCGCGGCAAAGAAGCGCAGCGTAGGCGCATGCTGGGGCGGGCGCGCCAGGCGCAACGGCGCCTGGCCGGTGGCGAGATCGATCCAATAGGCGATGTCGGGCTGCAGGTCCGGGCGCAAGGTGAACGACGCGCAGAAGTGGGCGATCAGGCGCTCGCACAACTCCATCTCCAGCGGCAGCAGGCTGTCGGGCGCGGACGCGGACAGCATCACCACCTTCAGAAATTCCCGCTCCGGCGTGGATTCGCCCGCAACACCGGGGTAAAGCACCACCGGCGCGCGCGCGAAGTTGCGGCTTTCCGCCAGCGCGTAGACCCTGGCGATTACGCCCCACACCGACGGATCCATCGGGCCGTAGCGCACGTACATCCACTTCAGCTGCGCGCCAAGCGCGCGCAGCGCGCGCGCGAGCAGCAGTGGCATGCTGCCCTTCAACGCGTCCGCGCCTTTGGCGCCCGCAGCGTAGAGATCGACGCAGCCGGCGTAGGCCTGCGCCGCGTGGCGCCAGTAGTCGTAGATCCCTTTCCACAGGCGCGTTTCCTGGAATTTCGCCAGGCGCGGCGACGCCAGATAGTCGCGTGCGAGCTTGCGCAGCTGCGGCTGCGCCGTCTCGTCCAGCAACTGAATCAGCTGCGCGCGATACTCCGGTTTGAAAACCGCCTCGGCCATGACCGACTCCAGCCAATGCGTCAACTCGTCCGCGCATTTAAGGGCGTCCTTGGCCGGCAGCTCTTCGAGGAGCTTGCGCGCCTCCTTGATCTCGGCCATGGGATGATCGGGCTTCTTGCTTCCGAACAGGCTGATCATGCGTGTCTCGCGGAAATTCCGGACCATCCGATTCTGCTGCAAAAAGCGCGCGCCAATCCACGCCTGCTGCCACGTTTTACATTGTTTAACAAGCGGCGGCTATGGATGCCGGTGCGGCAGTTGCGCGCGCAGGCTGCGCAACTGGCCTTCGAGCTCGCGTATGCGATTGATCAGCGTGAGCGTCAGGGCAAGCGTCTGCGCATCCAGCTCCAGGTCGTCGCGCAAGCGTCCCGCCGCCTGCACCGTAACCACCATATCGCCGCTGAAGGTCCACTCGGTTTCCTGCGGATTGTTCGGCACCAGAGCGCCGTAGTCTGCGAGTTCGCGCAGCTCAGCTTCGGACAGACAGGAGCACCGCGCGAGCTCGGCCAGCGTAAGCGCCAGACGATCATCCAACCACTCTGCATCAGTTTGCTGGAGTTCCATTTCTCATCTCCTGTTCGAAATGACCGCGCGGATTGAAGGACGAGCCATCAGCCAATTCCTTGAACAAGGCCCGCTCGCGCTCGCTCAGCACGGTCGGCACGACGATCTGGGCAATCGCGTACAGGTCGCCTTCCCCCGCGCCCGGTTTCGGCAAGCCGCGCCGCGCGAGCCGTAATTTCTGCCCGGCATGCGTGCCCGGCGGCACTTTCAGATGGACCGGTCCGCCCAGCGTAGGCACTTCGACCACGGCACCGAGCGCGGCCTCCCAGGGTGTCAGCGGCAGATCCAGATAAAGATCGTGGCCGCTGACTCGATACAGCGCGTGCGGATGCAGCGCAATATTGAGATACAGGTCGCCGTCGGGGCCGCCGCCGGCGCCCTTCCCTCCCTTGCCGGGCAGGCGCAGCCTTTGCCCATCCGTGGCGCCCTTGGGAATGCGCGCCTTGAACGAGCGCTGCACGCGATGCAGACGGCCATGCTCGTCGTATTCGGGCACGGTGAGATTCAGATCCACCATAGTGCCGCGACTGGCTTCCTGCAGGCTGATGTGCGCCGTAACCTCGTAATCCTGTCCGGACATCTTGAAGCTTGCGCCCGGCCGCCCCGCCCGCCGCCCGCCGCCCGCGAGCCCGGCGAACAGATCGGCCAGGTCGACGTCGTCGAACGAGAACTGCGTGTCCCCGAACTGCTTGCCCCAATCCGGGGGCGGCTGAAATTCCTGCCCGGCCTGATGGCGGCCCAACTGGTCGTAGGCGGCGCGCTTCTCCGGATCCTTGAGGGTCTGGTAAGCGTCCGCGATTTCCTTGAATTTCTCCTCGCCCGCAGGATCCTTGGACACATCCGGATGGTACTTGTGCGCGAGCTTGCGGTATGCCTTCTTGATCGCGTCGCTATGGGCGTCGCGTTCGACGCCGAGGATCTGGTAGTAGTCCTTGTATTTCATCACTCACTCCCCAAGTGCCAGCCGCGAGTCACGATGATCGTGCCTCAATTTCATGCTCTTCCTGCGGCTCGACGTGAATGGTGACCGAAGCCTTGGCCAGGTGACTGGCGATCGATGCCTCGATCCGGTCGCATAAAGCGTGGGATTCGCTGACGCTGGTCTCCCCCGGCACCGTAAGATGAAACTCGACGAAGCGCCTGGCGCCCGCTTTGCGCGTGCGCAGCGCATGGAAGCTCGCCCCTGCGGGCAACCCGGCCAGAATGAGTTCCTCGGTTCTTTTGATCTCGCGCGGCGACAAGGCGACGTCCATCAGGCCGTCGATCGAGCGCCGCAGCAAGTCGACGCCGGTGAAGATGATGTGCAGTCCGACGGCGATTGCGATCAGCGGATCGAGTATCTGCCATCCGGGCAGGACCACGATGACCAGCAGACCGCTCAGCACCCCGGCAGAGGTCCACACGTCGGTGAGCAGGTGCTTGGCATCCGCCTCGATGGTGACGCTGTCATGCTTGGCCGCGACGCCGAGCATGAGGCGCGCGGTGGTGTAGTTCGCCGCCGCCGCGAGCAGCCCTACGGCAATACCCCAGCCCAGATTCTCCAGGGGTGCCGGATGCATGAAGCGGCTCCATCCCGTGTAGATGATGGAGCCGGCCGCAAACAGGATCAGCGTGCCCTCAACGCCGCTGGAAAAATACTCGGCCTTGTCGTGGCCATAGCTGTGGCGATCGTCCGCAGGCTGCTCGGCGATGGTGAGCGCGGTCAGCGCGACCAGACCCGCCGCGAGGTTGACCAGCGCTTCGAGCGCGTCCGACAGCAGGCTCACCGAGCCGGTCAGGAAATACGCGCCGAACTTCAATGCCAGCGTCGCGATCGACGTGGCGATCGAAAGCAGCGCCATTTTCTTTGTAGCGTTCATCGGGGTGCTATGGGTTGCCGACCGTCACTCAACTGAACCTAACCAGACTATGATCGCCCGCACGCAGACAGGCACGGCAGCATTATGCCATCCGCGCGCGGCATACATCGCGCGTGCGAACCGTTAATGCGCCGCGCAACGGTCCGCTCCGTCCCCCGGCGTCGCTGCACGAAGCTATTTCATTTTCGACGGCAGCTTGATCGTCCTGCCGGCAACCATGAAGGCGCCCTTCCCGCGGTGATGAAGCGTCCGCGGATCCTTGCGCGAGCGGTCGATCCACGCCTGCCGCACTTCGAGGATGAAGAAGCAGTATTTGGCCACCAGCCGCGCGTCGGCGAGCCTGCATTCTAGTGCCGCGTAGCATTCGTCGATCAGCGGCGCCCGGACCAGCGACGCGGCCACCGGCGTAAGCCCGAAGCGCTTGAATTTGTCCACCTTGCGCCCGGAAGTGTTGCCGCAGCCCACGACCTGCGCCGCAAGTTCGACCGTCGGAATGTTGATCACGCATTCCTTGGTCGCCTTGAGCACGCCGAAGCTATAGTTGCGGTCGCTGATCACGCAGCCCACCAGCGGCGGCTCGAATTCCATCATCGTGTGCCAGGACATGGTCATCACGTTCGGGCGGCCTCTTTCGGCGGTCGTCACCAGCACTACCGGACCAGGCTCGAGCAGGCGATAGACCCGGGACAGGGGAAAGGATTTTTTCGTCATCTGGCACCCCCGCTTCTTTGGTTTTCAGCAATTGCGCCAATCGCGCTGCACGCTTCTCACGCCGAGGTTCGCCGGCGCAAGACGAAATCAGTTTGAGCCTTGTGCGCAAGTCCCCATTGATAAAACGCAAGCCTGCCGTGCGACGATCGGGGCCGAACCCGCCCCCGCTCCAAGCCGGCACGCGGCACAGTTGACATCGGGCGTTATTTCGATAATACTCGAAACATGGAAATAAACGCCGCCAGCAGCAGCCTTGCCGCACTGGGACACCCAACGCGGCTGGCGATTTTTCGCCTGCTGGTGCAGGCGGGGCCGGAAGGCGTCAACGCCGGTCTGATCTGCGACAAGCTGAAGCTCGCGCCGGCGACGCTGTCCTTCCACCTTGCGCACTTGAGCCGGGTCGGGCTGATCCGCGGCCGCCAGGAAGGCCGGTTCATTTTCTACGCCGCCGACTACACGGCGATGGACGCGCTGCTCGCCTTTCTCACCGACAACTGCTGCCAGGGGGCGCAATGCCTGCCGCTGAGCAACGCTTCCGCCGTCCCGGCGAAGCGGCGCCGCGCCGTGTCCGCCCGCTGATTTTCCCGGAGCCACCCAGATGAGCGAACGCGTATTCAATGTGCTATTCCTGTGCACCGGGAACTCGGCGCGCAGCATCCTCGCCGAGGCCATACTCAACGCCGTCGGCAAAGGGCGGTTCCGCGCTTTCAGTGCCGGCAGCCACCCCGCGGGCAAGGTGAACCCGTTCGCAATCGAACTGCTGCAACAGCAGAATCTCGTCACTGCCGGCCTGCGCAGCAAGAACTGGGACGAGTTTGCCGCCGCCGGCGCGCCGCATCTGGACTTCGTGTTCACGGTCTGCGACAACGCCGCGGGCGAGATCTGCCCGGTCTGGCCGGGCAAGCCGGTGACCGCGCACTGGGGCGTTGCCGACCCGGCCGCGGTCGCCGGCAGCGACGCCGACAAGCGCGCCGCCTTTGCCGCGGCGTTCAAACTGCTGCATCGCCGGATTGCGCTGTTTGCCAGCCTGCCGCTGGCGAAACTCGATGCCCAGGCGATCAAACGCGAAGTCGATCGGATCGGCCAGCGAAGCGGGAAGGACGAATAAATCGTGAGCGCACAGAGCCCGTCGCAAACCGATAAGGCCGGCAGCGCGGCCATGAGCGTGTTCGAGCGCTACCTGACGCTGTGGGTGTTCGTCTGCATTGTGATCGGCGTCGCGCTGGGCCAGGGGCTGCCCGGCGCGTTTCAGGCGATCGGCAGGATGGAGCTCGCCCAGGTGAACATCCCGGTCGGCCTGCTCATCTGGGTGATGATCATTCCGATGCTGGTGCGGATCGACTTCGGCGCCCTGCATCAGGTGCGGGACCACTGGCGCGGCATAGGCGTGACGCTGTTCGTCAACTGGGCGGTGAAGCCGTTCTCGATGGCCCTGCTCGGCTGGATTTTCGTGCGTCATGTTTTCGCGCCCTATCTGCCTGCCGATCAGATCGACAGCTACATTGCCGGCCTGATACTGCTGGCCGCGGCGCCGTGCACGGCGATGGTGTTCGTCTGGAGCAGGCTCTCCGACGGCGATCCCTACTTCACGCTGTCGCAAGTCGCGCTGAACGACCTCATCATGATTTTCGCGTTCGCGCCGATCGTGGCGCTGCTGCTGGGCATCGCCTCGATTACGGTGCCGTGGGACACGCTGTTCACCTCGGTCGTCCTGTACATCGTCATTCCGGTGGTCCTCGCGCAGCTCTGGCGCAAGTACCTGCTGGCCAGGGGCGAAGCGCACTTCCAGCGCGCGCTCGCGAAAATCGGGCCCTATTCCGTCGCGGCGCTGTTGCTCACGCTGGTGCTGCTGTTCGCGTTCCAGGGCGAGGCCATACTCAGGCAGCCGCTGATTATCGCCATGCTGGCGCTGCCTATCCTGATCCAGGTGTTTTTCAACTCCGCGCTGGCCTATTGGCTCAACCGCGCGGCGGGCGAAAAGCACAACATCGCCTGCCCCTCGGCGCTGATCGGCGCCTCCAACTTTTTCGAGCTTGCGGTGGCCGCGGCCATCAGCCTGTTCGGCTTCAACTCGGGAGCGGCGCTGGCAACGGTGGTCGGCGTGCTGATCGAGGTGCCGGTGATGCTGGTGGTGGTCAGGGTGGTCAATTCCACGCGCGCCTGGTATGAGCGCGGCGTTTGAATCCATCAATAGAGGAGCATGAAATGAGCACAGACAACATCCGTGAAGTGGTGAAGCAGAAATACGGCCAGGCCGCGCTGCGGGTCCAGAGCGGCGGCTCTTCCTGCTGCGGGGGCAGCCCTGCCGTGGGCGGCGGCTGCGACCCGATCACTTCCAATCTCTACAGCACGCAGCAAAGCGGCGAAGTGCCGGACCAGGCACTGCAGGCCTCGCTCGGCTGCGGCAATCCGACGGCGCTGGCGCAGCTGAACCCGGGCGAGACGGTGCTCGACCTCGGCTCGGGCGGCGGCATCGACGTGCTGCTCTCGGCGCGGCGCGTCGGCCCGGCCGGCAAGGCCTACGGACTGGACATGACCGATGAAATGCTCGCGCTCGCGCGCGAGAACCAGAGGAAGGCCGGTGTGACCAATGTCGAATTCATGAAAGGCGAGATCGAGAACATCCCGCTTCCGGATGACTCGGTCGATGTGATCATTTCCAACTGCGTGATCAATCTGTCCTCGGACAAGGACCGGGTCCTGCGCGAGGCGTTCCGGGTGCTGAAGCCGGGCGGCCGCCTGGCCGTCTCCGACGTCGTCGTCACCGGGGAAATCCCGGCTGAAGTCCGCAAGAACGTCGAACTGTGGATCGGCTGCATCGCCGGCGCGCTGCGCGACTCGGACTACGGGGCGAAGCTCGCCGGCGCCGGTTTCGAAGACATCGATCTCGAACCCACGCGTATCTACGCGGTCGAGGATGCGCGCCAGTTTCTCGCCGGACAGGGCATCGACGTGGACGCGATTGCCGCCCAAGTCGACGGCAAATTCATGAGCGCCTTCGTGCGCGCGCGCAAACCCGCCCGGAAAGCCTGCTGCGCTTAAGCCGCGCCGCGCGGCCGCGCCAGCCTGCCGCTTGCGCCAGCCGCACGATGCGATCGCCCGTCGCCGTGGCGACTCCTCGTGCCAGTGCGGGCGGCGGCGTCAGTCGCCCTCGAATTCGCACAGGGTGAACACCTTGTGCTTGAGCTTTGCCAGTCGCTTGCGCCCGCCCAGGTCGGGCAGATCGATCACGGCGCAGACTTCCACGACCATGCCGCCCATTTTTTCGATCAGCTTGATCGCCGCTTCGGCGGTGCCGCCGGTGGCGATCAGGTCGTCCACCAGCAGCACCCGCTCGCCTTTGGCGATCGCATCGACGTGCAGCTCGACGCGGTCGAAGCCGTACTCCAGTTCGTAGTCGTGGCCTACGGTAGCGGCGGGCAGCTTGCCTTTCTTGCGTATCGGCACGAAACCCACGCCCAGCTGAAACGCCAGCGCGGCGCCGATGATGAAGCCGCGCGATTCGATTGCTGCGATTTTGTCGATGTCCGCGCCGGTGTAGCGGTGCACGAATTCGTTGATGGTGACGCGGAATCCGACCGGGTCCTTGAGCAGGGTGGTGATGTCGCGGAACATGACGCCTTGCTTGGGATAGTGCGGGACGGTGCGGATGAGAGATTTGATCGTCATGGTGTTGTCTTCCTCATTGCATCATTTGGGATTCAGCAGACGCCCGGCCACCGCATCCAGGCGCCGCACCATGTCCGGGTCGCGCGCCTCGGGCGCGGTGATCAGCGCATGCCCGAGCGCGCTGCGGCAGCTGCAGTGAGCGCCGTGCGCGTCGTCCCTGATCCTGGGTGCCACTTGTTTTACCATCGCGCGCGCCTTTTCGGCATTGGCGAGCAGCACTTTGATGATCGCATCCACGGTCACGTCGTCGTGGTTCGGATGCCAGCAATCGTAGTCGGTGACCATGGCTACGGTCGCGTAGCACATCTCGGCCTCGCGCGCGAGCTTGGCTTCGGGCATGTTGGTCATGCCGATGACGTCGCAGTTCCAGCTGCGATACAGCTCCGATTCGGCCAGGCTGGAGAACTGCGGCCCCTCCATCACCAGATAGGTGCCGCCGCGCGCCGTGTCGATGCCGACTGCGCGCGCCGCCGCCTCGAGGTGCTCGCCCAGGCGGCTGCAGACGGGGCGCGCCATGGATACATGCGCCACCAGGCCGGTTCCGAAAAAGCTCTTGTTGCGCGCAAACGTGCGGTCGATGAACTGGTCGACGATGACGAACATTCCCGGATGCAGATGCTCGCGCAGCGAACCCACGGCGCTGACCGAGACGACGTCGGTCACCCCCAGGCGCTTGAGCGCGTCGATGTTGGCGCGGAAGTTGATGTCGGAGGGCGGAATCCGGTGCCCGCGTCCGTGCCGCGGCAGAAACACCATCGCCTGGCCGTCGAGCTCGCCGCACAGGAACGCATCCGAAGGATCGCCGAACGGGGAAGAAACGTTCTCCCAGCGCTTATGGGCAAGGCCGTCGATGTCGTAGACACCGCTGCCGCCGATGATGCCCAGTACCGGTTTTCTCTGATTCGAGTGCATTAGTTTCCTTCTCCCGTTTTGCCAGCTGCGGAATGCGCCTGCCCGGCCGCACTCGGCCGGCCGGCATTGCCCGGACGGGCGGTCCGCCACGCCCACGGCGCCTTGCTCAATCCTTCCCCCGGTACGGCAGCACGATGCGGATCTCGAACCTGTCGCCCACCACTTCCGTATGCAGGCTCGCCTCGACGTCGAAATGCAGCGCCAGCCGCTCGCGTATGTTGGCGAGCGCCATGCGGTTGCCGGCGCGGTGCTGGTAATCCGGGTGGTAGGGATTGGTGAGCAGCAGCCGCACCTGGTTCTTGTCCCGGGCGAGGCATATGCGCACCGTGCCCGGCTCCATGCCAGGCTCGATGCCGTGAAAGATTGCGTTTTCCACCAGCGGCTGCAACAGCAATTGCGGCACCAGCGCATCCCCCGGCATGGTCGCTATGTCCCATTCGACGCGCAGCCGCTCGCCCAGGCGCAGTTGCTCCAGATTGAGGTATTGGCGGCACAGCGCCAGTTCATCGGCCAGGGTGGTCAGGCGCCGATTGTCCTGCATCAGCGCGCGGAACAGTTCCGCAAGATCTTCCAGCGTCTCCTCGGCGCGCTTGGGGTCGCTGCGAATGAGAGAGAGCACGGCGTTGAGGCTGTTGAACAGGAAATGCGGCCGGATGCGCGCCTGCAGTGCCTGCAGGCGGGCATCGGTCAGCGCGGGCGAGAAGGCGCGCTTGCGCCAGAAGAAGTAGGCGAGGAGGAAGGCTGTAAGGAGCACGCACAGGATCGACGCCCGCGCCAAGCCAAACGGCGTGATTGCATTGCCAAGGAGCGCGCCGGCTTTGAGTACCGCTGCCGTCCAGGCTGCCGCCAGGGCAAGCACGGCGGCAACGCCCCAGCCATAGGGCAGGCGTGCGAACCATTTCGACAAGGTGTACAGCGACACCAGCGACAACAGCAGCACCGGTTCGAGCGCCGCAGCCAGCGTCATGAACTGATACGCAAACTGCGTCATGTCGCTGGACAGGATCAGTGCGGCGGTGAAGCCGGCGATATTGCCGAGCAGCAGGATGCGCACCGCGACACCCAGATTGCGGAAATCCGGCAGGGCGTCGGAATGCGCGTTTTGGTCTGTGTCTGCCATGGATAAGGTATTGAAAGCCAAAATCAATCAGCGTGGGAGCGGTCGAAAAACGTGTTTTGATTCTGACCGCATTCAGCGCAATGCGCAAGAACATGCAGCGTAACGTACGGCCGCGCGGCGGCCATAACTGCCGCGAGCGTGCTTGAACGGAAGCGACGCAGCCTCGGCAGCTGTCGGCCGGGTCTGCGCATCACGGTTATCGGAAACGACGCGCTGTGCACGAACTCGAAGTGGAAGCGCTGCTGCAGCCCCGTGGTATCATGCCCGCCTGCGCGTCAGCAGCAAAAACGGGGATGCTCCCGCATTGAGCCCGCCGATTTTGCGGCACGCCAGAGCTTAGCCACTGACGGAGTGCTCTATGCGCATACTCCTTGCATTCAGTCTCCTTGCTTTTTCGCTTGCGGCAACGGCCGCGCCCACGCTTTATCGCTGGACCGACGGTAACGGCAACGTGCATTACAGCGACACGGCGCCGCCTGCCGATGCGAAGACCGTGCAGAAGGTGGGGGCGTCCGGCCAGGGCGCCGGCGAAGCGCCGTCCGCGATCGATCAATCCTATGCGATGCAAATGGCGGTGAAAAATTTTCCGGTCACCGTATACACGTCCAAGCAATGCGGCAAGGCGTGCAAGCAAGGCCTCGACTATCTGAAGAAGCGCGGCGTACCCTTCACGGAGAAAGTCGTCGCCAAGCAGGATGAAATCGACGCGTTGGTCAAGCTGGCCGGCGCGCCCGAAGTGCCGGTGCTGGTGGTCGGTATCGACGTCCGCAAAGGCTACAACGAACAGGGTTGGAGCGACGCGCTGGATACCGCCGGTTATTCCAAAACCAGCACCGCGCCGTAAGCGCGTCCCGCTTCGCTCCCGCACGTCTGCCGCAGCGGCCTTCGCGCCAGCGCGTGAATCGCGCGAGGGCGCCGTATTACGTCTTTCTTGGTGCCGGGTAGAGGAGTCGAACCTCCGACCTTCGCATTACGAATGCGCTGCTCTACCAACTGAGCTAACCCGGCTGAGCCCAACTGAACGCGTCAATGCGAACGGGAGCACGAGAGGAAGGGCGCCATTATATGCGCTGGCGCGAGCCCTCACAAGGCAGATGCTACGGCGCCCCGGTCAAGCGAGATACGGAAGACGCGCCCAGCGCGCTGCGATCAGCGCCCCGGACGGGTGCGCACGATGATGTCGATGCCTTCCGTGACAGTACCCGGAGGCAAGGGCGGCAGCCCCTCGATATGAATGCCTGTGGCAGGGATGTCCGTCAACTCCCCCGTGGCGACGTCATAGAAATGATGATGCACGCTGGTGTTCGGGTCGTAAAACACCTTGTTCGGATCGACAATGAGTTCGCGCACCATCCCTTTTTCCAGAAACAACTTGAGCGTGTTGTAGACCGTCGCCTTGGAAGTTTCGGTATGGCGGGCGTTGACGATCGCCAGGATCTCGTCGGCCGAAGGATGCTGGCAATTTTCGAATAGGGCGTGGCCAATCTCGATGCGCTGATGCGTCGGATTGATACCATAGTTGCGCAGCAGTTCCGCTACGCTTTCGCGGGTGTGTTTTTCTAACTCCATGTTTGTATTATAAATTGAATTTTCGACTTTGTCTAATTCCGGTCCGGTCCTCGACACCGCAGTCTGTCTTGCCGGTGTACCGCCGGGCGCGTACAGGCGGAGCATGCCGCCGGCGATCCGGGCTATTGCACGGCGAATTAGCGATTCGGAGCACTAACTGCCCGCAGAAAGCTCTTTGGGCAAGGGGAAGGTCACGCCTTCCTCCTTGCCCTGCAATTGGCTTACCCGTTTCGCGCCCAGTTCCTGCAGCCGGGCGATGACTTCCATCACCAGCACCTCCGGCGCGGAGGCCCCGGCGCTGACGCCGATGCGCTCGCGGCCCCGCAGCCATTCGGGGCGCAGTTCGGACGCATCGTCGATCATGCGTGCTTCCACGCCCAGCGTCTGCGCGACTTCGCGCAGGCGGTTGGAATTCGAACTGTTGGGCGAGCCGACGACGATTACCAGATCGCATTGCGGCGCCATGAGCTTCACCGCGTCCTGGCGGTTCTGCGTGGCATAGCAGATGTCGTCCTTCTTCGGTCCGATGATGGCCGGAAAGCGCCGCTTCAGAGCGTCGACGATAGCGGCGGCATCGTCCACCGATAGCGTGGTCTGGGTGACGTAGGCGAGCCGGTCCGGATATTCGACCTCGAGCCGCTCGGCGTCCGCGACCGTCTCGACCAAGTACATGCCGCCCGTCGCCTGCCCCATGGTTCCTTCCACCTCGGGGTGCCCGCGATGGCCGATCATGACGATGCCGCGGCCCTGTTCGTGCATCTTGGCGACCTCGACGTGCACCTTGGTCACCAGCGGGCAGGTGGCGTCGAACACCTTGAGGCCGCGTTCCTCGGCTTCGCGCCGTATCGCTGGTGCCACGCCGTGAGCGCTGAAAATCACCGTGCTGCCGGCCGGCACCTGATTCAGTTCGTCGACGAACACCGCGCCCTTCGCGCGCAGGTCATCGACCACAAACTTGTTGTGCACCACTTCGTGGCGCACGTAGATCGGCGCGCCGTACAACTTCAGCGCGCGCTCGACGATGGCGATGGCACGTTCGACCCCGGCGCAGAAACCGCGCGGATTGGCTAGCAGGACTTCCATGCTTTATCCCCTATGAATGAGCGGACGAGGAGCCGGCGGGGGTCGGCAGACGCGCTCATCGCGCCGCGCTCGCCCGTCTGGCCCGCGGAAAAAAGCTGTCGGCGACCAGCAGCACCGCGCCCAGCGTGATCGCCGAATCGGCCAGGTTGAACGCCGGCCAGTGCCAGGCGGCGACATGAAAATCGAGAAAATCCACGACATAGCCCAGCACCATACGGTCGAGCACATTGCCCGTCGCCCCGCCCAGGATCAGCGCGAGCGCGAAGCAGAACAATTTCTCGCCCGCATGGCGCGCCAGCAGCACGCCGATCACGATAATCGCAACCAGTGCGATGACTATGAAAAACCCGCGCTGCCAACCTGCGGCGGCCGCGAGAAAGCTGAACGCTGCGCCCCTGTTGTAGGTCAGCACCAGGTTGAAAAATCCGCTGTAGGCGTGCACCTCGCCGTAGCGCAGGCTGACGCTGACCCAATACTTGCTCAGCTGGTCGAGCAGCACCACCAGCAGCGCCAGCGCGTACCAGGGAACGAGCTTACGCATGCGCTCTCGCTTCGCCGGCGCCATGCAGGTTGGACACGCAGCGGCCGCACAGGCCGGGGTGGCCAGCGTCCCGGCCGACATCATCCCGGTAATGCCAGCAGCGCTCGCACTTGGCGTGCGCGCTTGCGCTCACGACTATCGCCTCCTCCGCGGCCACGGCGACCTGCGTGAGCTTCGCGCTCGAAGTGATGAGCACGAAACGCAGGTCGTCGCCCAGCGATTGCAACAGCGCCAGCTTGTCCCCGCTCGCTCGGATCTCGACTTCGGCCTGCAGCGAGGAGCCGATCGTTCCGGCCGCGCGCGCCTCCTCCAGCTGCTTCTGCACCTCGGCGCGCACGCTGCGGATGCGCGCCCAGCGGTCGAGCAGCGCCTGCGCAATGCCCGTGGCGGGGAACTCGTCCCAGGTATGGGTGAACACGCTGACGTTCTCGTCCTTGTCCCCGCCGGAAAGCGTCCAAATCTCTTCGGCGGTAAAGGAAAGTATCGGAGCCATCAGCCGCACCAGGCGCTGCAGTATCTGGTATAGCGCATTCTGCGCCGAGCGCCGCGCCTTCGAATCCTTGCCGGCCGTGTACAGCCGATCCTTGAGTATGTCGAGGTAAAAGCCGCCCAGATCCTCGGAGCAGAAACCCTGCAGCTTCTGCGCCACGAAATGAAAGTCGTAGTTGCCATAGTCGCGCGTCACCTCCTGCTGCAGCGACTGCACCAGTGCGAGCGCATAGCGGTCGATCTCCAGCCAGTCCTCCGGCGGCAGCGCGTGCGCCACGGGATCGAAGTCGGCGGTGTTGGCAAGCAGGAAACGCAGCGTGTTGCGTATGCGGCGATAGCTCTCGACCACGCGCTTCAGGATTTCGTCGGAGATCGACAGTTCCCCCGAATAGTCGGTCGCCGCCACCCACAGGCGCAGGATTTCGGCGCCCAGGCTTCCCGCGATTTTCTGCGGATCGAGCGTGTTGCCCAGCGACTTCGACATCTTGCGGCCCTGACCGTCGACGAAGAAGCCGTGCGTGAGCAGCCCCTTGTACGGCGGCACGCCGTTCAGCATGCACGACACCAGCAGCGAAGAATGGAACCAGCCGCGATGCTGGTCGGAACCCTCGAGGTACAGGTCGGCCGGGAATTGCAGCTGCGCCCCATGCGAACCGGCGCCGCTGGTTTTCCCCGCGGGCCCGCCCATCACCGTCTGGTGGGTCGAGCCGGAATCGAACCACACGTCGAGCGTGTCCTTGATCTTGAGGTAGTGCTCCGCTTCCGCGCCCAGCAGCTCTTTGGGATCCAGCGTCTGCCAGGCCTCGATGCCGCCCTGTTCCACGCGCTTTGCCACCTGTTCCAGCAGATCCGGAGTGCGCGGATGCAACTCGCCCGTTTCCCTGTGGATGAAAAAAGGCATGGGCACGCCCCATTGGCGCTGGCGCGACAAGGTCCAATCGGGACGATTCGCGATCATGCCGCGCAAGCGCGCCTGGCCCCAGTCCGGGTAAAAGCGCGTGTTCGCAATGCCGCGCAACGCGGTTGCGCGTAAGGACTCCGCGGGCTTGTGGCCCTTGTAGCCCGGCGGCTCGTCCATCGCGGCGAACCACTGGGTGCTCGCGCGGTAGATGATCGGCGTCTTGTGGCGCCAGCAATGCATATAGCTGTGGACGTGGTCTTCGGCGTGGAACAAGGCGCCCACTTCCTCGATCTTCTTCACCACCTCGGGGTTGGCCTTCCAGATCGACATGCCGCCGAAGAACGGCAGCGAGTCGGCGTATTTGCCGTCCGCCGTCACCGGCGTGAGGATCTGCTCGTCCTTCATGCCATAGCGGCGGCAGGAATCGAAGTCTTCGACGCCGTAGGCAGGCGCGCTGTGCACGATGCCGGTGCCGGTATCGAGCGTCACGTATTCGCCGAGATAAATCGGCGCAAGCCGATCGAAAAACGGATGACGGAACGCTATCAGCTCGAGCGCCTTGCCCTTGCACGAACCGACCGTTTCGCCGGAAAGCCCGAAGCGCGCGAGGCAGGCCTGCTGCAGGTCGGTGGCGAGGATCAGCAGGCCGCGTTCGGTCGATACCAGGCTGTAGATGTGGTCCGGGTGCGCGTTCAGCGCCTGGTTGGCGGGAATGGTCCAGGGCGTGGTGGTCCAGATGACCGCATAGACCGGACCATCCGGCAGCTTGTCCAGAGCAAATGCCTGCGCGAGCTTTTGCCTCTGGTCATCAGGCAATGCGAAGCCGACGTCGATCGCGAAGTCGGTCCGGTCGGCATACTCGACTTCGGCCTCTGCCAAAGCCGAGCCGCAGTCGAAACACCAGTTCACGGGCTTCAGGCCGCGGTAGACATATCCCTTCTCCAGGATCTTTCCCAACGTGCGGATTTCGTCGGCCTCGTTGCCGTAGGCCATGGTCAGGTAGGGATGGTCCCAGTCGCCCAGCACACCCAGACGCCGGAAATCCCGCTTCTGCCGCTCGATCTGCTCCGCCGCATAGGCGCGGCACAGGCTCTGCGTCTTCTCCACCGGCAGGTGCTTGCCATGGTGCTTTTCGATCTCGCGCTCGATCGGCATGCCGTGGCAGTCCCAACCGGGCACATAGACTGCGTCATAGCCGGCCAGGTTGCGCGACTTGACGATGATGTCCTTGAGGATCTTGTTGATCGCATGGCCAAGATGGATGTCGCCGTTGGCATAGGGCGGGCCGTCGTGCAGGATGAACTTCGGCCTGCCTTTGGACGCAGCGCGTATTGCCTCGTAGATCTTCTTCTCCTGCCATTCTTGCACCCATTTCGGCTCGCGCTTGGCGAGATCGCCGCGCATGGGAAAAGACGTGTCGGGAAGATTCAGCGTGTTCTTGTAATCAGCCATTTTTGATTTTTAAAGGTTCGTTTAATCGGGCACGGTTCAGGCGCATCAGCGCGCCATGAACGCGGCGTTCAAGCGCGTTCTTTCGCAGCCAACAACTCCTTGGCAATCTCGCAATCCCGGGCAATGCGCGCTTTCAACGCGTCGAGATCGGCAAATTTTTCTTCGTCGCGTATCTTGTGCAGGAAATCGATGCGCAGATGCTGTCCATATAGATTGCCGGCAAAATCGAACAGATGCACTTCCAGCTTGGCCAGCCCGCTGTCGTCGACGGTCGGGCGCAGCCCCAGACTCGCGGCGCCGTCGTAGCTGCGCCCTTGGGCGTCGAACGTGCGCACGGCAAAGATTCCGGACAGTGGCGGCCGGTTGTGCCGCAGTTGCACGTTCGCCGTGGGGTAGCCAATCTGCCGGCCTAGCTTGTCGCCATGCACCACCCGGCCGCTGATGCTGTAGGGCCGGCCGAGCAACGCTTCGGCCTCGGCCAGTCGGCCCGCAGCCAGCGCTGCGCGCACCGCCGAACTCGATACGCGCACGCCGTCCTGCGCCACCGTCGGCATCGCCTCCAGGCCGAACCCATGTTTGCGGGAGGCCTCCTGCAGTAGCGCAAAATCGCCGGCGCGGCGCGCGCCGAAACGAAAATCGTCGCCGATCAGCAGCCAGCGCATTCGCAGCCCCGCGAGCAGGTGCTGCTCGATGAAGTCCTGCGGCGACCTGCTGGCGTAATCGCGATTGAAGCGGCAGACCTGCACGCACTCCACGCCGTGCGCCGCAAGTAATTCCAGCTTCTCTCGCAGCGAGGTGAGTCGCGTCGGTGCGGTTTGCGGCGAGAACAGTTCGAGCGGATGCGGTTCGAACGTGAGCACACAAGCCTGCAGGCCGAGAGGACGCGCCCGCTCCCTGAGCCGCGCAAGCATCGCCTGGTGGCCCCGGTGCACGCCATCGAAATTGCCTATGGTCAGGGCCGTCGGCGACGGGTTGACAGCGTAAGTGGTGCGGCAAACGCGCATGTACAGGATCGGCTTTGGAAAGCTAAAATCCTGAATTATAGCGGCTTTCCACTACCTCCGGAACGTCGATCCGAGCCGCGCCGGTCGCGGCGAAACTCAAGCCGTCCCGGCGCCGCGCGCCGCGGACGAATACTTGAAGGCAAAATATAACGCCGCAACGAGCAGCAGGCTAAACCAGATGAGCGACCATTCGGGCACTTGCAGGCCCAACAGCGGTTCATGTCGCTCCGCGCACTCGCCGCTCGCATGGAACAGCCAAGGCAAAAGCTTGGCCGTAGGCCAGCCGTTGACGATCTGCTCCAGCGCGTCGATGCCGCAGCCGAATTTCGGGTGGTAAAGCACCCACACATGGCGCAGCGCGACGCCCAGGCCGGCCAGCGCGGCCAGCGCCAGAGCCGCACAGTAGCCGGCGGCGCCGCGGCCCCGCGGCTGGTGAATTGCCGCCACCACCGCGATCAGCCCGACCAGCAGGAACCCTGCACGCTGCAGCACGCACAGCGGGCACGGCGGCTGGTCTTTCAGAAACTGCACCGCCACCGCTGCGGCGAGCAGTGCGATGGAAACCACTGCGAACGCCGCGAACACCGGTCTCGGCCCCGGCTCGAATTTCGTCATGCGACTTTTTCCATCGGCGGCTAAGCCAGCTTCGGGTTGAGCGTGTAGGTGCCGGTGAGGCTGGCCTTGGCGAGCACGTGCCCCTCGATCGCCTTCAACACCTCGGCGCCTTTGAACGCGCCGCTCACGGCGCAGCGCGCGCTGTCGAGCGCGTACACCGTGAACACATAGTGATGCACGATCTCGTCGTTCCACGGCGGGCAGGGTCCGTCGTAGCCGAAATAGTTGCCGCCCATGTCCTTGTCCCCCGCGAACCAGCCGGTGTAGTCGTTGAGCCCCTGGCGTGCGCCGTATTTCGCCTCGGGTCCAGGTTTGCCGCGCGCGGTGACGCCGTCGGAAAACTCCGCCTCCGCGATCGCGCTCATGTTTGCCGGGATGTCGACCAACACCCAATGGTAGAAATCCACGCGCGGGAGACTGGCGGGAACGCTGTGCCCCTCCTTGTTTACGTCGTCGCCTTTGCTCGGCACGTCGTAGTCGTGGCAGATTAGCGCGAACGATTTGGTCCCTGCCGGCGCGCCGCTCCACGCGAGCTGCGGATTGCGGTTCGAAGAAAGCGTAACGTGGTCGGTCGCATGCGGTACGGCGAACGCGTATGCGCCTGGGATGCGCTGATTGCCGCCGAAGCTCGCGCTCTCAAGTTTCATGGTCTACCTCCAGCCAGGGATTGATTTCAAACGGTTGCCAAAATCGGTGTGTGCAAACCTGCATGCAAACGAAAATAATTCGGGATCTCTGCGCAACGATTGGATTCGAGACTGCCGCATTAGTTCAGCCTGGCGCACACCAGGCGCAGCGCGGCCGCCTTGCCCCTGATCTCGTCCGCATCGGGCGCATCCGGACGCCGCTCCAGATAGTCCTGCAAATCTGCGAGCGCCGCGCGGAAGCAATCGAGCTTGTAATAAGCGAGGCCGCGGTCGCGCACCTCCTCGGCCGCGTGCGGCGCCACCAATACCATGCGCTGCATCACCTCCAGCGTATTCTGCGCCTCCTCCGACTGCAGGTAAATGCCCTTGAGGTTGCGCAGCAGGCGCGCCAGGATCTGCCGCGGCGTCGCCGCCTGCAGAAACGACGGCAGCGGCAGCGCGTCGGCTTCGCGCTGCGGCAGTACGCGGGCGAGGCGCGCTCGCAACTTCGATTCCGACTGCGCCTCGCCGGAGCGGAAGGGATCGAGCACCAACTGCCCGCCGCTGACGCGCAGCGTGACCAGAAAATGCCCCGGAAAGGATACGCCCTGCAGACGCAGGCCGAGGCGGCGCCCGACCTCCATGTACAGAATCGAGAGCGTGATCGGAATTCCGGTGCGCCGCTCCAGCACCTGATTGAGGTAGCTGTTGCGCGGATCGTGATAGTCGTCGGTGTTTCCGCGAAAGCCCAGTTCGTCGAACAAGTGACGGTTCAGCACCACCAGCTTCTGTGCGGCAAAGGCGTCGACCGCGACGCGGCGCCGCACCGTCGCAGCAAGCGCATCGATGCGCGCCAGGTTTTGAGCAATGTCCAGTCCGGGGTAGGCGTCCTGCGCAATATGCAGGCAGGCCTCGGCGAGGTCGAAATTCTCCCGGCAGAGCAGCGCGGAGAATCGTTCCAGTCGGTATTGCGGTTCCATAGCTAATATCGGAGAAATTGGCCCGTTGCAAAATTCACCCTGCAACGGGTTCCCGCGCAAACGCGAGAGCACGCATGCCCTCATTTTTGCAATCAACCTAACTCCATCGTCGCTATTCGGCGGCGCGGCGCGCAAAATCCCTGATGCGAAAACCGAGCAGCCACAGCGTCGCAAAGTAAGTGGCGGCGCCCAGGCACACTATACCAAGCAGGCCTGCAGCGCGTTGCTCCCAGGCCGCGACCAGCCACCAGTTTTCCGTGCCCATCGCACCCCACAATACTGCAGCCATCACCAGCAACGCCAGCCCCAGTTTGTAGCTGAACTGCGCCCACTCGGGCTGCGGCTGGTAGATGCGATGCTGGCGCAGCTTGTAGTAGAGCAGGCCGGCGTTGAGGCAAGCCCCCAGGCCGATTGCCAGCGCCAGACCTGCGTGCTTGAGCGGTCCGATCAGAACGAGATTCATCAATTGCGTCGACACTAGCGTGATGACCGCGATTTTCACCGGCGTGCGGATGTTCTGGCGCGCGTAGAATCCCGGCGCCAGCACTTTCACCAGTATCAGCCCGACCAATCCGATGCTGTAGGCGACCAGCGCCCGGCGCGTCATCCACACATCCTCGGCGCTGAAGTGACCGTAGTGAAACAGCGTGCTGATCAGCGGCACCGCCAGCAATGCCAGTGCCACGGCCGCCGGGAGCGCCAGCAGCAAGGTGAGGCGCAGGCCCCAGTCGAGCAGGCGGCTGTACTGCTCGGTAGCATCGCCCGAATAATATTTGGACAGGCTGGGCAACAGAATGGTGCCGAGCGCCACCCCCAGCATGCCGGTGGGAAATTCCATCATCCGGTCGGCGTAATACAACCAGGACACGCTGCCGTTAGCGAGAAAAGAGGCGAAAATGGTATTGATCAGCAGCGACAGCTGGGCGATGGAAACGCCGAACACCGCCGGCCCCATGAGCCGCACAATGCGCCGCAGCCCCGGGTCGGAAAAATCCAGGTGCAGGCGTGGCAGCATGCCGATTCTTGCGAGATAGGGCAACTGCAGCGCGAGCTGCAGCACGCCGCCGCCGAGCACCGCCCAGGGCAGCACCATCACCCGTGGATGGAAATAGGGAGCGAGCACCAGCGCGCAGAAAATGAAGCTCACGTTGAGCAGCGTCGGCGTAATTGCCGGCACGGCGAAGCGGCTCCAGGTATTGAGGATGCCGCCGGCGAGCGAGACCAACGAAATAAACACGAGATAGGGAAAGGTGATGCGCAGCATCGCCACCGTGAGTTCGAATTTTTCCGGCGTAGCGGAGAATCCCGGCGCGCTCGCGTAAATGATCAGCGGCGCCGCCAAAATGCCAAGGGTGCTGACCGCCAGGACGGCGAGCGACAGCGCCGAGGCCACGCGATCGACCAGCAGTTTGGTCTCTCCTTCTCCCATTCGGGTCCTGTACTCCGCCAGAATGGGTACGAAAGCCTGGGAAAAAGCTCCCTCGGCGAACATGCGCCGCAGCAGATTGGGAATTTTGAAGGCGACGAAAAAAGCGTCCGTGGCGAGGCCGGCGCCGAACAAGCGCGCGATCACCGCGTCACGCACGAAGCCGAGTATGCGGGAAACTAGCGTCATGCTGCTCACCGTGGCGAGCGCGCGCAGAAGATTCATGGGCCCGATTATACGAAAACGGCGTTTCAGTGGAGGCTAATGCGCAAAGCGCGTTATGCCGGAACTAAAACGGCGTTTCAGTGGAGGCTAATGCGCAAAGCGCGTTATCCCGGAACTAAAGCGGCGTTTGAGTGGAGGCAAATGCACGAAGCGCGGTATGACGGAGCTAAAACGCGCTTGCGTAACAGGGACTAAATCAGTATCATGGCGCCCTTTCGTGTTCCTTACTTAGGCTCCACCATGGCCAATACAGATTCGGCGCGCAAACGTTCCCGCCAAGCCGAGAAACAGCGGCGCCACAACTCCGGCCTGCGCTCGACGCTGCGCTCGGCGATCAAGGACGTAAACAAGGCCATCGCGGGCGGAGACAAAGACGCTGCCAAGCAGGCGTTGAACCGTTCCACTGCTATCGTCGATCGTATCGCCGACAAGAAGATCATTCACAAGAACAAGGCCTCGCGCCACAAGAGCCGCCTGTCCGCCGCGATCAAGGCAATGGCCTGATTCAAGAATCGAACCCTGCGTGCGCTGCGGCCGGCTGAATGCCGGCCGTTTCGTTTTCAGCGTTCCGACCCGCCACCAGCGCCAGAAATTTGGGCTGCGCCCATATCACCGAGGAGAGCGCGAAGAAAGTCGATTGGATGAGGAAAAAATACCGCTGGAACATAAATTTGCGTTGAGTTGATCGAAAGCGTATGCTAGTAATTGCTTAAGCGCTTGAATGAGGAGGAGTTTGTGGCGTCTTCTGCAATCACAAAATACGGCTTCCGCATACGCACGCGCAGTGGGCTGATTGTGGATAACCTGTTGATACATGGGCGCGACGAAGTCGACGCCGAGCGCAAGTTGCGCCAGATGTATCGATACTGCGAGATTTTGCAGTGCACGGTGCGCCATCCGGCCAGGAGCACCGACCTTGCCACTGCAAGGTAAGTCCGTACCGGGAGTTCGACCGGTTTAATCTCGATACGCGCGCGCAGCCAATGGCTGCGGCGGTGTGCTAACATTATCCAACCGAATGTCGGGCACACGGCGGCAACTGCCGCCGTGTGCGTTTTGTTTTAGGGCATGCTGATGTCTCACGTAATGAACACCTATTCCAGGCTGCCGGTGGCATTCACCCACGGCCAGGGCGTATGGCTGTGGGATGCGCAGGGCAAGCGCTACCTGGACGGCCTCGGCGGCATCGCCGTGAACACGCTCGGTCATGCCCACCCGAAGCTGGTGCAAACGCTCGCCGCGCAAGCCGGCAGGCTGATACACACGTCCAACATTTATCAGATCACCGAGCAGGAAAACCTTGCCGACAGGCTCGCCGCGATCAGCGGCATGGACAAGATCTTCTTCTGCAATTCCGGCTGCGAGGCGAACGAGGCCGCAATCAAGATCGCGCGACTCTACGCCAAGGGCAAGGGCATCGAGAATCCAGCGATCGTCGTGATGGAGAAAGCGTTTCACGGACGCACACTGGCCACGCTCTCGGCCACGGGCAGCCGCAAAGTACACGCCGGGTTCGAGCCGCTGGTTTCCGGCTTCGTGCGCGTGCCCTACGACGACCTCGAGGCGGTGCGCCAAGTGGCGCAGAACAATCGCAACGTGGTCGCGATCCTGGTCGAACCGATCCAGGGCGAAGGCGGCATCAACCTCGCGCACTTCGACTACCTGCGCGGGCTGCGCGAATTATGCGACCAATACCAGTGGCTGCTCATGCTCGATGAGATCCAGTGCGGCCTCGGGCGCACCGGCAAATGGTTTTACTATCAGCATGCGGGCTTTTATCCGGACGTGGTTACCCTGGCCAAGGGACTCGCCGGCGGAGTGCCGATCGGCGCCTGCCTGGCGAAGGGCGCCGCGGCGGAGCTGTTCAAGCCGGGCAATCATGGCTCCACCTTCGGCGGCAATCCCTTTGCCTGCGCCGCTGCGCTCACCACGCTTGAAGCGATGGAGCAGGAAAAGCTGCTGGACAACGCAGTCAAGGTCGGAGATTTCATCCGCGCCGCATTGGGCGCCGCCCTCGCCGACGTCAAAGGCGTGGTGGCCATCCGCGGCATGGGGCTGATGCTGGGCATTGAGCTCGACCGGCCGTGCTCGGAGCTCGTTGGGCGGGCGCTGGATGCCGGCTTGCTCATCAACGTCACCGCGGACAAGGTGGTGCGGCTGCTGCCGCCGCTGATCATGAGCCAGGACGAGGCGCGGCAGCTGGTTGAGCGCCTGAGCCCCCTGATTCTGGACTTCCTCGGCCAGACGGCGCCGGCGAACTGAAGCCGGAGGCCGATCATGGAGCTGCGGCATTATCTGCAATTCAGCGATTTTTCCCGCGTCGAGTACGAGTATCTGTTTGCGCGCACACGCTGGATCAAGGCCCAGTTCAAGCAATACAAGCCCCACCATCCGCTCGCCGACCGTACGCTGGCGATGATTTTCGAAAAGCAGTCCACGCGCACGCGCCTGTCGTTCGAGGCGGGAATGCACCAGCTCGGTGGCTCGGCGATCTTTCTGAGCACCCGCGATACCCAGCTCGGGCGCGGCGAACCGGTCGAGGACATGGCGCAGGTGATATCGCGCATGGTCGACCTCGTCATGATCCGCACCTACGAACAGTCGATACTAGAGCGCTTCGCCGGCGCCTCGCGCGTGCCGGTGATCAACGGCCTGACCAACGAATATCACCCGTGCCAGGTGATGGCCGACGTTTTCACCTACCTCGAACACCGCGGCCCGATCAGCGGCAAGTCCGTCGCGTGGATCGGCGACTCCAACAACGTCTGCAACAGTTGGATGAAGGCTGCCGCCATCTTTGATTTCAAACTGCGCGTCTCGACACCGCCCGGGTACGAAGTGGAAGCGGATCGCGCCGGCGCCTACGCCGCGAAGCATTTCGAACATTTCGCCGACCCGATGGAGGCCGTGCGCGGCGCCGACCTGGTCACCACGGATGTCTGGACCAGCATGGGCTTCGAGGCGGAGAACGAGGAGCGCCTGCGCGACTTCAGCGATTGGCAGGTCGATGCCGACATGATGAAGCGGGCGGGCTCCGATGCCCTGTTTATGCACTGCCTGCCCGCGCATCGCGGCGAGGAGGTGTCTGCGGAGGTGATCGACGGAGCGCAAAGCGTAGTCTGGGACGAGGCCGAGAACCGTCTGCACACGCAGAAAGCGCTGATGGAATTCCTGCTCTTGGGAAAGGTCGCATGAGCGGCGCAGCGTGCTCCCACGGCTCATGGCCGACTGTCTGAATTCGTCATTTTTTTGAGTAGCCAAATGTCAAACAAAACCAGCGCAGTAAAAAAAGTCGTGCTCGCCTACTCCGGCGGCCTGGACACCTCGGTCATCCTCAAGTGGTTGCAGGACCAGTACCACTGCGAGGTGATTACGTTCACCGCCGATATCGGCCAGGGCGAAGAGCTCGAGCCGGCGCGCAAGAAAGCGAAGCAGTTCGGCGTGAAGAAGATCTTCGTCGACGATCTGCGCGAGGAGTTCGTGCGCGATTTCGTGTTCCCCATGTTCCGCGCCAATGCCATCTACGAAGGCGAGTACCTGCTCGGCACCTCGATCGCGCGCCCGCTGATCGCCAAGCGCCAGATCGAGATCGCGCGCCTGACCGGCGCCGACGCGGTCTCGCACGGCGCGACCGGAAAGGGCAACGACCAGGTCCGGTTCGAACTCGGCTACTACGCGCTGGAGCCCGACATCCGCGTCATCGCGCCCTGGCGTGAATGGGATCTGGTGTCGCGCGAAAAACTGCTCAAGTACGCCGAGAAAAACGGCATCCCGGTGGAAGGCAAGAAGAAGGCGGGTTCGCCCTACAGCACCGATGCCAACCTGCTGCACATTTCCTACGAAGGCCGCATCCTCGAAAACCCGGCGAAAGAGCCGGAGAAGGACATGTGGCGCTGGACCGTGTCGCCGGAGGAGGCGCCGGACCGCGCCGAATACGTGGAGCTCGAATACAAACAGGGTGACATCGTCGCCGTCAACGGCAAGAGACTGTCGCCGGCAAACGTTCTCGATACCCTCAACAAGCTCGGCAGCAAGCATGGCATCGGCCGCCTCGACCTGGTCGAAAATCGCTACGTCGGCATGAAATCGCGCGGCTGCTACGAGACGCCCGGCGGCACGATAATGCTGCGCGCGCACCGCGCGATCGAATCGGTGTGCCTCGACCGCGAAGTCGCCCACCTCAAGGACGACCTGATGCCGCGCTATGCGGCATTGATCTACAACGGCTACTGGTGGAGTCCCGAGCGGCGCATGCTGCAGACCATGATCGACGCCTCGCAGGCGAACGTGAACGGCTGGGTGCGGGTCAAACTGTACAAGGGCAACGTGATCGTCGCCGGCCGTGATTCCAAGTCGGATTCGCTGTTCGACGCCACCATCGCCACCTTCGAAGACGACCGCGGCGCCTACGATCAGATGGACGCCGCCGGCTTCATCCGCCTGAACGCGCTGCGCATGCGTATCGCGGCGAAAGTCCGCGATCCACATGGGGCGGCGAAAGTCCGCGATCCACATGGGGCGGCGAATCGGCGCAAGCAGCAGAAGAAGTAACATCGGCTCGCCGCCGCATCGCGGCGGCGCCCGCGGCCAACGCCGATTCACTTAATACGAAAGATCAGCCATGCCCTCCTTCGACATCACCTCGGAAGTCAACAAAGTCGAGCTCAGAAACGCGATCGACCAGTGCAACAAGGAGGTCGCCAACCGCTTCGACTTCAAGGGCTCCGACGCCCGCATCGAGCAGTCCGAGTTCACGCTGAGCGTTTATGCCGACGATGATTTCAAGCTCGAGCAGTTGATGGACGTGTTCAGCGGCAAGTGCGCCAAGCGCGGCGTGGACGTGCGCGCGCTCGAAGCGAAGGACATCGAGAAGGTAAGCGGCGACAAGATCAAGCAGACGGTCGAAGTGAAAAACGGCATCGAGTCCGAGAGCGCGAAGAAGATCGTCAAGCTGATCAAGGATGCCAAGCTCAAGGTGCAGGCGAGCATCCAGGGCACGGCGGTGCGCGTTTCCGGCGCGAAGAAGGACGACTTGCAGGCGGCGATCCAGCTGGTCAAGAAATCCGTCGCCGACATCCCGCTGCAGTTTCAGAATTTCCGCGACTGATCCGGCGCGCTATTGCGGGCGCCCTCGCAATCCCTGGATCCAGCGATCGTACAGCCGTGCGGCAACGGCGTTCAAGGCAGCGGTGCGTGCAGGCAGATGGACCTGGATTTCGCGCGCGTCCTGCACCGTCGGGCAGGCGCAGCGCGCAAGCTCGTCCTTGCCCGAATCGCACCATGCGCAGACCATCTCCGGCGTCATCTCCACATGGAATTGCATAGCAAGGTGCCGGTCCTCCAGAACGAACGCCTGCTTAGCGCAATGGGGGCTGGATGCGATGCAGGCGGCTCCCGGCGGGATGGTGAACGTCTCGCCATGCCAGTGAAAAGCGAGAAAGCTCCGCGTCGCGCCGAACCAGGCGCGCGCCAGCTCGCTATCGGCAACGTCCACCCTGCCCCAGCCGATTTCCTTCTGCGGGTTGGGGCCGACCGCACCGCCCAGCGCCTTGGACATCAGCTGCGCGCCCAGGCAATGACCCAGCACCGGCACGCCCTCTTCGACCGCGGTACGGATCAGGCGCAGCACCGCGGGAATCCAGGGCAAGTCGTCGTTGACGCTCATCGGGCCGCCCATGAAAGCCATGCCGGAGAACCCGGCTGCAGAAACGGGCACCGGCTCGCCGGCGTCGATGCGCACCAGGCTCCAGGGTATCGAGTGCGCGTCGAGATATGCGGCGAGGCAGCCCGGGCCCTCGGTGGGGCTGTGGCGGAAGATGGCGACCGCCTTCACCCTGGAATCCCGGGCGATCCGATGCCGGCTACGCGCGCTCGCTTATTGCGGATTCAATTCGCGCCATAGCACGCGCTTTCCGGTAAATCCGGCGGCCGATTTACTGAATGCCGCGTTGACATCTATCTGAGGCGTCGGATTGGTGGAAGTCACGACTTCGACCATGGGTTGACCTTGCTCGTAGATAACGTTGATGCCGACGATGGTCGCGTCATATTTCGCCGAAGTCAGCGGGACCCCCGGAGGCGCAGTGACGGAACCGCCTGTCGCGTAGTTGAAATAGTTCATCCAACCGTAGCCGCCGGGCGAACAGACGGTATTCGAAGGAACGATCGAAGGCACCAGCAGCGTCCCTTGCACCAGTTGGCTGTCGATGTTTACCCGCTCACCGCTGTCGGGAAAATCGACGAACCAGCCGCGGTCGGTGAAGAAATTCACGGTATTGGCGGCCGTAGCAGTACTGCTGGTGGGCGAGCCGGAGGAAAGACGGGTGGCGGTCCCATCCGGGTTGGGGATCAGGTATTGCTGCACCAAGGAATTGCGCGGATTTACCAGCGTGGCGGTCGCATTGTCGTCCTTGATCCCGTATTCGGTCTGTTTCTGGGTCGTGGTAAGGTCTCCGACTTCCAGGTATTTCCCGGTCCCGATGAATACGACACGCTTGCCCACGATCGTGCCCAGCACGGGCTTGGTCGTGACGGGCTGCGGTTGGGTACCGGCGGTATCGGAGAACAAGGTCGCAAATTTGAAAGCGGAGCCGGTGCCGATCGTCGCGGCAGTGCTGCTGTTGATGTCGAAACGCCAGACGTTTCCGAGCAAGTCGCCGCCGTAGACATAACTCGCCGTATTGCCCCCGGGCTCGGCATTCCAGGCGGCGATCTTGGCCAGGCCGCTCGGTGTCGAGGGCGTGCCGACGCCGGTGGAAATCTTGCTGATAATCGCGCCGGTGGCGGCATTGAGCACGTACAGATAGCCTATGCCGCTGCCCGCCGGCGAATTGTTGATGGTCGGATTGGCGCTCAGCGTGCCGTTGTCGTAACCGGAGGTCACCAGCACCACCCAGGTGCCGTCGGTTTTTCTGGTAATGACGGGTGATCCGTAAGTGTAGCCAAGATCGTCGTCCTTGACGCTGCCGATGCCGCTGCTCGTCGTGAATTCCCATAGCAACGTAGGCGCGGAAGGATCGGTGATATCCAGCGCGTAATAACCGCGCCCGCCGCCGTTCAGCCCAGCGACCAGAATGGTCTTCCACACGGCCGTTGCGGCATCGGTGCAATTGGCACTGCATATGTCCGAGGTGATCGCGCTGCCGTTGACGTAGTTGGTGTGCTCGGTAGCGTAACTGGTGTCTGCCAGCTTCCACATATTGGGTATCACCATGCTCGGCACATAGGCCCAGCGTTCCACCCCGGTGTCGGCGGCGAAGGCGTGCATCATGCCGTCGTTGGCGCCCATATATACGGTGCCGGGGCGGCTTGCCTGCGCCGTGAGGAAGGCGCTGTAACCCGGGTAGGGATAGTTGAATACCGGCGGGCCCATGAAGGCCGGCTGGGATTCGAGCGCGTCTCCCAAGGTCGCGGAGCGGTTGCGATACAGCTGGTCCACCAGCGCGACGCTGCCGCGATTGAACTCGTGTCCCCACTGTCCGCGCAGGAAATCGATCAGGTTGTCGCCTGTGGCCGCAGTCTGTTGCGCAGCGCTGAGCGAAGTCCACTGGCTTAGCGTATTGATATGCGCCGCATCAAAATACGTCGGGTTGGCGCTCGCGTAACTGTGATCGAACGGGATGAGGGTAGTGCCGGTGGGATCGGCGGTATAGATACTCCGCGTATCGCTGCTGGCACCGACGATGGTATCCATGGTACCGGAGCAAGCAGTCGCTATCTGCACCTTGCAATCCGTCCCGACCAGATTGCCTCCGGTGCAGACCGTCGAATTGGGCGTCACGCAGTAATAGGCGGTCGTGGCGCCGCTGGTGTCGGACTGGATGGTGCCCGGCGATGCGCAGGATGACGCCGCGATATCCTGCGCGCACCAGCTGGCGGCCGTGCTCACCACGCCGGTATTCACGTTGATGCCGCGCGCTTCCAGATTGCCGGTCCACGCAACCGTGGTGTAGCTGGCGACATAGGCGTAGTTGTTGCCGGCGACCGGATTCAGCGTGCTGGTGGCCGCGGCGGCCGCGGAACCCACTTTGGAATTGACGCTCGCCAATGCGCTGGAAAGGCCGGCGGACAGGGTCGAAGGATCGGTCGCGCTGAAATAAGCACCGTGTCCGTCCACCGCCGCATGCCACAGGTCGTCGAGGTTCGCGATGTAGCCGTTGCCATTACTTACCCCCGGCAGCGGCCAGTTGCAGGTCGTGCCGTTCGCCTGCCAGGAGCAGACCGGCGGCGTCGCCGTCGAATCGGCGGTAAGGCCGAGCTTGACCGAAGCGTAGTCCCCGCTGGTGTCGCTGAGGTAGCTCGGCGAATAATTCATCCAGCCGCTCGCGCCCAGCGCCAGGGTGAACGTGTTCATATGCTGCTGCAGGTTCTGGTCCAGACCGCTCATGAACACATTGTTCTGGCAAGTGTCGCTGCCGCTGGGTGCGATCGCAGTCGGCGCGCCGGTGCAATTGCCCAGCGCCGAGGTGCGCAAGTCGGTCTGGTAGTAATACATGGCGACGTCCGCCAGGCTGTCGCTGCTGCCGCCGCTGGAACTGGCCGTTGCCACCGCGGCGCCCTGCTGCACCGGGGCGGTCGTCTGATTCCCCCCCGGCCAGGGAGGGGTGCTCGACGAGCAAGAGCCGGGATAGGTCGCGGAACCATTATTAGACCAGTTGGCCGGCGTGCAGCCCGCTGTAGCGGAGCTCGAGGTGCAGGTGCCGATTTCCGGCTGGTCCTGGATCTGTTGCTCACAAGTCCGACGCCACCTCGTTCCGGTGCAGGAACAGCCGGTGGTCACCCGGGAATAATAATCCCGCGTGTAGGTATAGGTATATCGGGTGACGGCACTGGCGCCGTCGTACATCGGCCGCCCCGCCGTCCCATCCTGATTGCCGATCATGCTTCCGTCCAACGCGTAACCACTGGTAGTGCCGTTCCAATAGCCGTCCGTGGTAAGGATGGTGAAGTTCTGCTGGCAGGAGAACTGCATCGGGTCCTTGGAGGTTCCCGCGCCGTATCCGGAGAGCTCGCCCGCGTAGTACTTCCCCGCATCCGCCAAAGCCGCGCGCAAAGGCGTGCTGCCGCTTGCCGTGGTACCGTAAATCGCGTTGTACCAATCGGTGCGTTGGGTGCTGACCGGCCCGAGGGTGCTGTCGCTGTTGTCCCAGAACGTATCGACCGGCACCGTCGGTGAGGTCGCCGAGCTGAGCTTGATGAAACCCACGCGGTACTTCTTGTCGAGACTGGAGAATGCGAGCCCGGTGGCGGTTTTCATCATCAGAATGCGGGTGCGGTAATAGCTGTACCAGTTGGCGAAGTTGGTCAGGTCGGTCGCATTGGTATCGGGGAAGGGACCGTTGGCAGTGAGCGTCACGCCGCTGGAACTGGTGACCACCGGCGTGTAGAAGGCCGCCGAAGTCGGCCCGGTGATCGTTATGGTGCTGCCCGACGCAGTGGCACTGTAGTCATTCTGGTTAATGTTGTTCGCGATATTGGTGGCGTCGGTGCTGGTGCTGCCGCTGCCGGTAACCGCGCCGGACATGAGTTGAACACCGTTCACCGTGATGCTGCTGACCGAGGGATTGTTGAAGGCGGTGGGCGGGTTGAACGTCATGCTGCCGCTGGTAACGCTGCCGATCACCGGCACCAGACCGCCCGCTGAACCGGGGCCGGTGATCGTGATCGTGCTGCCCGATGAAGTAGCGCTGTAGCCGTTCGCGGTGATTTTGCTCCTGATATTGGTGGCGCAAGCGCTGGTGCTGGTGCAGGCGGAAGATGTCCCGGACATGATTTGGACGCCGCCCACGGTGATGCCGGACAATTGGGCGCCAGACGATCCGCTTTCGGCGGTCACGGTAAGGGTGGTGGTGGGCGCGGCCGCCGCGGTTACGCTAAGGGTGGTGGTTTCGTTGGTATTGAGCGTGACCAGGTTGAACACCGAATTGCCGGGCGAAGCGTCCTCGGCGCTATGGCATTCGGCATAGAACGTATTCGTGGTGGTGTTGTAGTTCCGCTGCAGTTGCGTGGTCTGCGCGCCGGTATAGCTGTAGTAATAGGCGGTTTGCGCCGCGTCGGTTCCTCCTGCGTTGCCGCCCAAGCCGGCCTGGTTGGCTCTGAATTGGCTGTTCAGGTTGACGCTGCCGGAACCGGTGTTGAAGCCGTCCTGCCATGCGCCGGTGAAACTGGCGTTGGGATAGCTGGTCCCGTCCGGATTTACCGGCGGCACGTAGGTGATGGTAGGGTTGTAATAGACCCCGTTGCACTGGCTGCTGCGCACGCCGTAGTAGCCGTAGCTCCAGGTTACCGCACTGCCACCGTCGCTCGAATCGTCGGGCAGATGGTCCCAGGCCATACTGCCGGAATTGTCCATCAGCAACACCAGATTCGGCTGCACCGTGGACGTCGTGGATGTGGCCAGTGGCGCCGTCGCCAGCGCGACCGAGGCGGCGCGCGCCGGCAGCGGCAGCGCGAGGCCGGCGGCCAGCACCAGGGTCAGCGACAGAAGACACGGCGTAAAGCGACTTTCCGGGTGAGGTCTCATGGTTGCATCCTTCATGGTTGCATCCTGCTAATAGACAAATGCCTGCACGTAGCTGACGGTATTCCGCGGGCCCGTGGTCCTGGAGGTAATTCGGATTTCGGGAGCCTGGCCGGCCGAGGGGCAGCCGGCCCCCTTGCAGATCTCCTGCGGCAGCGGGACGGCCTGCCCGTTGGTGTCGACAAGTGCGCCGCTGAACAGGCAGTCCGCATTGACGATGGCCGTTGCGGGCGGCGGGGAGGGCGAATACGAAGGATTGCGGCACATGCGCTGGATGATGTAGCGGGTGCTGTTGCCGCTGCTGTCGGGGTCGGGCAGGACGAGCACGCTGTCGCTGTCGTCCCAATTGAATCTGGTTCCGCTGGTGGCGGTAAGGCTGAAGCTGGGATCGACGCTGGGGTAGTAGCCCGGGGAGTAGTACGGAGCGCCTACATTGCCCCCATGGTAGATATTGAAGGGGTGCGTGGTATCGGTCAGGACATTGATGGAACTGTTTGCCGCGTCCACCGCTGTCAGCCATGCCATCGCGGCCTCGGTCCCCCTGTCGCTGGAGGTCGTTGCCGCTTGCCTGAACGCGAGATTGCCGGCGATCAGCGTGCTGGTATCCACCGAGCGTATCAGCGCGACCGCGGCGAGCATAATCGCAACCAGGGAAACAAGGGCGAAGAACAACACCACGCCGCGTTGCTTCATGATGCGCCCCCGGTCGAATGGGGGCTTGGGCAGCGATTTCATGGTTAATCCTTGGTCCAGATCACGTTGCGCAAGGGAATAATGGTGTCGAACACCCGGTAGCGGTATTGCAGCCATTGCGAATTGCTCGCGCTCAGGTCGATCGTCGGCGCGGGAGAGGCGACGAACGGTGGGACAAGCGGGGGTGTGGGCAGGGCGGAGGTGGCGTCCCATGCGCACAGACCGGTAGGGTTTGCTGCAGTGGTGGAACTGCAGGCGCTGGTCACCACCGATGTTTCCAGTTTTGCATTGCGCGCGACGACCGCGAGGCGGACGGCTTTGATTCGGTTGCGATTGGCGACCGTAGGCGCGTTCCAGCCCGTGGCTGCAGTGGCATCCACCCACTGGACGATACGGTTGTAATTGGGGTCGCTACTGGCCAGTCCGGCGGCGGAAATGCCGTATTGCGCCTGAAGATTGACGATGCCCACCACGCTGGGGACAAAATTGGTGTTGGGAAAGACCGTGGGATCGCAATTGCCGCTGGTCACCTGTGACAGATCGCACCGTTCGAGGTTGCCGTCATTGACGCGATAGGTAACCTCGTGCCAGGTTCCGAGGCAGGCGAGATTGATTCCGTTGCTGACCGAAGGAACGTTCGACAGGGTTACGTTCGGAACCGGTGGCGGCGACGTGGTGCCTACCGGCGACACCGCGGTCACGGTCGACATGTAACAGTCGGTCCCACTGGTGACGAGAGCCACGTCGCCGACCTGGCAGCCGAGGTTGCTGAGAACGGGTACGACTGACGGGTATAGCGCGTTCGGCACCGCGACTTGGGTCTGGGTAGGGACGCCCCCCATGAGTTCGTCGCCATAGCGTATGGTGATCGCGTCGCTGGGGCTGGCGTTGTCGCCTGTATCCACTATGCCGTCGGTGATGACGACGGGGGAAAGGCGGTTGGGCGTGCTCGTGTCTGCCGTGCCATTGATCGTCAGCGTCGTGCACGCCAGCGGCGCGCCGTTGGTCGTAGACATCAGGGGGTAGCCCGCCAGCTGCAGATCGTGCGAGATGGTGTACAGCGCGATGCCGCCGTTGGTCTGCGCATCGGCCGATCCCGTGGTGCTGCGACTCTGTGCTTCGAAAACGGAGATGACCTGGACGATGACCAGGGTGGCGAGCATACCGATGGCCAAACCGACCATGAGTTCCACCAGGGTGAATCCGCTTTGATGCGAGGAGCGCCTGCTGTTCGGCTGCATCATCTCAGCCCCCGGCGATCTGGGCAGTGGTGGTGAAATTATGCTGCACCTCGTTCGCGCCCGGCTGTTGCCAGGTGATGGTGACCGTAAACTGGTTGGCACCGGTTTGAGCGACGGTTCGCTTTCCATCCGGCAATAGCGAGGAGATGTCGGTATTCGTTTCGACATAGCCGGCGGCATTGGCCGGGTCCGCCCATATCCGGCCGATTGCTTGCTGGGCGATATAGCTGGCATCGGAGCGGTACTTCGAATCGGCGGTGTTCTTGATCATGACCGCCTGCAAACCGACTATGGCCAGCACGCCCATCGAAAAAATGAGGATGGCGATCATCACCTCGAGCAACACGACGCCCTGTTGCGCGGGCTTGACAAGAGCGAAGCGTTGTTTATGCACGATCTTGCCTCCGATTAGCATGCGCGCGGACTGGAACCCGCAGGCAGATCGGGTTCGCACATTTTGGCATTGCCGCCCGGCCCGATCTCGACCCGCAGATTCTGGCTGGCCCCATCCGCAGTAAGGTCCACTTGCGCGAGCCAGGGGACATTCGGCACCACTTGGCCCAAACTGTTGAAAATGACGCTGGTCGCAGGCGTCGCCAGGTCCTGCGCCAGGGCAGTGACAGTGACGTGCGTCGAGCCTTCACTGCTCAGGCGCGAGTCGATCGGGGGGTCCGTCGCAACCGGCTTGATCACATAATCGACGGTCCAGGAAGAACCCGTCCCCAGGACAAACTGGACGTTGGCGTTGCGCGCCACCGCTTCTGCGCGCGCCCGTTGCAGGCCGTTGGTAATCGATTGCGCGGCGGCGCGGACCTCGGAATTGCGCAGCATGATCTGGAAGCTCGGCATGGCCAATGCCACCAGGATGGCCATGACCACGATGCCGACCATCAATTCGATCATCGAAAATCCGGAGGACTTTCTGTCGCGGAAAGCATTCAACACCCGCCCCCCGTGTTAACCACCCAGCAGGTCGTGCTGTTGCCCCAGGGCGTGGTCGAAGCCTTGGTATTATTCTGATCGATGGTATAGCTGTAGGCGGACACGCTGCCGACGCCGGTCGCGGTGATCGTGTAGGTCGTCGTCGAAAGGTTGCTGGTGGCATAGGTGAAGTTCGTCGTCGCAGCGGGAGTCGGCCCGCCGACATAGGTGCGGTTGTCCTGGAAAAACTGTTCCATTTTGACGCGGCCATCGGACAGGGCCGAAACAGCTTCCGCCAGCTTTCCGCGTGTCACATAATTGTTGTAGGCGGGCAAGGCAACGGCGGTCAGGATTCCGATCACGACGAGCACGATCATGAGTTCGATCAGGGTGAATCCTTTTGTTGTTTTCATGACAATCTCCCTTTCCTTGACATCCCTTGGTGAAATAATAGACCGATCCCGGTTTGAGTAAAGCTGCGTAGATAAAAGGTTGATATTTGCGCATGAACGGTCGATTTGCGCCGCTTTATCCTGCTTCGGAGCCTGCCTTTACCCGGGCGCAATCGTGAGGCCGGCTTCAGATTCGACGCGCCTGTTCGTCGCGCTGATAATCTCGTGCCTGCTGCATGCGGCACTGGTTTTCGTGCCCTATCTCGGCGGAAGCACGAGCGCTTCCCCGCTCGAGCTGCATGGTGCGCGGGAGCTGGAGCCTGCCCGCGTCCTTAGCGTCACGCTGGCAGCGGAAAAAAGCTCCGCAGCGACGGCCGCCGCATCAGCCGCAGGAGCGAGCGTGGCGGACGCTTCGGCCCGCCCGATGGCCAACCAGAAACCGCGACCGGCCTTGCGCCTCGCCCTGGGAATCGGCCTGCTGGCGCTGGCGGCACCCGCCTACTACACCAGCGATCAACTCACCAAGCGTGCCCAACCGGAATCCGTCCCCAAACTCGACGCGCCGGAGCTGGGGCCGGTGTTTGCCTCGGGAACGGTCATTCTGAAATTATGGATCAACGAACTCGGCCATGTTGTTTCGGTCGATGTCGAGAAGACCGACCTGCCGCAAGCATCGGGTAGGAGGAAGGGTCACCCCTTCCGTCCTCCCACACCACCGGACGTGCGGTTCCGCATCCGGCGGTTCATTGAACACACTGGAGTCGTCGCATTGTATCGAGCAGCGACACCAGACCTA